>ENA-ORXM01003399-ORXM01003399.1-marine-metagenome-genome-assembly--contig:-NODE-3399-length-15910-cov-7.496305_pt1 | contig 15910 bp, 20 predicted proteins | sample MGYA00237867_ERZ511480 | MGnify/ENA primary metagenome ERZ511480 (study PRJEB26309, sample SAMN06266103) | marine metagenome | isolation source: Algal blade | place: United Kingdom:Sidmouth, United...
GGACAAATCTCGCGCCAGGCTTTGATGCGCTCCATAACTTTGTGCTGATTGGCGGGGCGTCTCATCCGCTTTAGCACGGCGGGGCTGGCATGTTGGAAAGGTACGTCAATATAGGGCAGCACGCCGCTCTCTTTATCGGCCATCATTTCGATGATTTTATCAACATGGGGATAGGGATAGACATATTGCATCCGTACCCAGACACCGAGCTTACCCAGCGCGCGGGTGAGGTCATAGAGATTAGATTTATACTCCTCGCCGCGCCATGTGCCGGTCTCGTAACCGATATCAAGGCCATATGCCGAGGTGTCTTGGCTAATCACAATCAGCTCTTTGACGCCTGATTCGACCAGTTTTTCCGCATCGCGCATCACTTTGGCGATATTCATGGAATCTAGCCTACCGCGCAAATCCGGGATAATGCAGAAGGTGCATTTATTGTTACAGCCCTCTGAAATCTTCAAATAGGCATAATGCTTGGGCGTGATACGCGAGCGCTCATAGGGGATGAGGTCGGTAAATTTATTCTCGCGCATCGGCGCGGCTTTGCGCACGGCGGCCACGACATCATCATATTGCTGCGGCCCGGTCACGGAGAGCACTTTGGGGTGCTTTTCCTTAATGATGGGGTCATTGCCCATACAGCCCGTCACGATAACGCGGCCATTTTCCAGCAGCGCTTCATCAATGGCGGAGAGGCTATCCGATTTGGCTGAGTTGAGAAACCCGCAGGTATTGACGATAATCACATCGCTATCGTCATAGGTCTTGCCAATGCGATAACCGTCGGCGCGGAGCAGGGTGATGATACGCTCTGAATCGACCATAGCTTTCGGACAGCCTAATGAGACAAAACCCACACTTGGATTGTCGATGAGTTGGTCTGCGGGGTGACTCGCGCTTTGTGTAATGTCGGTGCTCATAAGCCGTCTCTTATAGGAATTGGCGTCCCCTTAAAAGGAATAGAGCGGATGTCCAGTATTTATTGCGGTGAGAAGATGGGCTTGCAGGTTAGTCCACGGCTTCTATAGGCTCCCATTTGCTCTGTCAGGTAATTCCAATACTTGGTGTTCTCAAAGACCGTCTCGTCCAATGTGCTTTGGTAATTTTCTGTCTCTACATGTGGTAGGCAAGAGGCTAGCATAAAGGCCTCGACAATCATGAAACCATTTGGAGTGACACCTTCATCGCTTCCTTCGGTGAAATGTCGCCGCCAGCCATAATCCGTATCCCCTACTTCGCGGTAATGCCGCCAACCTTTGGGAACATTAAAATAAGAGGAAAACTTAGCTTCTTCTAAAAGCTGCTTTTCGCGCATTTCATGTTACCGTTTTAGGATACGTTCCAGCCCTACTGAACTATCATGTCCTTCATCAACAAGGCTCGACATAAATTTTTTCATGTCAGCATTAGACAAAAACCGTGGATCTGGTGTGCCATGAAGACCAATGATAGATTTAGGCAACAACGTCAGGCGTGAGGCCGCAGGCACAAAATAATTCCCGCAGGAAGACAGGCAGAACTTATCGACAATGAGGTGGCGCGGATGCTCGCTCAACTTATAGCCGATGGCGCGGCCCGCATAAACCTCGCCGCCCGGTGTCGTAACATAAACTGTTTTAACATCAGGGGTCAGCCATGACAGGGCACAGTCCAACATCGCTTCATCTATCGGACCGGTGAGTTTAAGCGTTGCTTTGTTGATTAGATGACATGTTCCGACATCGGGATAAGGTGTATCTGAGGGTAGGTGTTTTGAAATCCCGACCCCAAAGACCAGAAGCAATCCAGCTAAAACAATGTATATGAGCTTTGATCTCATGAATTGTTATAATGTAGCAAGTCTAGCCGAAAAGCAAATTCCAATATGAGCCTTTAAATTTGGGGCAGGAAATCTCTGACTTGTAGAGGGCCTGATTGAGATGGCGCTTGGCTGAAAATTCTTTCTAATCGATCCCTCTGTGTCGGACGGTTAGGCTTTTTGGTTTCAGATAAGAGCCGTCTAAAAACGCTGTTCTCATCATAAATATCAGGGGGGGTTGGGCCAGACATATAAAACCTTTCGTTAAACAGGTCTTGTCAGTTGCAAATGTCGGGCCAAAATCCCTCAGGGCGCGTATATCTAAGGGCGATTGCGCCTGTTGCGATACTACGCGGGCTAATCCTGCCCTAAAATACAATTACGCTGACATTTACAGATGCAACGGCCTAAATCTTGCTGTAACACCTGCGCAAATTATAGTGAAAATTGGAGATGTTATGTTGACACGTCACTTAGTTATTCTGGGCGCAAGCCTTGGCTTACTCGCAACAGCGCCGAGCGCTGATGCGCAATTTGGCGATTTGTCGCCTGTTCTGCTGGTTGAGAGCGGACCTTCGGATAATGGTGATTATCGTCGTATGGTTTTCGTAAAATTCCTTTCCGGTGACCGCGTTGGAGTGGCTTATAAAGCCTATAACCGAACCGAATTTATCCAAGTACGAAACTCTACACCACAAGATGTGATCTCTGCCTGTGCAAATGGCGCGGCAAGTTCGCTTTCTGAAATCCGTTCTTTTGAACGCGCCGAAGCGCGGGCCAAACGTAAAGGTGAAGCCCCGAAAATTGTACGTTTTTGTATTAAGAACGTCCAAGGTTGGGAAGGCGGCAATCGCGACAAATATCTAAATCCGATATTTGACGGCATGCCTCACGCTGCGTCCTTGAATAACTAAACCGCCTGTTATTTTCTAAAAGACCCGCTTCTGCGTTTGTTAAATCGCAGGGGCGGGTTTTTTTATCTTAAAATTTTAGACGCTTTTCTACAATTTCCTATTGACCACGATTGTAGTCATATGTATGACCACACTTGTAGTCACTAAAGGGGACGCAGATAGGTAGTGTTATGAAAGGCCGTATTTCTCAATCTGAATTGGACGTTATGGACGTGCTCTGGGCGCAAAGCCCGCTCGGCGCGTCCGAAGTGGCGGATATACTGGCAGCGCGTAAAGATTGGAACATCCGAACTATCAAAACATTGCTTTCCAGATTGGTCGAGAAGGGAGCGCTCTCAACCGAAACAGAAGGGCGGCGCTACCTTTACGCGCCTTTGATTTCCAAAGACAGCTATGCGGCTGGTGCCACGCGCCGCTTATCTGATCGGTTGTTTGGAGGCCGCGCAGCGCCGCTCGTCATGCATCTGGCTAAGGATGACGGCTTAACAAAAGCCGATATTGCTGAGCTCGAAGCGCTGCTTAAAGAGCTAAAAAAGGGGGGCTAAGCTATGATGGATTGGATGATCGGAACGGGAATTGCTGTCACTTTACTGATTGCGCTGGTGCTGTTGATAAGAAAACCTTTCGCGCGTTTCTTCGGGGCGCGGGCGGCTTATGCGCTTTGGGTTTTGCCGGTCATCAGGCTCATCATGCCAGAAGTCACGATTCCGCGTATTTTACCGCAGGCTCTAAGTGATGCGGCCACAGCAGTGCCTGTGCTGCCAAATGATCTTACGATAACTCCAGAGATGGTTATGGAGTTGCAAGCCGGGCCCAGCCTAATGGATATCATGTCGCCCTATATGCTCCCGGCCTTGCTTACGGTCTGGGCTATTGGTGCTTTGACATTTTTTCTGTCTCATTGGTTGCGGCAAGCGGCCTTAATGGACCGCCTAACTCATGTGTCTGAGCCGGCCCATGAATTAAGGTATGAGATCATCGCTGCGGCGCAAGCCGTAGGGCTTAAAACGCTACCAGATGTACGAATTTCCGACGAAAAGGCAGGGCCTTTAGTCGCCGGATGTATTCGTCCTATTGTCATTCTTCCAGATAACTTTACGGCGAATTTTTCGCCTACCCAGAGACATTACGCCTTAATGCATGAATTTATGCATATTCGGCGCGGGGATGTTTGGGTTGCGATGGCGGGGCTTTGCTTTCGCGCCATAAATTGGCCTAACCCGCTGGTGCATTATGCCGCTCGCCATTTTCGTTCTGATCAAGAGGCGGCCTGTGATGCGAGCGTATTAAATGCGCTGGAGGCTGAACCAGGACGTCATACAGACACCGTTTCGGAATATGCCGAAACTCTTATTCATGCGGCTAAATCCGCCATGACAGACGGGCGTGCCAGCCCGCAAAGCAGTGGGCTCGCGCTCACGATTCACCATCCCTTAAAGGAGAGACTTATGATCTTGGGAACTCACAGAAGAACGAATTGGCGTACACGCACAGCGGCCGCCGTTATGATAATCGGCGCGGCAACATTATCAGCCCCGTTGATTCAAGCTGACGCGCATCCAGAGGAAGAGCTCGCAGGTAAGTATGAGACGCATCAAGGTAAGTCCGTGATTAAGCGCAAAGTAAGAGTGGACGGCAAAACTGTCTCCGAACATTTTGAAATCAATGTCGATGGCGATGATGTTAAAGCCTATAAAGTCGGGCCCTTTGGCAAAAAGACTCGCATAGATATCGAAGATATTGAGGGCGTGGATATTGCAGATGTTTTAGAAGAAAAGATTGAGGGTGATATCAACCGCACGGTCACGATTAGTGATGATGATGGCGTCAAAGTCATGTCTCGAGATGATTTTAAAAAATGGGCTGAAACTGAGTACCCGGCATGGAAAGAGAACGACTTTTCCAGTTGGGTAGATGGCGATATGTCGGCTTGGGTTGCGAAAATGAATGACGGCAACTCACGTCTTGTATTCAAAAATTTTCCACTTCCGCCTAAGCCGCCTGCCTTGCCAAGATTTTCTAAACATTCCGACAATGTCTTCGTCCTTGAAAGCGATAATTTAAAAGATTTGGAATCTCTCGAGCTACTACAAGGTCTGGAAGGTTTGAAAAAGCTAAGAGCCCTGAGTGCGCTTGATGGTTTGAAGGGTCTCGAAGGTCTTAAGAAACTTAAAAACTTGGAAAATCGTGAAATTCGCAGTTATGCTATGGATGATCCAGAACATGAGATACGCTTTAAACTGCGTATGACGGAGTCCAAGCTAGCTGCCGCGCGTTCGATTCTTGAAGGCACTGAGGTCGAAGCAAGCGATTCCCGCGAAATGGCCAAAGCCAAACGCGAACTCGAAAAAGCCCGTAAGGCGCTCAAGGCTGCAGAAAAAGTTTTGAAAGAGGCTAAATAACCAAAAGGAATTCACTGCGTCTTGAAATTTGGAACCCTTCGACAGTATACATGTTTCGGGGCGTGGTGAAACTTACTCACATGCAATTACAAAATCTTATATTACCATTGGCCTTTCTAACCTCTTGCGCTTTGACACCAATGCACAAAGCTAGCGGTTGCGGAAACTTTGACCCCTGCCAGACACAAAACGGCATAGCTGTTTTGGCAGAGCCCGAAATAGCACAGCCTATTCTGCTCTTGGCTCAAAGCGGTCGGGAGGCGTTTCAACGTTACTTTGGCGTGGAGGCTGCGCCTATCGCCATCGTGCTAGGCGGAGAAATTACAACTGATCTGCACGATGATTTAAAAGCGGCGGGATATGTCTTGTCACTGCCTTGGATATCAGCGGCAGATAAGAACAAGCTGAAACAGTCTAGTATAAGGCGGCAAGTCATGGAGCAAACAAAGGGTATGATAGCATCGCAGCAAGAGGCTATTTTGAAAATGGCACTTGCAAAAGCTAGCAGTGCACCTTCGCCAGAGGGCGATATGAGCGCAACAGAGCAAGGAGCTCTGACCCATGAACTAGGCCATTTGTGGTTCATTGCTGCCTATAAACCTGCGGGCGAAGAGGTGAAGGGTCGCCATGGATATGGAGGCTGGGCTCCTGACTGGCTGGACGAGACAGCCGCTATTTTATTAGAAAACGAGACCTTAACTGAAAGGCGCAGAAACGCGTTTAAAATGATGAAGATCGAAGACTTGTATCCTTTGGAAACATTTCTCACCATGGAGCATCCTGCTCTCAAATCTGCGCACGCTTTCAATAAAAAAGTGGTCGGCCAAATCCCTTCATCTGGAACCCGGGCTATCGTCCTATCAGGCGAAGAGGCGGAAGCATTTTTAAAGGCTTCGGGTAACGCTAACCCTGCTAATTTTTATACTCAGGCCAGAGGCTTTGCTGATTACGTCATGACGATGACGGGAGATGAACAAATTTTTGCAAAACTTGCGCGCCACCTGAGTAAAGGCGGAACAGTGGAAAACTGGTTATCGTTAACGGATGGGTTGGCTGACGATGTTGCAGCTCTTTCCCAAGACTGGATTGAGTGGGTAGAGGCGCTTTAGCCCTAAAATGAAATTTCCCTCATTTTATGAGGCTGCGTCTTGGTAAACGCCCTAACACCCCCTACATATTAACGTATGAAAAAACAGATATTATCACTTATGGGTACGGCATTGGTTTTAGGCGGGGCCCCTACGGCGCTTGGCCAAGACATGTTGCAGAGCATTCCGAGCGATAGCCGCATTGTCCCCAGCTCTAATATGCAGGTGCAGCTCTCCTACTCGCCTGTGGTGAAACAAACCGCGCCAGCCGTGGTCAATGTCTTTACCTCGCGGACAGTTGTCCGTCGTTCGAGATCATCCTTCTTTGATGAAATGTTTGGTATGCGCCGTGCGCCGCAAGAGCGCACCGAAAGCTCGCTCGGGTCTGGCGTGATTGTGCGCGATACAGGTATCATCGTCACTAACGCCCATGTGGTGAAGGGGGCTGAAGAGCTGAAAATTGTGCTCAATGATCGCCGAGAATTTGCGGCAGAAGTCATCGCTCAAGATGAAGATATCGATATCGCAGTACTGAAAATTGATACCAATGGTGAGCGCCTGCCGAGCCTTGCCATTCAAGGTGATGGTGATCTAGAGATTGGCGATATTGTGCTAGCGATTGGTAACCCGTTTGGCGTTGGACAGACAGTGACTAGCGGAATTGTTTCTGCCTTGGGCCGCACCAATGTGACCGATACCTCGTCCTTTATTCAAACAGACGCCGCCGTGAACCCCGGTAATTCGGGTGGGGCGCTCGTCAATCTTTCGGGTGAGCTTATCGGTGTGAACACAGCCATTTTCTCACGCTCGGGCGGGTCGAACGGGATTGGTTTTGCTATCCCGTCTGAACTTGTCTCCCGCGCGGTGGATAGCGCCATTTCCGAAGGGCGTATTGTGAGGCCGTGGATTGGCGCGCGGACAAACGCCGTGGATGCCACGATGGCCGCCGCGCTCGGCCTTGACCGTTCCAAAGGCGCGGTGATTAATGATATCTATCCCAAAGGGCCAGCGGATAAAGCGGGGCTGGAGAAGGGCGACGTTATCCTCTCCATTGAAGGCACCGAAGTAAATGATGATAGCGGCCTGCGCTTTAAGCTCGCCACGCTACGCCGCGGCCAAAATGCGTCTGTGAAAGTTTGGCGTGACGGACGTGAGCGCAACTACACTGTGCGCACGGATACGCCGCAAGAAAGCCCTGCGCGAGATGAGCGTAAGCTGGAAGGTTATCACCCGCTTGACGGTGCCGTGGTGGTAAACATGTCACCGGCGCTCGGCGAAGAGCTTGGTTTTGACCCTTACGTTCAAGGCGTGATGATATTGAAAGTTGAGCGCGGCTCAGCGGCTAATTATAACCGCCTTCGCCCCGGTGATTTTATTGTCGGCGTCGGAGACGATGATGTTTCGTCAAGTCGTCAGCTCGACGCGCTTTTGGCTTCAGCGGGCAATCCTGAAGAGTGGGATATATCAGTGGACCGGAATGGACGGATTGGTGTGCTGCCAGTGAGGTATATGCCTCGCACTAACTAATAATACTCTGTCATTCCATCTCAATCCTTCGTCGCGAGACGGAATGACGAGTTACTTTATAAATGTCCAAGGCAGTGTCCCGCCGCTATGGAAGGGCACAATTTTCGTGTCCATCACGTCTAGTGTTTCCGGTACATCAACCGCTTTGCGGGTTAGGGTGACCGTGCCTTCATTGAGCGGAAGGCCATAAAACTTTGGCCCAAATTCAGAGGCAAAACCTTCGAGCTTATCCAGCGCATTTTCTTCATCAAAGACTTTGGCATAGGCCTCAAGCGCGTAAGGGGCATTAAATAGTCCCGCGCAGCCACAGGCGCTTTGCTTGGCCTCTATCGTATGGGGGGCTGTATCTGTGCCGAGGAAGAATTTCGGCGAGCCTGAAATGGCGGCTTTGCGCAGAGCGAGGCGGTGCTTCTCGCGTTTAGCAATAGGCAGGCAATAATAATGCGGGCGGATGCCGCCTTGGAAAATGGCGTTCCTGTTAAATTCCAAATGGTGCGGCGTAATTGTCGCGGCAATATTCGGGCCAGCCGCCATAACAAGGGCGGCGGCCTCGGCAGTCGTGATATGTTCAAAGACGATTTTCAAATCCGGGAAGTCTTGAATGACGCCGCGCAACACATCATCGATAAAGACGGCTTCGCGGTCGAAAATATCCACCTCTTGATGGGTGACTTCGCCGTGTACGAGCAGCGGCATGCCGATGCGCTGCATGGCCTCGAGCACGGGGTAAACATTCTTGATATCCGTCACACCGTGGGAGGAATTAGTGGTCGCATTGGCAGGGTATAATTTGCAGGCTGTAAAGACACCTTCAGCATGACCGCGTGCGACCTCGTCTGCGTCAATTGTATCGGTCAAGTAACAGACCATAAGCGGGGTGAAATTGAGGGCAGGGTCAACAGCCTTCATGATACGCTTCCGATAAGCGATACCTGCCTCAACGGTTGTCACAGGCGGCGTGAGGTTGGGCATGATAATCGCGCGCGCAAACTGCCGCGCCGTGTAGTTCACAACATCAGATAGCATGCCGCCATCACGTAAGTGAACATGCCAATCATCAGGGCGGCGAATAGTGAGGGAGTCGGTCATGGGCGTGGGTTAGCACCTAGGCTTGCTACAATAAAAGGGTATGTTGAATTTTATTTGTTACTTTCGTAAATGACGGCGGGAGCATTCAATGCTTTGCTTGTAATCAATCAACCCGCACATCCCTGCGAAGGCAGGGATAGGGACTTTCTTAAGCCTAGGTCCTAAACCCTGCCTTCGCAGGGATGAGCGGTGTGTTGTTTAGGTAAGCCCCTAATCCCAATCACGCCTACGCATCGACAAGCCGATCTCGTTATTCTCGTCCAAGATATTCATTTCTAAAAAACTTGCTTCAAAGCCTCTTGCAGAGGTGAGAGCGGCGAGGAAAGCTTGTTCCATGCCGAGGTTTTCGCAGGCCTTTTTGGTTGTGACCATGGAGCCGATTTTAAGCTCATTGCCGTCTTGCTCATACGTGCCGAAGAAACTGTTACAGCCTGCATAGCCTGCGAGGTCGCCGCCGCTTAGGAATTGTACGAATTGACCGACGCCGTTTTCAGGCCCCCATTCTGTGCCTTCGAGATTTGTTAGCGGGGTTTGGCCTTTCAAATCCGCGATTTGGGCTTTGGCCATTTTGGACATAACCATTCCGGCGGCTGTTATTAACACAAGTGGGAGAACGCGCGTGAGTATCATGATTATCTGTCCCTTTTATCTTTCTCTGTAAGGATCGCCGAGCATGGCTGAAATGTGCCGGCCATTTTCGGCTAAGGCGGCCGCGTCTGCACTTACAGCGTTCGAGCATTGCGCGTGGCGGCCTTCTTCTTGGTAATAGCCTGCATTAAAGGCGCGGATGAGGGCGCGGCGCTCGGCGCTATCGCCCGCCGTCTCAATATTCATCATGCGAGAGGCATAATCGCGCCATTTCTGATCAGACAGGCTAAAGCAAATCGTGCGCAGATAATGAAGTTGCCCAAGGTTTTTGGACAGCGCTTCGACCAAGCTGTTCATGGTGACCATATCCGCTTCGACGCGCAATTCTGCTTCTTCGCGGGCTTTCAGCGCGGCGGCTTTGGCGGCAGCGGCTTTCTCGCGCGCCGTCATCGCGTCCTGCGCGGACACGTTCTGAGCCAAGCTCACAAAGAGAAAAATAGATGCCACCAGCCACTTCATGACTCGCAGATTAGCAGTTTTAGCGCGAATGAACATATAATTTTGCACCCCTCTACGATTGGAGAGATTGGCGCGCCGTCTCTATCACTTCGCGCGTTTTGGGCCACATGGCAAGCGCGTCTAATTCCTCTGGCGGAACAAAGCGCGCATCTGCCGCGTCATCGCCAAATTGCGGCTCGCCTGAAATCCACCGCGCGGCATAATCATGGAGGCGGTAATTAAACTCTTCAAATTGCGCATCAATGGTCGCGACTTTAGATTCCAGTGCCGCCATGATTCCCGTTTCTTCAAATAGCTCGCGCAGGGCCGCATCGCGCTGCGTCTCGCCGTCCTCAATACGCCCGCCCGGAATAGACCATTCGCCCTTACGCGGCGCGGTGCCCCGCTTAATCAGCAAGACATCATCGCCGCGAAAACAAATCACGCCAACACAATCCACGGGTTCATCTTGAGTTATTGGCGTTGTCATAATATCTTCCATAATCCTCATGCATCCTTATAGATAGCTCTATGTGCGGACGTTACACATTAGCCGGGACTTTGGACGAAATTGCGGCCTATTTCGCGGCGAAAACAGGGCAGGCGGGCGAAGACGGCAAGCCCCTATGGGATTGGGAGCCTAATTATAATATCGCGCCCGGAACTGTGGTGCCTGTCATTGCCTATGATGGCCGCAAGACGCGCAAAGTCGTGCCCATGCGTTGGGGCCTTCATCCGCATTGGAAGAAAGAACCGCCCGAGGGCCGCCCGATGTTTAATGCGCGGGTCGAAACAGCGTCAGAGAAAGCTAGCTTCCGCACGCCGTATCGAAGACGCCGCGCGCTATTTCCGGCCAGCGGCTGGTATGAATGGGAAGGTGTGGAGAAACCCAAAACGCCTTATTACGTTCATGAAGAGGAGGCAGAGCTTTTCGCCTTTGCCGGGCTCTGGGATCAATGGCGCGTGGATGAGGGCATCACGCTGCTCTCGGCGACTATTCTGACCACCTCTGCTGTCGGCCCGATAAAACACCTGCATCACCGCATGCCCGTGCGCCTGCCTAAAACCCAGTGGAATAATTGGCTCGATTGGGATGTGAGCGGGGATGCGGTTCTCGGCACGATGAAAGGTAGTGAGGATTTGGACTATTATGATGTCGAGACTAGGGTGAATTCAGGCCGGGCCGTTGGCGAAGATTTGATTAGGCCTGCTAACCCACCTGAATATTAAACCGGTAGGCCAAAACCGCCAACGCCACCAATAACCCCACCCAGACAGCGGCGTTTATTTTGACGGATTTTGAGGCTTTTTTCTGTGAGACCCACGTCCTTGGCCGCACGCCTTTATAGACGAAAATGAGCTGTGCGGAGAGGACGGCGCAGACCACGTTAAGGCCGAGCAGAATGGCGGCGCCTGCGGCGGCGTCATATTTCCCGGCCCCTAAGAATAGCGCTGACGCCACAGAGGGCGGGAGAAGCGCGACGGCCACCATTACGCCAACCAAGGCCGAAGATATGCCTGTCGAGAGCGATAGCGCGGCAGCTGCCCCTGACGCGAGAGCCAAGGCCACAATCTCAGGGCCAATGACGGTGCGGCTGACCATCTCTGTACTGGCGAGGTTGATGGGCATAAAAAAGGTGAGTGCATAGGCAAAGCCGAAACCAACCAATAAACCCGTTAGGGCTGTCTTGGTCGCCTTTTTCATCAGGGATAAATCCCCCAGCGCTGCGGCGAGGGCGAAGGCCAAAATGGGCCCGAGCAATGGCGCAATCACCATAGCGGCAATCACAATGGCGACACTATCCCCGTTCAGTCCAATTGCGGCGACGATAGAGGACAGTACTGTTAGGATGATGAAATCCCAATTGAGCTGACAATCATTGGAGACTTTTTGGTAAAGCTCTTCGCGCAAGGACACGGTTTTAGCTTTAGCCTTTTTCTCCTCATCATCTTGGGCTTTGGGTTCGTCCTCTTCGGGGCGGGGCAGGGTCGCTTCGATTGGCATGACGACGACACGCCAGTTTGGGGATGCGCTGAGCAAGGCTTGTAAATCATCAATCAGCTGTTGCCCTTGGCCTTTGGCGACGACAATTTCAACGGCCTTTTCGTAGCGCCCATAGCCGCTATCCATGGACCAATCGACAGGATTGGCCGTGTTGAGAATTTCGATAACGGCGTCGGCTTTATCGGCGGGAAAATTGGCTTTGATGAATCGCATCAGGGTCTCCAATCTGCCATAGCTGCGCCGCGCTTTCCAACAGGTCTGTCTTCTCCGCGCGTCGTATCAACAGAGGTATAGCGTTCAAGCTCTGCGTTGAACTCTGCCCCGACAATTACAACAAAGGCCGTTAGCCAGAACCATATTAGCAAGATTATAACAGCGCTAAGGCTGCCGTAAATGGCATTGTAATTGCCAAAGGATGTAACGAATTTTGAAAAGGCATAAGACAGTCCCAACCAAGAGACTGTTGTCAGAACAATACCAGGAAAGACCCAGCGTTTCTTGGCCGGGCGGCGACTGGGGCCAAAGCGGTAAACAATGCCCGAAGCAAACCCAAACATGGAAATCAGAATGATCCACGGCAGAAAACGTGTGAAGACTTCGACAACAGGGTCGAGCCGAAGCAAAGATAGCAAAGCGGGGAGCCCGACAATCACGGCCAAAGCAATCCAAACAAAGATAATCATAGACAGTGTCATGGACCCTGCCAGCGCGTAAAACACACCAAAGCTTCGGGTTTCACGCTCACCATAGGCGATATTCATGGCCCGCATAATGGCGCGAATGCCGGACCCAGCGGACCAAAGCGCGACGAGGAGGCCGATAGCAATACCCAGCCCCAAATTAGAGTCCGGCGCGGTGACAATGGCTGTAATTTGCTGATTAATAACGGCCCAAGCATCCGCGGGCAAAACATCACTCACGCTTAATAATAGCTGTTGGACTTGCTGTGGGTCTGCAAAAAAACCATAGATCGACAGACAGGCTGTCAGAAGCGGGAATACGGCCAATAGGCTAAAGAAAGCCACGCCCGCCGCGACGACCGGCACATTATCCTTCTCAACTTCGCGGATCGTGTTTTTAATAACATTCCACCAATCCAAAGGCTTTAAATCCAAAGGGCTGTTCGCTGAGCCCAAGGGATCTGGAATGTCGAGCCGGTCAAGCTCGCGCTGTTTGCGGGTTTTCCGTGCCACTATTTTTTCGGCGCAGGCTGTGGACGGGTAAAAACAAGTTCAGTTTCAGACGAGGCTTTTTTATCCAGCTTATATCCGTCCAAATTGAAGTCCTTCAGCCCTTCGGCGCGGTCGATGCGGTTTTGCATAATCCAGCGCGCCATCAGGCCTCGTCCAAATTTGGCGTAATACATCAGGGCGCGTGCTTTACCATCTTTGACGTTAAGAAACTTCGCCGTGATGACAGGATGGGTCATTGTCTTTTTATCGACGGCTTTAAAATATTCATTTGAGGCGAGATTGACAATGGTGGGGTCATCATGACCGTCCAAATCTGAATTCAAAGTTTCAGCGATGGTGCTGCCCCAAAATTCATAAAGCGATTTGCCGCGTTTCGTGGCGAGCTTTGTGCCCATCTCTAGGCGGTAGGCCTGTATCGCGTCCATGGGGCGGAGGACACCGTAGAGCCCTGAAAGAATGCGCAGATGATCTTGAGCATATGCGAGGTCCTTATCGCTCATCGATTTGGCTTCGAGCCCCCAATACACATCGCCGTCAAAGGTCAGCCCTGCAGGTTTGGCGCTATTGCTTTTGCCGTCTAGATTAAAAGCCTTAAATCGCTCGGCATTCAGCTCCGCCAGATTGTCACTGATATGCATGAGCTTTTTCAGGTCAGACGCAGATTGGGTTTTCGCGACTTTAGCCAGTTCCACCATATCCTTTTTCAAAACAGGGGCTGTCACGTCGAGCGAGGTCGCCGCGGGGTCAAAGTTCAATTTTTTAGCAGGGGAGAGTAGAGTAATCATGGTTAAATCCTTTCCTCATAACATCGAAACGGGACATCCGCCTCTGTATGCGTGGGTTCACGATGTGAAAAGAATAACGTCTCAAATACGCTTTACAAGGGAATTGGCGCGTGACTTGCACGGATTTCATAAAGAAATTTGGAGATCACGATGCAAAGTGGACAAACAAGAGCAATATTAGTCCGTAAAGCGCGGGCCGGCATGACAAATAATGAGATTTTACGCGAAAAACGCTTAGGCGATTTGGCGTGGCAAATGACTGTAGCGACGCAAAAGCTGTCTGCTTGTTCCGAAGAAAAACAGACGGTAAAAGCCCGGCTCGAAAGACTCTATGGTCAAGCCAAAGCCGAATATGAACGTATCAAATTTGAGCTTGAGATCGAAAATGCTGCGCAGGATTACGGTGTATATATAGGCTAGATGCCGCCTTGCCTAGCTAAGCGTGAGCGTAAACCGTTTGGTTGAGCGTTTTCAAAGCGTGCTGCGCATCTATCAAATTTGTATAATCGATGGGACGCGGCCACTCAGACAAACAGGCTTTTGTAAATCTTTGAATGTCATGTTCAAGCTTTTCAGCGGCCTGTTCAAAACTAGTTTTCTGATCATAATCAAATATATAAGACATAGTCGCGGCCTTTCTTCAACGCTCTCCCCATTTGCTGTGAGGTAAAATGAGCAGGATTGGCTTGAGGGGGAGGGAAGTGCCAATCCTGCTGTCTTTTTGCAAAATGATAAGGGGATCATCATATTTGCGGTTGATCTCTAATGGGAGGAAGAGATGAACCCTGTAAACGACATTGCGCGAACACGTTCAATAAAACTGGTCGTGATAAGTTTGTGATGTTAAAGAGAGGGCTACGCGCCGTGCGTGGCATCCGCTAAAGATTTGACCAAAGCAAGCGCGGCTTTAGGGCCATTTTCATGCAGTTCTTTGACAATAGCTGAGCCGACAACGACACCGTCAGCATCCTTAGCGACTTCGGCGGCACGCTCAGGCGTTTTTACGCCAAAGCCGACGACGACCGGCAGACCGGAGGCTTTTCGCACTTTGGCGACTTGCTCTGTCACGGAGGCCGCTTGGCTGAACGCCGCGCCCGTAATGCCCGTCATAGAGACGTAATAGACAAACCCTTTCGTGCCTGTGACAACCCGCGGCAACCTGGCATCATCTGTTGTGGGGGTAGCCAAGCGGATAAGGGCGAGATCATGCTGTTCAAAGGCGGCGCGCAGTTCACTATCTTCTTCTGGCGGCAAATCGACAATAATCGCGCCGTCCACACCGGCCTCCTTCGCAGCTTTGGCAAATTTTGAATAGCCCATGTGATGCACGGGATTGCAATAGCCCATAATGATAATGGGGGTGGTGTCGTTACTTTTGCGGAACTCGGTCGCCATTTCGAGGATAGTCGTCAGGGTTGTGCCTGCTTTGAGGCTACGGAGCCCTGCCTCTTCAATGGTAGGCCCATCGGCGGCAGGGTCAGTAAAAGGCATACCAAGCTCGATTATATCCACGCCATTTTCGGGCAGGGCATTCAGGACGGCTTGCGAAGCAGCACGGTCAGGATCTCCGCCCATAATATAGGCGACAAAGGCGGCTTGGCCTTTGGCTTTGCGGGCGGAAAAAACACTATCTATACGCTGAGTCATAACGGCCTGCTCCTTAAGGGGAACAGGCCGCCATTACCAGAAAAAAAACCAGCTTTGTCAGGGAAAGGGGGGGAACCTTACATAGCCAGTTCTGGAGTATTATTTTTTCGTGATTTCTTCCGCTTTGTCTCCAGCGCTTTCAAGGTCTTGGCCGACGCCTTCTATTGTGTTGCAAGCTGACGCTAAGAGCGTAAGGCCCGTCACAGTAAAGATAGCGATTTTTTTTGTGATTGAATTTTTCATGATGCTCTCCGAATATCTTAAGATGCAACTCAGCTAGCTTAGATTGGTTCCCAAAAGTGATGAAAAAGTTGGTGACCAACAAAACCTACACCCCAGCCTTAAAGCATGGGGCTAGGGCAACTTGGCTTTA
>ENA-ORXM01003401-ORXM01003401.1-marine-metagenome-genome-assembly--contig:-NODE-3401-length-15905-cov-3.863407_pt1 | contig 15905 bp, 15 predicted proteins | sample MGYA00237867_ERZ511480 | MGnify/ENA primary metagenome ERZ511480 (study PRJEB26309, sample SAMN06266103) | marine metagenome | isolation source: Algal blade | place: United Kingdom:Sidmouth, United...
ATGCAGATGACAAACATTATTTAAAGGTAGGCCAACTGACCACGCTGGTGTTGCTGGTCATCGGTGTTGCGACGGCACCTATTAGCAGTGATTTTCCGGGGGTCTATGTTGCCATACAGACTTTTATGTCTTACTTTCAAGGACCTTTGTTCGCCATTCTGTTACTGGGAATTTTTTGGAAACGCACAACGCAATGGGGCGGCCTTTCGGCACTGATCATCGGCATTGGTTTTGCTATTTTTCTCAACGTGTTCAAGGCTGATTTCTTTACCATAGAAGACCCCTTTTTATATATTTCATGGTGGTCTTTTCTTCTGGGCTTTGTTGTCAATTTCGTAATAAGTCTACTGACAAAAAAACATACGGTGGCTGAATTGGAAGGCTTGGTGTTCAGTTCTAAAATTTTATCCAAAAACTCAGATGAACTCTAAAACGAAATCCTATGTTGAACTTTGATTGGCTCTCTGAAGTTTCTACAGAAACGGCCAAAATGATATTTTTTGGGCTGTACATTCTCATTGGCGTGTTGGTTTTGGGGCTGCCCAACGATTATGTGTATGAAGGCATCAAAAAAGAGGACCGCCACTGGTGGAACAATCTAAAACTTTGGTCCGTGGCCGTATTGGGTATATTGGCAACCGTTTATTACCAATTTTAATACTAATCCATATAATTATGAATGATTCGGATCGAACGGCCAAAATAAAAACGGCACAAATAAACCAAGCACTGGGGGTTTTTATTTGCACGTTCGGTATTATCGTAACTATTGCTATGGCATTTACTGAGACATTTGTACAACAAATGACCGATTTGGTCGCTGGTTTGGTATTGATAGTCATAGGTGGTGGTATGATGTGGAAGTCTAGAAGTACACTAAAAAAGCATAAACACGAAGAAGCAAAATATTAGCTTAGAGACTGTTTTGGGATATATGATTGAGTTTTTTATAGGTCATTTTAGTGCATAACGAGACAAAATTTTTAAGCATAGCAGGGTTACGGTTCAAAATTTTAACGAAATTATGTGCAAAAAGGGGCATAAAAAAACAATTAATATATCCCAAAACAGTCTCGTCGATATGGGGGAAAGCTTCAAAATGCGTCTGTCGGATAATTGGGAAATACAGTCCTCAAAAAATGTTTTAGAAAATGGCGCAGTCATTTCGACCATACATCATGAAAAAGCGAGTTGGATTCCTGCAAATGTTCCAGAAACGGTACTTGGTGCTTTGGTCGCCAATAAAATATATGAAGACCCTTATTTTGGGGAAAACCTAAAAACAATTCCGACAGAAATATTTGAAGTCCCTTGGTGGTATGCCACACATTTTGCACTTGACGATCAACAATCCCAAAAATCGGCTACCTTATATTTTGATGGAATTAACTACAAAGTGAACGTTTGGCTGAACGGAAAACAAGTCACCGATTTTAAAACTATCGATGGCGCCTACCGTCGTACCTCTTTCGATGTAAGCGAACATATCGTTACCGATGAAAATTGGCTGGCAGTTGAAGTGATTCCCCCAAAACCTGGGGATTTCAGTACAGGTTTTGTGGATTGGAACCCCTCCCCGCCCGACGGTAATATGGGAATCTTTAGGCCCGTAACCCTGAGACTTCATCGCGGCGTACGAATAGAAAATCCTTTTGTACAGACCAAAGTAGACCCGAAGACGTTAAAAAAGGCTGACCTTATAGTTTCCGCAGAATTGAAAAATGATACTCGGAAATCGGTGACCGGTACGCTAAAGGGAAGAATTGAGAACTGTGTATTTGAGAAGGAGCTAACTATTCAGGCAAATGAAAAGAAACGGGTCGAATTAACGGCCGAGAAATTTCCACAATTGGTATTCGACCATCCAAGACTTTGGTGGCCCATAAATTTAGGGAAACCTGAACTTTACGAACTGGAATTAGCATTTGAGATAGAAGGGCAAATTTCAAGTGCGGAAAATACCCGTTTTGGTATTCGTCAAGTGGAAGACTATTGGTTGAACGATATCCACCGTGGCTTTAAAATAAATGGCCAAAAAATACTCATCAAAGGCGCCGGGTGGACAGATGATCTGTTTCTAATGGATACCGATAAAAGTATAGAAGCACAAGTCAACTATGTGAAGCAGATGAACCTTAATTGTATCCGTTTGGAAGGTATCTGGGGAAAGGACCATAAACTTTATGACCTCTGTGATGAACACGGAATTTTACTCATGGTAGGATGGAGCTGCCATTGGGAACACGAAATCCATATGGGTGTGCCGGTCGACGAACGATTCGGAGGAGTTTACAAACCGGAAGATCTTGAACATGTTGCCCAAGCTTGGGAAGAGCAGGTAATTTGGCTACGAAACCACCCCAGCATATTTGTTTGGACGGTCGCTAGCGACAAGGTTCCTATTACCTCCTTAGAACAAAAATATATCGAAACATTTGCCGAATACGACCCGACCCGACCCTATTTGAATTCCACGGGCGGGGTCGGCAGCGACCAACACGTTATCGGTAGCGAAGATGTTATAAGTGAGATCAGTGGTTCTTCGGGCGTTAAAATGTTGGGGCCTTATGCGTATACCGCCCCGGTGTATTGGTTTACCGATACAAATTTTGGCGGTGCCTACGGTTTCAATACGGAGACTGGGCCGGGTGCTCAAATTCCGCAATTGGAAAGTTTAAAAAAATTCATTCCTGAGGATAAATTATGGCCAATCAATGAAACTTGGAACTACCATTGTGGCCGATACGAATTCTCAGATCTCAGTCGTTTTATTGAAGCAATAGATCAACGTTATGGCAAACCTGATTCCATAATTGAGTTCGATAAAAAGGCACAGGCGATGAACTATGAGTTGATGCGGCCTATGTTCGAAGCATTTCAGGTGTATAAGGAAAGATCTACGGGAATCATCCAATGGATGCTGAATGCGGCATGGCCTAAAATGTACTGGCAATTGTATGATTACTATATGATGCCTACCGGTGCTTTTTATGCCACACAAAAAGCCTGTTCGCCATTGCATTTGATTTATAATTATGGAAACCATGAGATTTATGCGATCAACGACCATCTCCGTGAAATTAAAAACCTGAAAGCCCGGATTCGGGTTTATGATATTAAGTCTCTACTAATTTCAGAAGAGATTATTTCTTTTGATACGCTTCCCGACAGCTCGATTTCTATATTTAAAGTGGAGGCGTTGAAAAATCTTTCAACAACCTATTTTTTAGACCTGCGACTATTCGATAGTGATGAAAAGGAAATCAGCACCAATTTTTATTGGCTTTCCACCAAAGAAGAAACTCTAGACTACGAAGCAAATTTAGGCGAATTCGCTTATCATACCCCGAGCAAAACATATGCGGATTTGAAGTTGCTCGATACCCTTCCAAAAGTTGACGTAGCCTTTGAAAGTCTTCATAAAAAAGAAGTGGAGAAACAGACCATTATCGCTGAATTAGAAAATATCGGAGATACCATCGCTTTTTTGATCAACCTTAATATCGTCGAAAAAGGGACAGGCGAGGTCATACTTCCTGTTTTTTGGGAAGATAATTTTGTCAGCTTAATGCCCGGCGAAAAAAGAAGTTTAAAGGCAACTTTTAAAAGTGCAGCCATTCCAGAATTAAAAGTGGATGGCTGGAATTTAAATAACATGATGGATTTAGGCACCTAGATAATATGAATTCAAATCTATAGATAGAACAAAATTATGTTAAGGTTTTAACCGCAAAGAACGCCAAGAAGGCGCAAAGCTCGCAATGAAATTTAGAGGACAAAACATTTGCGGCCTTTGCGTAAATCCTTACGCACATTGCGTTTAAGCAAATAGTAGGTTGGGAAATAGAAAAAACCGGCCTTCCAGAGCATATCCATAGATAAACAAAATACAATTATGCAAAAGTTAGCAATCCAAGGCGGAAAACCCAGTCGAGACACGACCGTAAATCCGTGGCCAAAATGGCCCGTTTGGGGAAAGGAAGAAGAAGTGGCTCTAATAGAGGTCTTGAACAGTGGTGTCTGGTCGTATAACGGGCCAAAGGAAACTGAATTCAATCGGCTTTTTGCCGAGTTTACGGGTACAAAATATTCCATTTGTACGGTGAACGGTACGGTTACCATGCAACTTGCCTTGGAAGCAATGGGCATAGGTGTTGGTGACGAAGTTATCGTTCCTGGCCTCACTTGGCAGGCTACGGCCGCTACGGTTATCGACGTAAATGCGACCCCGATTTTGGTCGATGTTCTTGAAGAAACGTGGTGTATTGACCCGGCAGCAATCGAAAAAGCGATTACCCCAAAAACAAAAGCGATAATGGCCGTACACCTTTATGGTGCTTTCGCCGATATGGATGCCATTATGGAAATCGCCAAAAAGCACAAGTTATATGTGATAGAAGATTGTGCCCATAAACATGGTGGCGAATGGAAAGGGAAAAAAGCCGGAAGTATTGGCGATGTCGGTAGCTTTAGTTTTCAATTATCAAAACATCTAACTGCTGGTGAGGGCGGTTCTATGACCACGGATGATTCCGATTTAGCTGAAAAATTGGATGCCCTTAGAAACTGTGGGCGTAGACCTGAAGGAGATTCACTTATAGGAGCGGATAAGGGCATCGGAGACTATGGCGACGATGGTAATTTCATTCAGTCGGGTAACTTAAGAATTACCGAGTTTCAAGCCGCTATTTTAGTCGAAGGTTTGAAAAGATTGCCAGAACAGAATGCAACTAGAGATGCAAACGGCACCTATTTGAACGAACTTTTAAAAGAGATTCCAGGTGTAGTACCTTTAAAGAGAGATGCCAGGGAAACCAAAAAAGCCTATTTTAATTTTGCCTTTCGGTACGATAAAAATAATTTTAAGGGATTGCCCGTCAAAAAATTCAGGAGTGCCTTGGAAGCGGAATTGGGCATCGTCGTTGATGCCTGTTACGAGCCTTTGAACAACTGCCCCTTGTACGTACCACACACCAAACCAGCACGACATAAATTGAACGAGTTGTATTGGGCCGCTATTGACCCCAAAAGATTTAAGCTGCCCGTATGTGAACGTATTTTTGCAGCCGAGTCCGTTTGTTTGCATCATAAAATTCTTATGGGAACCAAAGCCGATATGGATTTGATCGCAACGGCCATTAAGAAAATATATGAGCAGACGGATGAATTAATGGCCTGAAATTGATGAAATAAACATGGGTGTTTTTAGAGATGTATCGGTATTATTTTTGGTTCTCTTTTTGAGCTTATCCGTTATCGGGCAATCGGAAGCTATGCCCGTTTTGCCGCTCCAAGGTATTTGTGCGCATCGCGGTGCTATGCAAACACATCCCGAAAATACAGTTGTTGCTTTTAAGGAAGCCATTGGACTCGGTGCTCAGATGATCGAATTCGATGTGCGACTGACAAAAGACAATGCGCTTATTATAATGCACGATGAAATGGTCGATAGAACAACAAATGGCTCGGGTTTTGTAAACGAGTTGACACTTTCTGAAATACGAAAACTTGATGCGGGATCTTGGAAATCAAAAAAATTTATAGGAGAAAAAGTACCGACACTAAAGGAGGTACTTCAAATGATGCCACAAAATATTTGGCTCAACATTCATTTAAAAGGAAATAAAAAATTAGGAAAAGAAACTGCTAAGATGGTAATTTCTAAAAATAGAATGCATCAAGCGGTCATCGCATGTGAAAGGAAATCAGCAAAAGGCGTTCGACAAGTTAGTTCCGAAATTAAGATTTGCAACATGGAACGTTTATCAACTCGCTCTGAATATAGCAATGAAACTATAGCAAAAGGCTTCCCATTTCTGCAAATAAAAAGTAGTAGGGATAATGAAAATATGCTTTCAGATATAAAAAAACTTAAAGCAAATGGAATTCGCATCAATTACTTTCATTCCGAGGAAGAAAGCCAGGTAAAGGATTTGTTGGATGCCGGAGTCAATTTTATCCTAACAAATAATTTAGCGGAGATGTTAGAGGCTTTTGAAAAATATAATACGTCCGAAAAATGAAAACAATAAAAATGGCGCTGATCGGTGCTGGCTATATTTCTGATTATCACGCCCGCGGTTTGTTACAAATGCCAAATGTTGAGATTGCCGCTGTTGTTGCGCGCACACAAGAAAGTGCCGATAAATTTGCCGATAAATACACAATTAAAAGTGCGTTTACAGATATTCAAAAAGTAGTTGCGAATACAACTATTGATGGGGTCGTAATATCTACACCAAACCAATTTCATGCACCGTACGCAATAGCTATTCTAAAAAGCGGAAAAGCTGTTTTTCTTGAAAAACCGATGGCGATGAATGCCGAAGAAGGTAGGGAAATCGACAAGGTCTCAAAGGAATATGATCAACTGGTCATGGTGGGTCACATGTGGCGTTTTGATACGGATACGGACTATATAAAGGATACAATCGCTTCCGGAAAACTCGGAAAAATCTTCAAGACAAAGGGATATGGCATTCATGAAAATTGGGGCCCATCAGGATGGTTTACTAAAAAGGAACTAGCTGGAGGCGGATCTTTAGCAGATATGGGCGTACACGCCATTGATTCCATACGGTATTTACTTGGCGATCCGAAGCCTATAAAAGTATACGCAAGAATCGCCACGAATTTTGGAGATTATGATGTAGATGATACCGGAATTTTAATTATCACTTGGGATAACGGAACCGAAAGCATTATCGAAAGCGGCTGGTGGCACCCGCATATGGATGGCCCCGAAGCTAGTGCCGGAATATTCGGCACCAAGGGCTACGCAAACTTGTTCCCGACCTATCTGAAAATAACAACAGGTGAGTCGTCATTCGAAAAAATAGTGCCCGAATTACCAAAAAGAGAAGAACATTGCGACCAAGTAATTTATACCCGGCAAATGGAACACTTTATCACATCCATAAAGAACAATGAAAGACCAAGCCCCGGTTTATCAGAAGGTCAAATCGTGCTCGATATCGTCGATGCCGCATACGAATCCGCAAAGACCGGGGAAGTTGTCAATCTTAATTTTGATAACAGTTATTCTTAACGGTTTTTATCTCTGTGAATGTCTATTTTGCTTTGTGCAACTCTGCGTGATAGCTATTTCACAGAGGCACACTAAGGGTTCACGGAGTTACACGGAGAAAAAACGTGCGCTCTAAAAAATTACACACCCCTTAATCCCCTCTTTTAGAGGTGAAACTTGACTTCCCTCCTAACAAGGAGGGACTGAGGGAGGTGTTTTTTTTTTTTAAGTTTCACAATTGATAACATACTACTGAGGAAAAAATTCAAACCACTTTCAATACCCATAATCATGATAACAACCATAATTTTTGACATGAACGGGGTAATAACAGACGATGAAGATTGTCATGAGCTGGCGACCAAAAAAGCATTTAATCAAGTGGGTGTGGTGATAACTCCTGAAATATATCGAAAATTCTGTTTGGGAAGACGCGATACAACTGCATTCAAAGAATTGATAACAGAATTTCAAATCAACAATAGAAATGTAGAAGATTTGATTTTCGCAAAGACGGAATTTTATTTGGAATTAATAAAGAATAACTTAAAATTATACCCCGGGGTAGTCGAATTAATCCATACACTACATAAAAAATACACCTTGGCACTTACGACCAGTTCTACCTGTGCCGAGGTGGAAACGGTTATTAACAAACTTCAAATAGGTAAGCTTTTTAAAACGATAGTTACAGCAGAAGATGTCAAACACGGAAAACCTAATCCAGAACCCTATCTTTTGACTGCTGATAAACTAGATGTTAATTTTGAAGATTGTTTGGTCATCGAGGACTCTGAAAACGGAATACGATCTGCGAAGTCCGCTGGTATGAAATGTGTTGCCATTACCAATACCGAAAATCGACATAATCTTCAACTTGCGGATCGAATCGTAGTTAATTATTCAGAAATTAATGAGACTTTCATACAGAACTTATCATGAAACAGATGGTTTCAAAGAATAATTTCACATGGAAATTTGAATATTATCGAAAAATAAGCCCCTATCAAACAAAGGTTGTATAGTACCACTTTGCAACTTCTAGATAAATCAAGAGTATGGCGAAACTAGAATTAGAAAATTTTGAAGCATTTAAAGGCTTAGGAGGAAAGTCCCTTCCTATAGGGGACTGGATTACAGTTACCCAAGATATGATCAACGATTTTGCAAAAGCGACGATGGACTTTCAATGGATACATGTCGATGTCGAAAAAGCAAAAAAACACTCTCCCTTTAAAAAGCCCGTGGCCCATGGTTTTATGTCAGTTTCCTTACTATCGAAGTTGCTGGGCGATAGTATAAAGGTAAAATCTACAAAGATAGGTGTGAACTATGGTCTGAATAAGGTAAGGTTTCCAAGCCCTGTTATAGTTGACAGCCGCGTTAGATTAAGCGGAAGGATTCAAAAAATTGAAGACCACGGAGATAATGGACTCAAGGTTACCTGGAATTGTTCTGTTGAAATCGAAGGAACTGACAAACCGGCCTGTGTTGCAGAGCTCATTAGCCTAATGTTCGAGTAATAGTACACTACTTATTATCTATGTTCTAGGAGAACGGACTTTTCGACCTCCTACAATTTAAAATATCAATTACTTCTACCAAGGATTTATAAATAAAAGGTTCGGTTTCGGACCCAAGCGAATTTTCTTCGCCATAAGTGTCTCCCTCCTCGTTGTATAGATACGGTTTGCCCGTATCCCATTCACTTTTAGGAATGATATAACCGATCTCATCGTTTGAAAGACCAAAGTAGAATTTGGATTTATCTGGTATAAAATCTTGAATGGGCAGAATTTCTAAGGATTGGATATTGAATTCACCCCCCCTCTAGTACATCAATGCCTCTAAATATACTCTACAGGATAAATTTCTGCGGAAAGCTCTCAAAGATTTTATAATTTTTACCCGCCAACTGGTGGGGCAATCTGCGTTCATCTCCCCGATTTGTATCAAGTATGTTCTACTTTTTGGGCTGTTTTGGTTCACAATCTTGAACCCGTAAGCCCATTGGCCAATCTAAAGTTCAATTCCATCAAATAGTCTCCCATACTGGGACCATACCACCCCATCAATCGTGGCTCATAGTTGTCGTAATAATAATATTTCTGTGGTACGATGTAGCCTAGATATTGTCCGTTGAAACTGGTCAGGGCGGAGTTATATCCAGCTACCTCTAGCGCATTTTTCAAATCCAGACCGTATTCACCACTAAGTTCATAGGGCATGGCGATCCAAACCAAATCATTTAGTTTAACGCCCTGCAAATAAATGGATTTCATATCGGCCATCAATTGACTACCGACCCAAGGAGAAAGTCGCAAACGGTCTGAAACATAAAACGCCTGAAGCTCCGGGATTTCGATTTCAGTACTTATCGCCATCATCGTCATGACAGAATCGTATTCCATTTTCTTGATAAGCACTTCCGCGGAATCTGCCAAGGTTTCCCCAATAAATTGTGACTTCTGAAATTTTTCGCCCTCACCTTTGTTCGAATGGCTGCCAACTGTTCCTGCAAAGAACATTGCCAAATCTATTCCCTTTGCTTCAAGACTTCTTTGAAAATAACCGGGATAGTCGCCACTGAATTTATCGTTCCAAGGGCCGATTGTGGTTGCATGGGCACCAAAGATTCCGATGACGGCTTTTTTACCATTTTGTTGTTCAAAAGTTACCAAGTTCAATTTATCGTTTAACCGCCCTGTTTCTCCAATAATGCGATTGCGAATCAAATTTGGGACTCTGATATAACCTGATGAAAACTTTGCAAGCTTCTTGTCTTTTCGAGCGTCAAGAATCAGTTGTGTAAATTTCTCCGCGAGCCAGTCCACTACCTCGGGTTGAAATTCGCCCATAAAACTTTCGCCTACAAATTCAGGTATACAGTTTCCTATGCTCGCATGGGTGTGCGTCGCGCCGAATATAATTTGCTGTCTTGAGATTTTCCCTTCTAAATTCGATTCGACCTTTGACACCACTAGTTCTGGGATGACCACCATATCGGCACTTAAAAACACGAGCTCCTTACCGGCTACTTCCACAGCGATTGCCTTGGCAAATAGAGAATCATGGGTGCCTACAGCGATTTGTCCATTGCCATAGCCGGCCATTTTAACGGCATTGAATTCACCTTTTGTAGCATCTGGCGAAACGGCTACGTACTTTGGTGTAATGTTGATACGCGCCAAACCTGCTAAAAGATTCCCTTGGGCCTTCGTGCTTTCCGCGAAGGCCGCATCCATTTTGACCACAGTATTTTTGTAATATGTGGACTCAAAATAAGGGTCGGTTTCAATCGTATTGGTCGAAAAATAGAAAAGCAGCCCCAGAATAAGGGCCAATACGGCAAGAACCCGTAAAAATTTGCGTTGCCATTTTTTCGTTTTCATACAAATCGATCAAGTTTAACTATTTAAAAAAACAGGACACATCTGCTTGTCGACGGACAGGTTAAAATAACTCTTATTTCTTTGTGGCCTTTGCGCAGTTCTTAGTGCCCTTTGTGGTTCATTCCCCAGTAATCTTCCAACCACAAAGTTCACAGAGGTCAGGCACAAAGTCCACGAAGTTTACTCTCTTATTGTAAGAAGCTTTTTTAGTTTTGGTCACTAAAACAAAGATAGAAACCAGTCTATTTTCTCTATTCTATTTTCTTTTTTCCAATCCTTTTGTGATGGATTTCCCTATAGTTAAAAATAGTCCCCTTCAAAAAACTTAATCTATTAAATTTTCGAAGGATCCAAAACTATGTATTTTACTGTTTTTCGATTCCAGGTATAGACCAAATGTACTTTGCCGTTCCCTGCTTGAATAATTGTTGGATATGAGTATTCTTCACCCGATTTGTCCGTCGTTTCCCGTAACGGTTCCAGTTCGATTGCACGGTCCCAATTTTTTCCATCCTTGGAAATTCCTAAGCTGAGGGGTACTCTATCTCCCCAATTTTTGCTCGTAGGATTATAGATCAAGATGTGCCGACCATCTTTTAAGGTTACGCCATCGACCCCCGAATTCGGATTTGGAAGTGCGGTAGCGGTCATTTCTCCCCAAGTTAGACCGTTGTCTTCGGACCAATTTTGTGAGACCACATCGTTCTTGGTGCGGCTTAACAACTGTAGTCTTCCATTTCCATGGTTTAAGACCACGGGTTGAATCGCACCGAATTTTTCAGGGTCGTTCAGGGGTTCGGTTTTAGTCCATGTTTTACCATTATCAGTGCTTTGCTCTACATGAATAGTCCATTCCCCATCCACAGTTTCATTACTGGAGGGAGAAATTATAGTTCCGTTTTCCAATTGAATCGGTTGATTTTTTATTGGCCCTAAAATCCCGTCGGGAAGCATCACGGGTTCTGACCAAGTTTTACCGTCATCTTCCGATGTCATATAAAGTCCCCACCATTCTTGTGGACTCGGCCCGACCTTATAGAAAAGATATAGAGGCTGCCCCTTCGGCTTAAACAAAACCGGATTCCAACAGGGGTGGCGTGTACCATCTTCCTGTACACCGTTTACCACTTCGATAGGTGTAGACCAAGATCCGTTCGTATTTCGGGATGCCCAAATTCCGACATCTTTATTTTTTTCCTTGGTGCCACCGAACCACGAAGCGATTACGGTTCCATTACTTACTTCGACGGTCGATGCATGGCATTCTGGTGTCAAGGCATCCGCTATTTTATAAATAAATTCTTGTGTCGTTACCGCAGGGTGGTCTGTTGAAATGAGGGGCGGTAGTTTTACCGATTGTCCTTTACACGAAAGAAAAAACACCAAAAAAACAACAAAATGAAATGCTCTCATAATCTATAACTTAATATTCAAAAAATAATTTACTCCTTCTTCGAGTCGTAAAACAACTCAAGACAATCTTATAATACAAAACTTAACCCTTTGCACCCAATGAATTTCTGGTCAAAATAATTAGGCTTCCCGAGATATACATCAAAAGACCATACACTGCGGGAACTATTGAAAACTCGGCATTGTTCAAGGCGATAGTTGCCAAGGTAATGGCCAAGGTCGCATTCTGTATACCCGTTTCAATTGAAATACTTATCGCTTGTGGGCGGTTTAATTTGAAAAGCACGGCCAATAAAAAACCAATGGTCATCGTGGAAACGTTCAGCAATATGGCCGGAAGACCGGCTTCACTTAAATATTGCGTGAGCACATCACGTATCTTGTACGTAATACCTATGACGACCAAAATAAATATAATTGCGGAAGCTACTTTTACGGGCTTTTCCATGCGGGATGCAAATTTGCCGAACTTATGTTTTACCCACATGCCCAAGGTTACAGGTATTAAAACGATAATCGTCAGTTGCTTGATCATGGTCAGCGCATCTACGCTTATGGTCTGACTTTCATTTGAAAACTCCTGTACCGCAAACTGAACGATCAGCGGTATCGTGAAAATCGTCAATACACTTGCGACTGCCGTTAGGGAAACCGATAATGCCAAATCACCCTTGGCCAAGAAAGTCAGCATATTTGATGTCGGGCCACCAGGGCAGGCGGCCAAAAGCATGACACCGATGGCTATCGTTGGTGAAAGTTGCAACGCCGTGGCCAATGTATAACCTATCAACGGCAAGATTAGAATCTGGCAACAAAGCCCTATGATTATCGCCTTTGGAAAAACAAACACTCTTTTGAAATCACTTAAGGTCAACGATAGCCCCATACCGAACATGATGATGATCAGGGAGATGGCAAGAATGATTCCTGTAGTAGAATCCATAGGCTATTTTTAGGGATAAACTATTTTACTTCAAAACAGTCTATTACAAATTAACCCATTTTGGTAACATAGTGCCAATGCTATCTTATTTGTTATACATTAAATATTACCAAACGTACTGTTGATTTTGACCAAAAACTTAAAATCTATGGAAATGGCAATTCTGCCCTTGCCCATTGGGCAGCTAACTATTTGTACACAGTTCCTCCCTTTGGATAAAAGTAATTTTCTAGATAGAAGCAATTGAACAATTTAACGTCGAAAAAATCTTTACCCCAACCCTAAAGGGAGGATTTTTTCTAGATTCCAGCCAGTTTTCGCACCCTTCAGGGTCGGGGAAATCGAAAAATGGCGGCTTCCAAAGGGTTAATGCCTTTTTCTTGGAAATAGCTTTGGATAAAGGGAGGTGGGCCACCTTTGGCGGGGGTCGGAGAGATTGGCTTTTCCGAAATGGCTTACTCGGTAGGGCACGAACAGAAAGATGCACGCGCTAGGGATGGATTAATATACTAAAGGTTCTTTTCTTGCGTAGCGTACACGGATAATATAAATGGCTTCCTCTTCTATAAGATAGGATATCCTGTACGTGTGTTTTTCGGTTCTGGCTATGGCAAGTATGTATATGGCACGCACCGAACTTTCCCCAAGGCGATTAGCCGAATCTTTTAGGTTTTGTAATTGATTTTTCCTTTTTCGATTGCCAAAGCCAATGGATAAAGTACTTTACACCCTATTTGTTATAACAGTTATTGGTAAATCGTTTTCTACGTTTGAGTGAATTTCACAGTTTATAAAGTCCGCCCGTAACTTTGTATATTAGCCCAAAACTTATTCGTTATGGAATTTTTCACAACACAAATAATACCTTATATCAATACCGCACTCCTTATTGTAGGCGGTTTCTTTTTTAATAGGATTATCAAAGATAAAAATTCCCTAATCCAAACACTTACGGAACAATTCCAATCTGCAAAACAGATGTTAGAACTTTTTGACGTTACCAAATTCCGAGAGTTTCAAAAGCTATCCAACGACGCATTAAATATGAAACATCAAAAACATTTGGAAGAATTAGATGTTGCAACAAAATCGGGTATTGAAAAAGGAGCCGAAAATTTGGCTAAAGATTTTAATGAACTTTTAGATTTCCAACTCCATGCTCTTTCTGATATGAACGAGGCCAAAAGAAACCAATGGTTAAACTTATTGCCAAGAAATAAAGAACTTATCGAAAATTTACTAAAGTCCATAAAGTCGGGTCAACTTAAATCGGATAATTAAAAATTTTCCAAAATCTAGAGAAACCTTCTTTACTGTTTTCAAACCTATTATATTTGGTCTTAAATCCGTTCTTAATGTACAATGACTTCATATATAATCTTCTTCATAGCAAACTAACACCTGTAACTGACACAAAAAATAAAAATCCATATGGTAAGTCTGTACATATTGATCAATCCAGAGACGATGTTATCATTGTCAAAGTAAATACTACAATCAGGTTCGTGAATATGGAGAATGAATTGAAAGAGTCCATCTACGAATATATATTTTCAGTTCCTTACGGTCAAGAACTTATGGATATTACCAAAGTATTGCCCGAACTTGTCCACACCACTTTTGGTATCCATTTAGGTATTACGATATCTTTGTATAAGTGCCGTTTGGATTTTGTCCCTACCCTTCATCAGATAAAGGATGATTTAGATTCCAATCCTTTTGTTTCTCAACCTTAATTTTCAGTTTCTCGTTTTCAAGTCCGTGCCATCCGTGGGTAATCTTTGTCGAATCTTGCCTACACTATTTTTTTCTCTTCCTCCGTTAAACTTGCATCGGTGTGAATTACTTCTCGTTCTTTTCTGTTTATTTTAAAATGTTTGCCAACTTATGCCCTGATATCTCCTTTGTTGTTCACCCTGAGCGTATCCAGTTTATAGATTTCGGGGTCCGTTGCCAATATTTCGGTCGATTCGTAAACTTCGGTAATGACCCTGATGGTCGTTTCGATCGATTTGGATTCTTCCAACAAATCTAAAAATACGGCACTTAAGTCCGCATCGGCTTGATGCGTCCAGATTATTGTTTTCCCCATTGCCTTATGCGGTCACCCATTTGTTGGTGCGTATAGGTTTTCCCGTTTTCTATTTGCGCAATGGATTCATCGATTTCCTTATTATACTGTTCGATACTGATACGTTCCGAGGATACATTTTTCCGGTACTGCAATAGGTTCTTAAAAATTTCTATTAATGTAGGATCCTTTACTTCTTTAAGTTCTTTCTGTATCCATTTGATGTCGGCCTTTATATCCATAACATTTGTGTTTATCTACGAAATAAAGATAATCTAAATTTCATCATTTCAATTTCTCGAACCGCTCCATGATTTCTTGCCAATTGGTAAAGATGATACCTTCATCTTTAAAAAATTGAATCAGGTCGGGGTCGGAGAACATTTGTGCTTCCCAAGAACGTTGCTGCCAAGAACCTGTAATACTTTTAAGATTATCGGTCAATACCGAGGGATGGAAAATTATTTCCGTAAGTCCTGAATCCAAACCTTGTATCAATTTCTTGAAACTGTCGACCTTTTCTTCATACGTTTCGGCTTTGGGCGCACTGGTAAAATAATCTAATTGGGGTAGCGTATAGCCTTCTATCATTTTTACGACTTCATCGGTCAACGGGTAGCCCTGATTTCTGAACCCGGCCAATACTTCGGGTTTGGATAGGTCGATGATATTTGCGGGAATGCCATATTCTTGAGCCACTTTTATGTACGCCTTTACATAGCTCGGATGCCCGAACAAAGTGCCCATATGTGTGTCGATATGATCAGGTCGGTGGCCCCAGGCAATTGATTGTTCGATCTGTGCCCTGATCTCTTTTTCTACTTCTTCAGCGGAAGCATTCTGCACCACTTGTGGAACCGAGTGCCACATTTGTTTATCCCCGTCCAACAAACCCGGCACCTCTTCATTCGGGGTTATCGGTCCCCAGCGGTAGGTCTTCCATTCGCTGGTCAAGGTCAAGTGTAGGCCAACATCCATTTTTGGATTATTCTTTGCCCATGAAATAAATTTCTCGGCGTTTGGGCATGGAATCATTACGGCAGCCGATTGTATTACCCC
>ENA-ORXM01003403-ORXM01003403.1-marine-metagenome-genome-assembly--contig:-NODE-3403-length-15896-cov-3.795309_pt1 | contig 15896 bp, 15 predicted proteins | sample MGYA00237867_ERZ511480 | MGnify/ENA primary metagenome ERZ511480 (study PRJEB26309, sample SAMN06266103) | marine metagenome | isolation source: Algal blade | place: United Kingdom:Sidmouth, United...
GTCTTAACTTGTTTGTTAGCAAATCCTATCGAAAATAGTGATCAGCAGATTGACAAAATTATGGTGGATGCTTTTCCTACGGTAGAAGAAACATTGCCAATCAACAAATTGAACTTGTATATCAATAAAAAATCTCCTGCTGTAATAGCTGTAGATAAGGCTGGAACAAGTCATATTGTCACTAAATACGATATCATTCAAGCAATGAGCTAATTTGATTTGAAAATTTGAAAATTTGAGAATGAACTGATTGTAGTAATTTTCAAATTTTCAAATTTTCAAATTGAATTATCCTTTTCTAGATTCCAAAAATTGGACAACCTGTCCCATGATTGTTCGACTTTCTTTTGACATTAACTGTTGATGCAATAATTCTAGATCGTTCTCAAAATTTGCAGACATCGCATGTACTAAACTACCTTTAAGCGCTTTTTTAGTTTGACGAAAAGCAGTAGTAGGCAGTTTTAGATATTGCTGCATTTTTTGTTCTGCTTGTGATAATGTTTGGTCTAAAGCTACTAATTCATCTACTAAGCCAATTTCTAAAGCTTCTTTGCCCTTCATCAAATACCCTTCTAACAAGTATTGATAAGCTTTGCGACGACCGATCCAAAATGCATAAAGATGTAAAATACTTTCTCTAGGAGCAATTCCAACAGCCATTTCGTTGAGCCCAATTTGGTATTTATCTCCCTCAGCCATAACACGATAGTCACAAGCACAAGCTAAGATACATCCACCCGCAGGACTATGCCCTGTAATAGAAGCAACTAAGGGTTTGCTAAAGGCTAACATTTCAGTGGCTAGTTGCAAAAAAGACCCCCAAAAGTTGCGAATACCTTCTGAGTCATAATAATAGACCTCCAATAAATCTACACCTCCACTAAAAAAGTGTGATTTACCTGTTAAAACAATTCCTCCAATGTTATCATTGGCTTCTGTTTCACGAATTAACTGACGTAATTCATTAATCATTTCTTGATTTAGGGCATTGGCTTTGCCACGATCTAATTGGACAACAATGTAGTTGCCTTTAGATTGAATGTTTAATGTGTTCATAAATATAATTGATTGATTGTTGGTTTTGATTTTTTTCCTAAAGGTCAATTTTGTCCACTCTGCGTTGATGACGCCCTCCCTCAAAATCTGTATCCAAAAAGGCACGAACCATATCTAAAGCCAAGGCTTCACTGACAAAACGAACTGGAATCGCTAAAACATTGGCATTGTTGTGTTGACGTGCTAGGCTTGCTAATTCTTTGGTCCAACAAAGTGCAGCACGGATTCCAGCATGTTTATTAACGGTAATAGCAACACCATTACCACTACCACACATTACAATCCCACTGATTGCTTTACCTGTTTCGATATCCTCAGCAACAGGATGTACAAAATCTGGATAATCTACAGAATCTAAGGCGTTGGTTCCTTTGTCATTAATGGTGAATCCTCGTTCTTTTAAAAGATTCGTTACAGCTTCTTTATAATCAAAACCTGCATGGTCACAACCTAAAGCAATCACTTTTTCCATTTTTATTCGTAATTTTGTGTTCTAAAAGAGAAGTATTAAAAAAATCTATGTACAAGATAAAATATATTAACTAGAGTTTAAAACATCTTGTCCTGTAGATAGAGCGAGAAGAATAACACAACAAAAATAACTAAAAAATGAAACTATTGAATTTATTTGCCCTTAGCTTGTTGTCTTTAACCTTATTTATTGCTTGTGGAAGCACGACTCCAACTCAAGGAGTAGAATTATTATCTTGCAAAGACTTTGATCAGAAAGTTAAGAAAACAGAATCCGTACAATTAATAGATGTTAGAACCGCTGACGAATTTGCTGGAGGAACTATTGGAACGGCTATAAATATTGACTTTTTTGGAGAAAATTTTAAAGAAGAAATGGGGAAGTTAGATTTAGAACGTCCTGTTTTTGTTTTTTGTGCTAAAGGGGGACGTAGTGGAAAGGCAAGTGCTATTTGTAAAGAACTAGGATTCAAAACTATTTACGATTTGGATGGAGGATACACGGCATGGAGTCAATATGAAAAATAAAATTCCCATTTTGAAAGACAAACTTCATTACTTGAATACATAATGCATTTTAGTTAAATTATATTTGTAAGAAACCACAGAGTAGAAATTAATCCATCTCTTTAATGGTGTTATCTCCACAGAATAGCACTTTATCTCCAGGCATTAATTGGGGAATTTTGTTATTTACAGTAGCAAAAAGTACTGTTGTTGCATGATTTTGAGCATATTGATAGACAAAGCGTAAAATTTCTTGTGCTGCTTGCACGTCTAAATGCTGTACAGGTGCATCTAGTAATAATATAGAAGGACTGTTTAATAATGCTCGTGCAATAAGTACTTGAACATATTCTTTTTTAGTTAATTGGCCTGTTTTTTGCTTTTCTAAAAAAGTAATATTCAGTAATTGCAAAACTTGATGAATTCTTGTAGTTCTATTAGCGGCATCAGACCAATCTGTTGCATTTAATACAAATTCAAGATTCTGACTAACGGACAAATTATTATTGAGCGGAAATGAATTGCTTACAAGCCCAATTTTTCTTCTTAAGTAAGGACGAGTATGGTAGTCAATTTTATGTACAGGAGTTTCATCTACAACTAGACTGCCTTCTTGAATGGTTTGTTGAGCACAAATAGCTTGAAGTAAAGTACTTTTGCCACTACCAGTATGACCCAGTAAGTAGACAAAATCTCCTTTTCGAATAGAAATATTAACATTTTTTACAACTAATATTTTATTTCGATGAATAGAAACATTGCTAAATTGTATGAAATTCTTAGTTTGCATAGAATAAAAATTATGTGTAAATTTAAGCAATATTTATTCTGTTGTTAGGAATTATCAATATAATTCACTTACTTTTGTCTAGGGAAATTTTTCTTTTGAAAAAAAGAGAAACCATAAAATAAATAAACAGCAATTTATTCTATGTCCCAATAAACTAACAAAAATTCATATTTGCATTTGTTAAAAGTGCTAAAATAGGTTTATTACTTTGATTATCTGCTGGTTATTTTTACAAAAAGATTTAACTTTAAATATTAATTAAACAAAATTATAAAAATATTTTTGCTTTTTTCAACATTACCAATGTAATAGAACATTATTTAAAAACTACTTAATTTATTTAGAAGCTCTAAAGAAAGCAGTTTTTTTACAAGAAGTGAAAATACCCGAGAAGTTTGTTTTCCACCAAGAGAAGAAGACAAACTACTAAAATGAATAACAAAGAAAAAATGCCCAAACAATGAAGTTAAAAGTTTACATAACATTGCTATTTTGCTGGGTTTGTATGGGAACTAGTTTTGGTCAAGTGACAAAAACACTTCATCAAACTTTTACTTTGGATGCAGCAGAAAAGGTAAATGTTAACGTAGTGGCAAGAAGGGTAGAGATGAAAGAAACAAAAGGATCGAGAATTTTAGTAGAAACGAAAGTTACTATTTCGCTCCCGAATGATCGTCTACTTGATTTTGTTTGTAACAGTGGTCGTTACGATTTAATTAAAACCACAGATGCAACTACAAGAGAATTGACTATTTCTTCCAAGAAAACAAATGATATACTCATCATAAAAGGAGAAGAATGTGTCGAAGTCTTGGAGTATACTATATATATGCCTACTAGTGTTAAATTTGCAAACAATAGCACACTGGTAGACGGCAAGGAATAATGAAAAATTCCATCTATCGAAAAGACTTTAAGTTTATTTAAACTTAAAGTCTTTTTTTTGTACTTTTTTAATAAAGTGTTAAAAGTTTTAGAGCACAAATGAGTAATAAAAGACTCAAAAAAGATAAAATGGAAACTTAATTTGGGCTTAAGTTCTTCTTGTGAAATAAAACTAAGGTAATTTTGGACAAATTTTGATTAAGTATATAAGTCTTATTGAGTAGATGATCTTAAATTAGTCTAATTTAAAAATGGACTTGTTTTTTTGTTAATATTAAGTTACCTTTGTACCTGCATTATAGATTACTAATTGACCTAAAGCGTTTATTCCCAAGTTTTTCACACAAAATGAATTGATTTTATCATGAAATATTTTATTACAATTTTTTACTCTGTTATACTTTCAAGCAGCTTATTCGCTCAAGCGACAGCCTCTGCTAATGAAATGATTTCAGCAGTAAATATTGAAACCATTAATCTAGACTTAACTTCAGATAATATAGAAATAAAAGAAACCAAAGGCAGTAGAATTATTATTGAGTCTCACATCAAACTAACAACAGTTAATAATGGTGCGATGTTGAATTTTTTAGTAAATTCTGGTCGTTATGCTTTAGAGAATAAAGTAGATGCTACTACTCAAACTTTGAGCATTATGCGCAAAAAAAACATGAATGTGCTATTGGTAAAAGGTGAAGAGTGCGAAGAAATCATAAGTTATATAGTTTTAGTACCAGCTAGTGTAAAAGTAGTTAATACCAAATCTTCTACAGCAAGTATTAAATAAGTTTTGATTAAATGTTTAAGAGAAGCCACCTTTGATTTGTCAAAGGTGGCTTTTTTTGTAAAAAAAAAGATAATTTTACAACAAAACATAGATTTCTTTGTTTCTTCAATATAAGTAAATAATAGTTTTACTATTTTAAAAATTAGCTTTGCTATGGATACACTAAAGGGACATCCCTTAAAGCGTTTTTTTCGGTTGTTAAGATTAGATAAGAAGGACATCATCTTTATCTATATCTATGCAATATTTGAAGGAATTATTAGCTTGACTATTCCTGTAGGAATTCAAGCAATTATTAATTTAATTGCCTTAAATCAAGTTTCTTCTTCTTGGATTGTATTAACATTCATTGTTGCTTTAGCAACAGGGGTTGCAGGATCAATGAAGTTGATGCAGCATATTATTACGGAGACTATTCAACAACGAATTTTTACCCGTTCTGCATTTGATTTTGCTTATAGAATGCCTCGATTGCAAATGGAGGCCATTAAGAATGAATATGCTCCAGAGTTAGCCAATCGTTTTTTTGATACCTTGTCTATTCAAAAAGGAATTCCAAAGGTTTTGGTGGACTTATCAGCTGCATCCTTGCAGATTGTTTTTGGACTGATTTTACTTTCTCTTTACCATCCTTTCTTTGTATTTTTTGGATTTATATTACTGGTTTTGATCGCAATTATCGTTGTGAGTACTTTCTCGCCAGGTTTGTCTTCGAGTTTGTTAGAATCCAAATATAAATACAAGGTAGCCTATTGGTTAGAGGAATTAGGACGAACGATGGGATCTTTTAAATTAGCAGGAAGAACACAATATCCTCTTGAAAAAACAGATAAACTGGTCAATGGATATTTGGATTATCGCAAGCGACATTTTCGGGTTGTAAAAATACAAATGGTTAGTGTTATTATCCTAAAGACATTAGCAACGGCAGCTCTATTATCTATTGGAGGTTTGTTGGTTATTAATAATGAATTAAACATTGGACAGTTTGTGGCATCAGAGATTGTGATTATCATTATTCTAAATGCTTTGGATAAAATTGTGATGGGGATGGAAACCATTTTTGACCTTTTGACTGCGGTTGAAAAAATAGGATTGGTAACTGATCTTCCTTTGGAAGAAGAAAGTGGCTTAGATTTTAAAGAAATTTATTGCCCAAATGGAATGTCTATTAATATTAATAACTTGACTTATGAAACAGGGGAGCATCAACAAAAAATATTAGACCACATAACATTAGATATCAAATCAGGGGAACGTATTTGTGTTGTAGGAGCAAGTGCTTCTGGAAAATCAACCTTGTTAAAAGTGATCATGGGTTTGTATAATAATTTTTCTGGAACAATATCTTATAATGATATACCCAGAAAGAATATGAATATCGCGAGTTTACGTTCATACATTGGAGATCATGTGACCGAAGAACATCTCTTTCATGGTACTCTAATTAAAAACATCACGATGGGACGCTCCAATGTTACTATTCAAGATGTGATTGAAGTTTGTAAAAAAATTAGTTTGTCAGAGTTTATTAAGAGCCAGCCAGAAGGTTTGAACACTATGATTTCATCTGATGGAGAACGTTTGCCTCAAAGTGTTATTAAGAAAATTATCTTGGCACGATGTATTGTTGATATGCCTAAGTTGGTTGTTACAGAACCTTTATTATATAGCATGAGTTCAGATGATACCAAACGTATTATTGAAATCTTGACCAATAGAGAAAATCCTTGGACTTTAATTGCCGTAAGTCGAAGTGCAAAAATGGCAAAATCTTGTGATCGAGTAATCGTGATGGACCAAGGTCAAATTATATTCAAGGGCTCGTATCAAGCATTAGAAGCGCAGCCTTATTTTGATCAGTTATTTGATGATGTTTAAAATTAAATAGACCAATGTTAAATATATCAGAAAATACGATAGAGAACAAAGGCTTGGAAGATTATCCAGCTTTTAGGAATGTGACAGAACTGAATACTACTCGGAAATTAGCTTATTGGGTAATAGGCTTTTTTGTGATGCTTATTATTATTGTGATGTTGCCTTGGACTCAAAATATAACAGCAAAAGGAAAAGTAACGACATTGCGTCCAGAGCATCGTCCACAAAGCGTTTATAGTACGATCTCTGGAAAAATTGAGAAATGGTATGTTCGTGAAGGAGAGTCGGTCAAAGCAGGCGATACACTTGCTTTTTTGTCAGAGGTGAAGTCAGAATATTTTGATCCTAGATTGTTAGAAAGAACTAAAAATCAGGTGAATGCAAAAGAATCGGCAAGAACAGCTTATAGTCAAAAATCAGAAGCACTAAGTCAACAACTGAGTGCAATGGAAGATGCTTTACTCTTTAAACTAGAACAGACAGAGAATAAAGTAAAACAATACCGATTTAAAGTAAATTCAGATAGCATGGCAGTAAATGCTGCACGTACAGCTTATGATATCGCAGTTAAACAGTTTAACCGAACCGATACCTTAGAGATTAAAGGTATCAAGTCGAAGACAGAGGTGGAGGATAAGCGCAATAAAATGCAAGCGACAGAAGCAAAATTAAATGCAACTGAAAATAAATACTTGAGTACAAAGAATGAGTTGTTGAATGCTCGAATCGAATTGAGCAGTGTTCGGAGTAATTATGCAGATAAAATGGCAAAAGTTCGTTCAGAGCGCTCGACGGCGATTTCTAGTATTTATGATGCTGAGAGCCAAATAGCTAAGTTAGAGAGTCAGTATTCTAATTACGAGCAGCGAGCTACATTATATCATATCATTGCACCACAAGATGGTTATATTACAAAGATCTATCGTAAGGGAATTGGTGAGCTAGTGAAAGAAACTGATCCTTTGTTAGCAATTATGCCAACAGATTATCAGTTAGCTGTTGAAACGTATGTCCGTCCAATGGACTATCCTCTACTGCAATTAAACGAAGATGTTCGTTTTGTTTTTGATGGTTGGCCTGCGTTTGTTTTTTCGGGTTGGCCCAATCAGTCTTATGGTACTTTTAGCGGAAAGATTATAGCCATTGATAATGTGGCTAATGAGAATAGTCTGTATCGTATATTGGTTTCTCCAAGTGATGCCCCTGATGCAAAACCTTGGCCAGAAGCCTTACGTGTAGGGACAGGGGCAAGCACCTTGATTATGTTGAATGATGTGCCTCTATGGTATGAATTTTGGCGTCAGTTGAATGGTTTTCCGCCAGATTTTTATGAAGAAACAAAGACTGAAAAGGTCAAATTAAAAGCTCCGATCAAACATTTAAAGAAGTAATAAAGTACTCTACTATGAAACCTATTTTAATTGTGTTAGTGCTTTTTTTTAGTGCTAATTTATTGGGGCAAACGGATTCTTTATTGTTAACCTACGAACAGTTTTTGCAACAAATCTACCAAAGTCATCCTATTGCAAAACAAATTAACATTCAACGAGATGTTGCAGCTCAATACTTAAAAAAAGCACGAGGTGGTTTTGATCCCAAGGTGGGAGCAGATTGGGATTTTAAGAATTTTGATAAGAAAAATTATTATAATATACTGAATGCCTATTTGAAAGTGCCTATATGGTCTGACATTGCCATAGAAGCAGGTTATAACTATACGAATGGGTACTACTTAAATCCAGAGAATAAACTTCCAGAAGCAGGACAGGCCTACTTAGGGGTTAAAATCCCTTTGTTAAATGGATTGTGGACAAGTGAGCGTAGAACAACTTTGCAACAAGCAAAACTAATGTTAGGAGCTAGCGAAGCCGAAATTCAAGCTTTGCTCAATGATTTGTTGTACAAAGCAGGAAAAACGTATTGGGATTGGGTGAAGGTTTATAATGAGTTATTAGTGGTAAGAGAATCCTTAGAAAATGCAAAAACACAGTTTAAGGCAACCAAAACTTCTTTCGAGCAAGGGGATAAACCTGCTGTAGATACCCTAAAATCATTTATCCAAATACAAGAGCGAACAGTTTTATTAGCTAATAAATTAATCGAAGTTCAAAATGCGACTAGATTAGTCTCTTCCTATTTGTGGAATGCAAATCAAGAACCATTAGTTCTTCAAGAAGGGATGTATCCTGTTGCCTTGCAACAGTTGGCAATGCAACCGTTGGAAGATGACTTGTTAGAAAATAGCTTAAACCAATTGCAACAGCATCCTAATATTCTGATGTATGATTTTAAATTACAAAATCTAGATTTAGAACGCAAACTGAAGGTGAATAATCTATTGCCTAAGTTAGATTTTAAGTATAATTTCCTATCGACAGAACATGTTGATTTTTTCCCTTCTAGTGCTGCTGCACCTGTTGAAAATTATAAGCTAGGAGTGAAGTTTAGTATGCCAATTTTTATTCGAAAAGAACGAGCAGATTTAGCCTTAGTTAAATTGAAACTCAAAGCAACTTCTTATCAACAAGAAGCCAAACGAAGAGATCTACAAGTAAAAGTAGAAAACTATTTTAATGAAGTCCAAAACTTTGCATTACAAACGACAACCATTGAGCAAATGGTAGCCAATTACACCGCTTTACTAGAGGTTGAAAGGATAAAATTCTCTATTGGAGAATCGTCTGTTTTTATGGTAAATACAAGAGAAAATCAATTGTTGGATGCTCAAATGAAGTTAATTAAACAGCAAGTTACCTATTTAAAATCTCGAATGGCATTTTTCTGGATTACAGCAAACTTGCAACCCAATTAGATTTCTAATTTTTAATTACATCCAACAAACCAGAGAAAATACGACTTAATAAAGTATACTCTTTGGTTTGAACAGCAATATTGACCTTCATTTTTTGCTGTTTAGGAATGCTAATGCCATAATTGGTGAGCCATTCTTTAGGAAGTGCTAAGACAACTTCGTACTGGTTTTCGGTAGGAATGGATGAAATTTCGAGTACTTGTGCTGTTAATACACCATATTCAGTAGAAGGGTAATTGTTAAAATAAACTGTTGCTTTTTGACCAAGCTTAATTTTTCCAAGACCATTGGCGTCCATTTTTGCTTTTAAGAATGATTTCTTTTGTTCTATAAAGGGTAGGATAGTGAGAAGAGGTTCTGTAGTGATAACTTGATTTCCTTTTTGTAGATTCTTGCTCATCGAAACAATACCCTCTGAAGTGGCACATAGAATATATTGCTCTTTCCATTTTGTTACAGCAGTTTTTAATGCTTCCTTTTTTTGTTCGAATGCTGTTTCTAAGTTAAAAAAGAAGTCGTGTTGTTGTTTTTTAGATTCTGGAATCTGAATTTTTAGTTGTTGTATTTTTATTTTATTAGAAATAATAGCCGATTCTATACGATGAAGCTCTCTTTTACTTTGCAAGTAGATATTCTCCTTTTGTTCAAATTCTTGTTGGCTGATGATACCATCTTGAAGTAATTTTTCAGAACGATCTAAATGGTTTTTGATATTACTCAATTCTTTTTTAAAGACTTTTTTCTGCTTTAACAAAGATGTATTTAGCGTTTTATTTTGTGCTACTTCTTCGTGGGTAGTTAAAATTCGTTTGGAAGTAATGTCATTTTGAGTGGCATCTTTGATTTGCTTGTATAAGAGCACCAACTCATGGTAGAGCGTACTAAGTTCTCCCAAGTCACTAGATGATAAATTGGTATTAATTGTTGTTTTTGTTTCTTGCTGTAAGAGTGTATCTAATTGCAATACTGCTTTCCAGTTGGCTGTTGATTCAAGAACAAGGACGGGTGTATTGTACTGAACAGTATCATTATTTTGGACTAAGATTGTATGTATAGTGCCTTTGGTTTTTGCAAAAAGATCAATAGGAGGGCGATCTATATAAGTAGTTGCTTCTGCTTTTAGAATATCGGGATAACTTATCATGGCTGAAATACCAAGAACCGCACTGAAAAAAAAAGCAACAACAGTAATTCCCCAATAGATTAACCAACTAGGAGGGTTTCCCATGGCTTGTTCTACTAATATAAATTCAGATGATGAGGTGTTATTTGGCATACTTAATCTACATTTATTCCAACTTGCTCGACGTCAAGTTGATTTTGTACCAATCTATAATATTTCCCTTTGTTGTTTAAAAGTGTATTGTGTGTGCCTTGCTCTACAATTTTTCCACTATCTAAGACTACAATTTGGTCAGCATTCATCACTGTACTAAGGCGATGCGCAACAACAATGACGGTTTTTGATTTTAAAAATTGATTTAAATTTTCTACAATTTGGCGCTCATTAGTTGCATCTAAGGAATTAGTTGCTTCATCTAAAAAAAGTACCTCAGGATTTTTATAAACAGCCCTAGCAATCAAAATACGTTGTTTTTGACCTTGAGAAATACCACTTCCTTTTGCTCCAATCATTGTATTATACCCCAAGGGAAGTGTTTCTATTAAATCACTAATGTTAGCGACTTCAATTGCATGTTGTAACTTTTGATAATTGACAGTTGAATCACTCTCTGCAATATTATGTGCGATCGTATCCGAAAAAATAAACCCATCTTGCATTACAGTCCCACACAAACTTCTCCAGTAACGTTTATCAACAGACGACAAGGCATTTTGCCCAACTAGAATTTTTCCTTTTGTTGGCTCGTAAAAACCAAGTAGCAGTTTTAACAAAGTTGTTTTTCCACTACCGCTTGCTCCAACAATAGCAGTTGTTTTTCCTGCTGGAATAGTCAAATTGACTTCTTGTAAAACAGGATTTGAAATAGGGGTATATCCAAAAGATAAGTTTTCTAACTTTAAATCAATAGAATCGGACAAGTGTTTTATTAGAGATATAGCAGGATTGTTTTCTTCTTTCTCAGATGTAATTTCTCCCATCCGTTCCAAACTAATCTTAGCATCTTGAGCAGAATAAACAAATCCAATGAATTGTTGAAATGGAGCATTTAGTTGACCTACAATATATTGTACAGCGACCATCATACCTAGAGTCATCTCGCCATTAATTACAGCACTTGCAGCAATAAAAGAAATTAAAATATCTTTTAACCTAGAAAACAGTAAAACACCAAATTCTTGATATTGTCTTAAAGCTAATGACTTAGTTTGCACACTAAACAATTTGGCTTGAATTTCAATCCATTTCCAGCGCCTCTTGCGTTCACTTCCTTGTAATTTTATTTCTTGTACGCCATTAATAATTTCATACAAATTTTGCTGATTTTCAGACGCTTGTTGAAAAGCCATGTAGTCCAATTCTTTTCGCCACTTTAAGAACCCCCAAATCCATAACAAGTAGAGTAGAGAGAAAAAGAAAAAAACAGCAAAGATAAGTTTGCTATACATAAGTAACACGCCCGAAAATACAAATACGGTAACAATAGAGAATAACATATTGAGAACAGAACCTGTTAGGAACGATTCTACTCGATGATTGTCACTAATTCTTTGATACAAATCACCTATGTTTTTGCTATCAAAGAAACCCAAAGGCAAGCGCATCATCTTTGCCAAAAAATCAGCAATCAAATTGACATTTACTCGACGTCCAATATTGAGTGCAATCCAAGACTGGATGAATTGTACAAAAACTTGGCTAATTGATAGAACCAATTGTGCAATTAAAACTAACCAAACAAAGTTTATATTTTGATTGTTTACTCCAACATCTATCAACGATTGTGTTAGAAAGGGAAACATGAGCTGAAAAACTAAGCCAACTATCATACCCAAGCCAAATTGAAGAATCAATCGTTTGTATGGTCTAATATAGCCCAAAAGGTATCTCCATTTGGAACGATCTTCTTCTAAAGAATCTTCTTGATAGAAGGCAGGTGTTGTTTCTAATCCAAGAGCAATTCCTTTGTCTTTTCCATTCAGCCAACCTGTTTCAAAAAAAGAACGTTTTAATTTTAGCTTTCCTTCGGCTGGGTCGGCTACCCAAACGTGTGTCTTTGATATTTTATAGATAACAATAAAATGTCTTTGCTCCCAATAGGCAATGGAAGGTAAGGGCAATTGAAGGAGTCCTGGTATTTCTCCTTTTTGCTCATAGGTTAGCTTCAAGGCAATAGTACGATAGCCTATACTTTCAGCTGCTTCAGTAATACCCAACATAGAAACACCTTCGCGTGTGATGTAGCATTTTTCCCTTAAATATTGTAATGGAAATGATTTGCCATGCCACTGAGTAATCATTTTGAGACAAGTTGGACCACAATCCATTGCATCCAATTGCCTATAAAATGGAAATTTTAAAGCCATAGTAATTAACGGTCTAATTCGTATTGACAGGTTGAGTCGTAATGATATTTTCCATTTCTGTATTGCATTTCTCTTAAATCAAAACAGGTTAATCTGAAGGCACAATCTTTACAGTTTTCAATCTTAGATTTAGGAATATTAAATGGATCATGATCTATTAGTTGAGTTGTCGTTCCATTAATGCTTAATGTATCTCTAGAGTAGTGGTACAGGTTATTCTTTTGAGAAATAAAAATGGAAGTTGGACTACTATGAAATGTTGGATTATAAGTAGATTGGTTGGTATGGATGACTTTTTTAGGGAGTAGCTTATAGGTCGAAAAACGATTGAAAAATGCCTCTTTACTACTGTATTCCTCTGGAATAAAAATAACTAAACCAAAATGAAAAATAGTGTCATTTATCCAAGTGATTAATGCTTGGATCGTTTCTATAGAAATTTCTTGCTCTTCAGGACAAAAAATTCTTACATTTAAATAAGCTGTTCCATCTTTGATGTAATTGCCTAAAAAGCTAAAATCTTTTTCTAAATCGCATTCTTTTGATAATCTAATATCAAGAATCTCTTTTTGATAAACACTCACATCAGGAAGGATATAGTCCAATAAGTTTTCTTCTAAATCTACATCAGTTGTAAGTTGATTGAGTTGAATATTGGAAATAGATCTAAGTTCTTGCGTGCCTAAATTAATTAAGGCACTTTTTGTTTTACCTTTAACGATATAAATTGAATCTTTTGTTTTCATATGATTAAGGTAATAAAGTGCGTTCAGTATATCTGAGACCCAAAAATCTGTTACTAAACTTTGGTGAGTAGATTGTTTTTTTTGCTCTTAGTTCATGATTTTTTTGGGGATCTTCAAAATTTAGATTTTTAAACATTATGGGAAGTTTCCCCGTGTTCACTAAGTGATCGTATTTCTTTACTATTTCTTCTTGATTCATAATTAGAACAATTACTATAAGGTTGAATATGAATGGATGTGTTATTTTGCCTTGTTCAACAACATTTTAAAAATGCGTTCATGTATGGATAAACTTAAAAAATAGCTATAATATTCGACTACCCCATCTGGGTTGATTTCAAGAAACACATACCCACCATCTGCGTTTTTAATAATATCCATGGTGCATAAATCCAATTTGAAATGCTTACATAGTTTTATTACCTTATCTTTAACCTCCTTATCAAGTAAGTACTCTTCATTCGTTATTTGCTTATTTCTATAAGCTAGTTTTATATCTGTTGTTGGAATATTTCCTCCTTCATAATATTGCTTTATACAGTGGAGCTCATCTCCTACCAAAATGCATTTTAGTTCGTATTTAGATCGTATGCGCTCTTGTATAAATGAGGGGAATGTCAGCTCTTCAGTAATACTTTCTGTATATTCCAAATCTATGGAAGTTGTTTTTATGCTAATGGTTTCTTCTCCTTCCAAAAAATACCCTAATCCACCTACTGGTTTAGTAATGGCAGCAGAATGACTAGAAATAAAAGCGTTAATATCCGTCATTGAGTTGGATAGTAACATGGATGGGCACCTTAAACCAAATTCATTTGCTTTGATTGTTTGGAATGGCTTGTTTTTACAAGTAAGATCATAATTGTTAACAATTGGTATGTCTAAATTTTTGGCAAAGTGTAATATTAAATCTCTTAAATCATAAACTTCCCTAATCAATTTGTTAAGAACATATTGAGGCACAATGTTTTTATAATTTTCGAATAATCTTCCAGTAGATATGAAGTTATTACTAATGCGTCGTTTCCAAATCAACGAAAATTCACTCAAATAATGAGTTTGTCCCTTTAGTTTAAATAAAACATCATGCTCTGTAATGGTAACTTGGATATCATTGACTTTATTAGGCAGTAAATCTTCTAAATTTATTCTGATAACTTTTATGCCCTGTGCTTGGCAACACAACTGAGTTTTTTCAATTAGGGTTTCCGTAAAATGAGTACTTAGGAATAAAAACTTCAAAATCAATTGTTTTAAATATGAGATAATATACTAGGAACATTAAAGAGGAGATACACAAGAATATTGTATATCTATATTTTTGAGTACAGGACAAAACATAAAATATTAGTCTATAAGGAACATTCTTTTTTAATCAGCTCCTTATTATAACGTTAGATTAGTTTTGCCCTGGACTTAAACCATAATTATAAATTATGGAAGTAGACTCTTTAATAAGAGATTATACTTAATTTTGATCTGCATAATCAGAATCTCCTTGGTCATGATGGTCAGAATCTCCTTGGTCATGATGATCAGAGTCTCCTTGATCATAAGAGTCACTGTAACCAACTTGACCACCACCTGTAACTTTAATTAATTGATCTGATTCAATTTTTTCAGCATTTTCAAACAAATCCATTTTTTTCATTGGAATAATTTTTTATGGTTTTTAAAATTAGAAATCACATAGGATTTCGTTTATTAGATTGTTACAATAGTAATCGATTTAATAAATGAGTACAAACCTAAAAAATATCGTTTTTAATATGCTTAAAGTTTTATTTATAATGTAAAATACTATGTATTAGTTTTTTATAAACAAATATTGAATATGTTCAAGCTGTATGAATAAGGTTGAAAATAGTAAAGAAAATGAATTGTTGAAGGTTATTTTATGGAGTGAAAATAGGTTAGATTCAAAATAACTAATCCAACAAAGAATGCACTTTCACAAATTCATCATTGACCCAAGGCTGTAAGTCATAAGGTTCCGAGGCTCTTTTTCTTGGTCCTTTAAAATATATACTAAGTCCAATCTTTAGCCTTCGTTTTGCAATAGCTATATAGTCCGTTTCTGAACACAGTTTTTGAGTGTATATCCGCATGAATAAATAGCAAGATTTGGACTGGTGTAAGTGCCAACGATCAGCCATATAAGCATAACCAAAGGGATGTAAATGCCCTTTTTTTATGGCTTCATAAAGGAGTGTTTCATAACGCTGGTACATTTTTTTAGCGCTAACATGGACTAAGATAAGATCGCCAATGTCAGTTCCTACATGGGAGTAGCCAGGATAACCATATTGTTGCGTGAGATTTAACAAGGCAGTTTGTACAATGGAATCATTTTCTTTAAAAAGACACCAATCTTCGGTAGTGAAATGGCTTAAATTACCTGCTTTACGATATTTTTGATCTTGCTTAACTAAAACATTGACAGTATCTTGGAGCATACGATAAGTAGAA
>ENA-ORXM01003404-ORXM01003404.1-marine-metagenome-genome-assembly--contig:-NODE-3404-length-15890-cov-3.193891_pt1 | contig 15890 bp, 13 predicted proteins | sample MGYA00237867_ERZ511480 | MGnify/ENA primary metagenome ERZ511480 (study PRJEB26309, sample SAMN06266103) | marine metagenome | isolation source: Algal blade | place: United Kingdom:Sidmouth, United...
AGATTGACGGTACCAAGCAATATTCTATTTTACTTTATCTCTCAAAAATGGGTGAAACTGATGCCAATGGCTTTGGGGCTCTAGAGCATCACACCTCTACAGTAGTTGTTCTACCTGAAGTAATGCCAAAAGACGCTTTGGAGGAGGCGATGGTAGACGTAGTATCACATGAATTTTTTCATATTGTTACTCCGTTGAATGTACATTCAGAAGAGGTTCAATATTTTGATTTTAACGATCCTAAAATGTCACAGCATCTTTGGATGTATGAAGGTACCACCGAATATTTTGCGAATTTGTTTCAAATTCAGCAAGGCTTGATTGATGAAGCTGAATTCTTTAAGCGTATCACGGGTAAAATTAGTAATGCAAAAGCGTATGACGACGCTATGTCGTTTACAACGATGAGTAAAAACATATTGGAGGAGCCCTATAAAGAGAATTATGCAAATGTTTACGAGAAAGGAACTTTAATCAATATGGTTATCGATCTACAATTGCGAGAGTGGAGTGGTGGCGAGAAGGGTGTACTTTGGTTAATGAAAGAATTGTCTAAAAAATATGGTGATATGACACCTTTTAAAGATGATGCGCTGATTGACGAAATTGTAGCTATGACGTTTCCAGAGTTGAAAAATTTCTTTGCTACCCATGTGATTGGTGATACTCCAATAAATTACGATACGTATTTCGAAAAAGTTGGATTGAAAACAGCCTCAGCTGAACAACCTTGTGGACGCTTTTTCCTAGACCAAGAAGTACCTTTTATAGATGCAGACGCTTCAAACGATAATGCGATTTTTGTGCGTAAAGGTATCGGGTTGAGCAGTTTTTTAATTGATTTGGGTGCAGAAGGAGGCGATATTATCAAAAGCATTAACGGTACTCCAGTAACATTAGAGGGTATTGGGCCAATTTTACAAGAAAGCTTTGTTTGGCCAGCTGATACTGACGTAACTATGGTGGTTAAAAGAGGCGACGAAGAAATGGAGCTAAAAGGTAAAGCAGGTACACCTGTGGTCTTAGTAGAAACATTAGTTCCTTTAGAAAGTCAAACTGATGCACAAGCAACTTTACGCGAAGCTTGGATGAAAAAATAGTAATTTAGTTTATTAGAACTTCTAAGGCGCTACTCTGATGTAGCGCCTTTTTTTATAAAAACCTACCTTAAAAGAAAAATTTTAGATTTTTTGTAACCTTTTCGAAAAATGACGGTTTACCCTTATGAAGACCAAAAAGTGAAATGCAAGAACTGACCAACAACGCATTAATGTTAAAAGTTAAATCGGGTGATCTTGATAAGCTCGGGTTACTTTACGAGCGTCATAAAAAAAGACTTTTCGGATTCTTTTATAATATGAATAGCAATACTTCTTTAAGCGAAGATTTAGTGCAAAATGTCTTTGTTCGAATGTTAAAATATAGGCATACGTTTACAGGTGAAGGTTCTTTTACAGCTTGGATGTTTCGAACTGCTCGGAATGTGAATTATGATTACTACAGAAAAAATCGAATTGCATTTAATCAAAGCGATGTTATGAATGTCGCATATAAATTGGAAGATTCGGAAAATATGGAAAAAGGAATGATACAGAAAGATGACATTTCTGTATTAAGGCGAGCAATGCATCTTTTGCCTCCTGAAAAACGAGAAATTTTAGTGCTTAGTAAGTTCAAGGAAATGAAGTTTAGTGAAGTAGGAGAAATTTTAGGATGTAGTGAAGGAACGGCTAAAGTAAAAGCACATAGGGCCTTAAAAGATTTAAGAACCATTTTTCTACAATTAGAAACAAGATAGTTATGGAAAAAGAAAAATTTGAAATTTGGATGATGGAGTATTTATCTGGGGAGCTCGATGATACTGACCGTGATGATTTTGAAAACTATTTGAAGAATAACCCCAATGAGCGACAAGTATTTGAAGAAGCGTACGGACTTTGGAATGGTATCGATCTATTTGAAATTCCAGAACACTCTAAACAAATGGATGACACATTTTTTGAAAGGCTACATTCCGAAATAGAAAAGCAAGAAAGCATGAAGTTAAATTGGTTTCAGAAATTCTCATCCATTTTTGACAGTATTCAAAAACCCCAATTGGCTTTTGGCATGTTGCTCTTGGGCATTGGAATAAGTGCTGGATATTTTTTAAATACCAAACCTTCTAAAGAGGCTATTGAAGTTGTTAATGCATCAAATACAGAAACCGAACAAGTTCGAGAACAATTGGTGCTGACTTTATTAGAGCAGCCTTCGGCGAATAAGAGGTTGCAAGGAATGAATGAAGCTGCTAAGTTGAATGATGCCACAGAACAAATCATTGAAGCACTCTTTGCAACGTTAAACAATGATTCGAATATTAATGTACGCTTAGTTGCTATTGAGTCTTTGGCAAAGTATGTTGACACACCAGAAGTGAGAATGGGTCTTGTAAAGTCTATAGCGCTTCAAGACTCTCCACTAGTTCAAATTGCTTTGGCAGAACTAATGGTTGCCTTACAAGAAAAGGCATCGATTGAGTCAATGAAAGATTTGTTACAAAAACCAGATATTGACACGACGGTAAAGCAAAAATTAGAAGAATCAATCAATCATATTATATAAACAATCAAAAAACGAACAATCATGAAAAAAATTAAAACAGGGTTCATTTTATTTAGCTTTTTATGCTGTCAATTAATTACAGCTCAAAAATCAACGGAAACAATCACAGAGGAATTGAGTTTTTCTTCCAGAACATCTAATAACATGTTGGTCGTAAAAAATATCAATGGTCCAATACAAGTGGAAGGATATGATGGTAACACAATCAAAATAGTAGTGGAGAAAAAAATATCCGCCAAACGAGAAGACTACTTAGAGGAGGGCAAGCAAGACGTTCAAATTAAAATAGAGGAAGTAGGAAATCGAATTTATGTTTATGTAGAAACTCCAAATAATGATTTCAATACAGCATCAGGGAAATATCAAAATTCTAGAAACAAACGATGGGTAAGACTTAATTATCGTTTTGATGTAAGCTTTGTATTGAAGGTTCCTAGAGCTACCAATGTCGAATTGTCAACAATGAACGACGGTGATATTTATGCAAAAGATGTTCAAGGCAACGAAATCATTGTAAACAATCTTAACGGATCAATTACTTTAGACAACATAGCAGGCAAGACAGACGTCAATGCATTAAATAAAGATATCAATATTACCTACTACAAAAACCCGAATGGCGATTCTAAATACCATTCATTAAATGGGGATATCAACGTTACTTTCAAAGAAAATCTAAACGCCGATGTTTCTTTTAAAAGCCTCAACGGTGATCTCTACACGAACTATGATACAACCAAATTGAGATCTGAATTGATAAAAAGTGAGACTAAAAACGGTAAAGGAGTAAAATATAACATGAGTGCGAATCAATCTTACAGAATTGGTGAAGGGGGAATTCAACTTGATTTTAATCTTCTAAACGGAGACGCAACTTTAAAAAAATAACATTATGAAAAACAAAACTATTTATATACTAGGGCTTTTAATTTTCCTGTTTAGTGCGGCACATATTTCTGCCCAAACAGAAAATAGAGAGCCAGTTACAATTCCTTTGTCTAATCCTGGTGAAAAAGGACAATTGAAACTGAACTTGCTCTATGGGTCAATAAGCGTCAGCGCACACAAAGGAAAAGATGTTATTATTGAAACTATTGCAGGCAAAAGTCAGAGGAGACCTAAAATGAAAGACGGTATGCGAAGCATTGGAGATACTTCGTTAGAATTTAGTGTGGAAGAGTATAATAATAAGGTTATTATTAAATCGAAAAAACATAATAAGACCGTAGATTTTAAGATTAGCGTGCCTGAAAATTTTTCTTTAGATCTACGAGCTACAAATAACGGCAATATCACGGTTAACGGTGTGGTAGGTGAAATGGAAATCAGTAATTTAAACGGGGCAATCACTTTAACAGATATTGGTGGCTCGGTAATAGCAGATGCCTTAAATAAAGATATTGTGGTGACTTTTACTAAAGGGTACAGTAAATCACCAATGGCTTTTACGAGTTTGAACGGAGATTTAGATATCACTTTTCCTAAGAATCTTGCTGCGAATTTTAAGGCAAAAACTGATAATGGAGAAATCTTTACAGATTACGAAATGAAAATGACTCGTGATGTCAAGAAAGAAGAAAAGAGAACTTCATCAGGCGTGTATAAAGTAAATGTAGATAAGTGGGTGACCGGAACTGTTAATGGGGGCGGAGATGAATTACTTTTCAAGACTATGAATGGTGATATTATGATTCGCAAGACTGACTAAAAAGAAAGCCGTTCGAAAATATTTTCGAACGGCTTTTTTGAGTTAGTTTGACGTCAATTTATCCTACAGTTACACGCTTAAAGCCTGTAACAGAAACATCACCGTGAGATTCAACATATTTTGCAACATTGATTTTCTCATCTTTGATGAAGTTTTGATCCAACAAACATTGTTCTTGGTCCAAAGTAGTATTATCAGAAACAAATCGATCCATTTTTCCTGGTAAAATTTTATCCCAGATTTGTTCTGGCTTGCCTTCAGCTGTTAATTGTGCTTTCGCATCTTCTTCAGCTTTAGTCATAACTTCATCAGTCAACTGCGACATTGAAATATATTGAGGTACATTTTTAAGTGTTTTTCCTAAACGACCAAGTTCATCATTGTCTTTTTCAATTACAGCGATTCTAGCCTCTGTTTCAGCGGCAACAAATGCTGGATCAAAATCTTTGTAAGACAATGTTGTTGCTCCCATTGAAGCTACTTGCATTGCAACGTCTTTTGCCAATTCTGCAGCAGTATCTACTTTTGCAGATAAACCAACCAAGGCAGCAATTTTGTTGATGTGAACATAGCTTCCTACATAGGAGGCTTCTAATTTTTCGAAGCCGGTAATCTCTAGCTTCTCACCAATTACACCCGTTTGTTCAATTAGTTTTTCCGCAACTGTCATTCCTTCGAAATCAGCAGCTAAAAAGGCTTCTTTAGAATCATAGTTCAATGCCAAGTCAGCCAATTGATTTGCTAAATCAACGAAGTTTTCGTTTTTGCCAACAAAATCAGTTTCACAACCTAAAACGATGGCTACTCCAGCTGTTTGGTCAGCATTAACTTTGGCTATTGCAGCACCTTCTGAAGAATCTCTGTCAGCTCTTTTAGCCGCTACTTTTTGTCCTTTTTTACGAAGTACTTCAATGGCTTTATCGAAATCTCCTTCGGCTTCTACCAAAGCATTTTTGCAGTCCATCATTCCTGCTCCTGTTGCTTTTCTTAATTTATTTACTTCTGCGGCTGTAATTTTTGCCATAATCTAGTTTCTTTATTGTCATTTCTGCTTTCGCGGAAATCTCTTTTAATTATTATTTCGATAAATTATTCAACCCCTCCCTTGACACTATCTTGCCAAGCTTTTAGCTCATCCCACTTTTCGTCAGCAGCCATTTTAGCTTGTTTTGCCCAAGAATTAGTATCTAAATGAGCCATTCTTGAACTAGCTTCGGTTAAAATAGCTTTCATCTTTTCAGCGTCTGCTTTGGCAACTTTTGCAAAAGTTTCAAGTCCGGCGTTTGTTAAAGCCTCTGCAGCTTTTGGACCTACACCTTCTATCTTCGTTAAGTCATCACCCTTAGCGGCTTTAGCTTTTGCTGGTTTTTTAGGAGCTTCTTCCTTTTTCTCTTCTTTTTTAGGTGCCTCTTTTTTTACCTCTTCTTTTACAGCAGCAACAGCTTCTTTCGCGGCAGTTGCTTCTTCTTTCTTCGGAGCCACTTCTTGAGCCTTCGTTTTAACTTCCGCTTTTTTAGGAGCTTCTGGTTTAGCTTCCTCTTTGCCTTCTTTTTCTCCTTGTTTCTCTGATTTGCGTTCAGCAAGACCTTCAGCAACTGCTTCTGTAACTTGACTCATAATGATGTCAATAGACTTTGAAGCATCGTCATTTGAAGGAATCAAATAATCAACATCTCTAGGATCTGAATTGGTATCAACCATTGCGAAAATAGGAATGTTTAATTTTTGCGCTTCTTTAACCGCAATATGCTCACGCATAGTGTCTACAACAAACAAAGCTCCTGGTAGACGAGTCATTTCAGAAATTGATCCAAGATTTTTTTCTAATTTTTGACGTAAACGATCCACTTGAAGTCTTTCTTTTTTAGAAAGCGTTAGAAAAGTACCATCCTTCTTCATTCTATCGATCATCGCCATTTTCTTAACGGCTTTACGAATAGTTACAAAATTGGTTAACATGCCACCAGGCCATCTTTCCGTAATGTACGGCATGTTTACGTTGGCTACTTTTTCAGCAACAATATCTTTGGCTTGTTTCTTCGTAGCAACAAACAAAATTTTTCTTCCAGATGCAGCAATTTTCTTAAGGGCTTCATTAGCCTCATCAAGTTTTGCAACTGTTTTGTAAAGGTTGATGACGTGAATTCCGTTACGCTCCATGTAGATGTAGGGCGCCATGTTAGGATTCCACTTTCTTGTTAGGTGTCCAAAATGCACACCTGCTTCTAATAATTGTTTTACTTCGACTTTCGCCATTTTAAATTTAGTTTACGTTCTTATGAATTAGCAATGATAAAGTGGTATCTCAACAAGGTTAAGAAGCCTCTATCATTTAGATGCTAAACTAATTTACCTATTACGCTTTTTGCAGTCATAGGATTTTTAATTGTCTCTTTCAAAGAGACTTTCAATGAACTAGTTAAAAAATATAATAAAGGTGCTCTTGAAAAAGAGCACCTGATAATTTTAATATTAACGCTTAGAGAACTGAAATTTCTTTCGGGCTTTCTTTTGACCAAATTTCTTACGTTCAACCATTCGTGGATCTCTTGTCATAAGTCCTTCTGGTTTTAGAACCAATCGATGTTCAGCATCAATTTCAACCATTGCTCTCGATAACGCTAAGCGAATAGCTTCGGCTTGACCTGTGATTCCTCCTCCATATACATTAACCTTTACATCGTAGTTATCTACGGTTTCTGTTAAGGTGAAAGGTTGTTTTACTTTATATTGTAAAGTTGCTGTTGGAAAATACTCATTCAAATCTCTATTGTTGATAGTGATTTTTCCTTTTCCGTCAGAAAGATATACACGAGCAACAGCTGTTTTTCTTCTTCCTATTTTATGAATAGTATCCATTACTTAAGATCATTTATGTTGATTACTTTTGGTTTTTGCGCTTCTTGATCATGATTAGGGCCTACATAAACCTTTAGGTTTCTAAAAAGCTCTGCACCTAATCTGTTCTTTGGAAGCATTCCTTTAACCGCTTTTTCAACAATACGGCCTGGGTTTTTTTCTAATAATTCTTTTGCTGTAGTAAATCGTTGCCCACCAGGATATCCGGTATAACGCTTATAGGTTTTTTCTTCCCATTTGTTCCCAGAAAGTGTAACTTTCTCGGCGTTGATTACTACAACATTATCGCCACAATCAACATGTGGTGTGAAACTTGGCTTATGCTTTCCGCGTAACAATTTTGCTATCTTAGAAGAAAGACGACCCAGCGTTTGGCCTTCGGCATCTACTAGCAACCATTGCTTATCAATAGTCTTTCTATTAGCCGAAATAGTTTTATAACTTAATGTATCCACTACTACTATTATTTATCGATTAAATACTTCAATCCCTATAAACGGGGTGCAAATGTACAATTATTAAGTTGATATACAAATGCTTGTTTGAGATTATTTTTAGATTTTTTATTGCAGTTTTCGTTTACCTTTTTAATGATAGTATACGCCTAGAATAAGGCTACTTATCATTTTGTATCGTAGTTAAAAAGTGATTTTTTGTAATATAATTTTACGTTTTACGTTTTGGGGTTAAGTAAGTAACTTAAATTCAACCCAATGAAACATAATCTATTGCTCCTTCTTATTGTTGTAACATTATCATTCTCATGTTCTAAAGATGATACTAAAAGTTCTGATGCTGACCCCGAAAGTGCCATTGTAGGTTCTTGGCAAGCCAGGCAATTTAAAGCCGCTGACCCGAATAGTTCAAACGTAAATATTGGAGCAGAAATCTTGTCTAACCTCACGGCAGAAGAGTGTTACATTCTAACCTTTACTTTTAATGAAGATCTAAGCCTTATTGCAGAAAGTTCCATAAATTATCTTGAACTCAATTTTTCTGCAACAGGGTTAGAAGTTCCGCCATGCCCTACACAAAGCGATACGGAAACAAGTACGTATACCTATGATGGTACTACCTTAACTACTGTTGATACGGATGGCGTTATAGTAATGGTAAAAGTTAATATTGATGGAAATACCATGAGTGCAGATGCTACTGATCTTGATATTCCTAATTTTGACGGAGATGGAGAACTAATTTTTGAGAAAATCTAACTAGAAACACATTGTAATGTTTAATGCCCTTTTTCATTTTTAAAAGGGCATTTTTATTGACACTATTCTTGAATTAAGTGTTATTTTTAAAGATTGCACGAAAATGTAATAGCATTAGGCGTAACTTTATTAAAATAAACAAATTCAAAATGGATCGAAGGAGTACATTGATTTTCAAAGGGCTGAAAGTGATTTGCTTCTATTTCTCATTGCTCTTGTTGTCTTCTTGTATTGATGCGGTAGAACCTGAGTTTGAATTTAGGGAGGGACTTGTTTTTGTGGAGAGTATAGCATCAACAGTACCAAAAGCTTCTTTTGTTACTATTAATCAGTCTACATTAGAGTTTGGTGTTTATGTCGTGAACTTTGTTGAAGGCGCCTCTGTTACTTTTGAAAATACTGGAACTGGCGAAATCATAAACCTTACCGAAATCAGAAATTCATACCTGCCACCAGAAGACTTTGTAGTTCAGCCCGGAGAGCAATGGAAGTTAAATATTCAACTTGCGGATGGTAAAAAAATAGCATCTGCCCCCGAGCAAGTGCTTGAATCGGTTCCAATAAATAATATTGAAGTACGGTATGATCCGGAGCTTGTTTTTAGAGAAAATTTAGGAGGAAAATTTGTTCCTGGTCATGAGGTGTCAATTGATTTCGAAGACCCAGCGGACAATGAAAATTATTACTATTGGACGTATAAAACGTACGAAAATTTAGATTTCTGTGAGAAATGTTTTGAAGCTATTTGGCGCAATGGCGAATGTATACCTACTGAAATTGCACGCTTTAGAGTTCGGTATTTTGATTATGCATGTGATATTGATTGCTGGCGTATTCGTTTTCCAGAGACCGTGACTATTTTTAATGATCGCTTTTCAAATGGAAAGATGATTACCCAATTTCCAGTTGGTGACGTTCTGCTCTACACAAAGGAAAACATGGTCGTTGAGGTACAGCAATTTTCTATAACACCTGCTGCCTACGATTATTATAAAGTTTTAAAAGATGTTGTCGATAATAATAGTGGTTTAAATGCACCACCGCCTGCAGCTTTGGTAGGTAATCTTTCAAACCCTGACGATAGCGAAGACTTTGTTTTTGGACGGTTTACCGCTGCTGCAACTTCAACCGCTTCACTTTTTATTGATAGAAGTTCGGTAGAAGGGTCTGCAATAGAGTTAAGAGATCCAGTAAATTTTGAACCTCAGATTGCATCACCTTACCCTCCGCCGGCAACAGTAATTGCCCCTTGTTCTGAAAACAGAGAAAGAACTGGAGTTCGACCAGAAAAATGGGAATCTCAATAAGCCAGAAACTATATTTATGATTAGTAAACTATCTTTCGTCTTATTGTTCTTGTTTTTGGTTTTTAACTCTTTTCGTACTTCTGCGCAAGAATATACCCTTTCCTTTGAAGTGGTTGGGCAAGAAACGGGACTCCCCTTAGAAGATGCTCAAATTAGTATTGCTCCGTGTAATTGTGGTGGCATAACAAATGATGCGGGTAGATTTTCGATAGAACTTCCGGCGAACAATTATACGATTACCGTCTCTTTTATTGGATATAAAGATGACATACGCACCGTTGAATTAAATAAGAGTACCATTTTAAAAATAAATCTTGCAGGAGAAGAAGAGCAATTGTCAGAGGTTGTAGTGCGGGCTAAGAGACGACTTGATAATGTGGAGACTCCACAAATGGGAGCTTTACAAATAAGTGCCCAGACCCTAAAAAAATTACCAGCCGCTGTTGGAGAATTCGATGTTTTAAGGGGTATGACTTTGGTCGCTGGTGTTAATAATGCCGGTGAGGTAAGTAATGGACTTTCAGTTAGAGGGGGTTCTTTAGATCAAAACCTCTTATTATACGACTATGCCCCTGTTTTTAACCCTACCCATTTATTTGGTTTATTCTCTGTGTTCACACCAGATATGATTTCAACAGTTGATTTATATCGAGCTAATATTCCTTCGCGATATGGGGGTAGAATCACCTCGGTGTTAGACGTTAAAGTAAAGAACCCATATGTGGAGAAAACAAAATTTTCAGGTGGTATAGGGTTAGTGTCTAGCCGTTTGAATTTAGAGACCCCTCTTATCAAAGATAAATTAATGCTCAATATCGGGGCGCGAGCTGGATTGACTGGCTTTTTAATTCCGCTATTTTCTGAGCGACTTAAAAATACGAAAGCCAATTTTTATGATAGTACTATGAAACTATTATATCTGCCTACTGAAAATGATCAAGTATCACTAACAGGTTTTTACAGTAAAGACTTTTATCAGCTAGACCTAATCAGTCAAATAGGAAATATTAACGCTGAAAATAATCAATATGACTTACAGACTTTAAATGGAACCCTAAACTGGACTCATACTTTTGGTGATGAATCGAATTTGCGTAATATTTTGGTATATAGTAACTATACTCCTAAAACAATTTTTCCTGAACAAGCTAATGATAACGAGATTGAATATAAGGCCGAAATCAATTACCTGAGCTATATTTCAGAGTTTTCAAAACAAGTAAATAATCAATTTGACTATTACGGGGGTGTTCAGGCAAATCAATATAAGATAAGCCCTGGAGCGTTAGACCCCGGCAACGGCAATAGTATTTTACCAGTTACTTTAGAAACCGAAACTAGTTATGAAATAGGAACCTATGCCAATTTGAATTGGAAACCCACAGAAAAACTCTCCGTGTCAGGTGGGTTGCGATTTAATCACTTTGTATTTGTTGGACCATACAGAGAAGCAACCTTTGACGATATTACAGGTATTCTTGTAAATACAACTGAATTTGAAAAGGGTGATGCGGTTAAAACATATAATAGTTTAGCACCCCGGTTTGGAGCAAATTTAAAACTCGGTGAAAATACTTCGATAAAAGCAAGTTATGCTAGAACCAATCAATATTTGCAAAATATTTATAATACTACCACACCGCTTCCTACTTCTCGATGGAAAACGTCAGATCCGAATATTGAACCTCAAAGTAGTGACACCTATGGTTTTGGTATTTATCAAAACTTGGCTGATAACGAGATTGAAATTGGGCTAGAAGGGTATTATAGACAATCAGAAAATAACCTCACTTATAAACCAGGCGCAGATTTCTTTTTAGAAGAATTTCTCGAGCGCGATGTTGTCCAAGCCAAAGGAGAAGCATATGGCGTAGAATTAAGTTTTAAGAAGCCTCGTGGAAAGGTTAACGGATGGTTTAATTATACCTATTCAAGAAGTTTACTGCAATCGCAAAATATTAAATTAGCTGACCGTGTAAATAATAACAAGCAGTATGCATCTGATTTCGATCGCCCTCATGTATTTAATGGTACTGTTAATTTTGAAGGTGGTAAATGGAATACCTGGAGTTTTAATTTTACGGCGCAAAGCGGTCGACCTTACACCGTAGCAAATAGTGTTTTTGCTATTGAAGATATTAATGTTCCAATTTTTATTGAACGTAACAATGCACGTTTAAGACCCTATCATCGATTAGATTTCTCTTGGAAGGTAAAATATGGTAAAAACCCAAATCGTAAATGGAAAGGGGATTGGACGTTCACAATATATAATCTATATAGCAGAAGAAACCCCTTCAACCTATATTATGCACAGCGCCAAGGAGATGTTGACTCAGAAATATTTTTAGGAAGTCCGCTAGGCACCTATGAACTTTCAATACTGAATAGTCCTTTATTTGCAGTTACTTACAATTTTATTTTTAATTAAGAGGATGTTATTTTTTATAGAACTTAGTCTGCACCTGTTGCTCTCTTGAAGTAATTCGAATCACATAAATTCCAGCTTCTAGATTAGGAATTGGAATGCTAACCGCTTTGTTGCGAATTGCCCATTGACGCTGAATAACCTCATTGCCAGATATGTCAGATATTATGATGGTTGCTCGCGTTGTATTCGTAAGCCCTAAAACATTTATTACATTGGTAGCCGGATTCGGAAAAACCTTAATTTTTTTAGTAGTTTTTTCCTTTTGATGAGTTGCCTGTTCTTGACCGATATCAGTTTGGGCTATAGCCTCAAATGAAAGTAAAAGAAAAATAAATAAAAAAGCCCCTTTTCTCATAATAGTAGATACTAAATGTTAGGTACTAACGAGAACCAAACCGGCTTATTATCTATAAAATCACAAAAAAATGTTATAACTTTTAGAGAATCTTTTAATGTGCCTCCAGCCAATTCTCACCTACTCCTAGTTCCACATCTAGGGGTACAGCTATTTGATAGGCATTTTCCATTTCAGATTTTACCATCGCTTTTAGTTGGTCCATTTCAGGGTTATAGACATCAAATACCAATTCATCATGTACTTGGAGTAACATTTTAGATTGGTAGTTTTCTTGGGCTAGCTTTTTATGAATATTGATCATAGCAATTTTGATAATATCAGCTGCGCTACCTTGAATAGGAGCATTAACAGCGTTACGTTCTGCAGCACCACGAACAATAGCATTGCTGCCATTGATATTTTTAAGGTATCTTCTTCTACCTAAAATGGTCTGTACATAGCCATTATCTCTCGCAAAATCAACTTGTTCGCCCATGTAGTTCCTCAACTTGGGATAGGTACTATAGTATGTATCAATTAGTTCTTTGGCTTCTGAACGAGAAAGATCTGTTTGGTTGCTCAAACCGAATGCTGAAACGCCGTAGATAATTCCGAAGTTAACCGTTTTAGCATTGCTTCGTTGTTCACGAGTAACTTCCTCCAAAGGCACGTTGAAAACCCGAGCTGCCGTCGAAGCATGAATATCTTCTCCGTTTTTAAAGGCTTCGATCATGGTAGTTTCTTCGCTCAAAGCTGCAATTATTCGCAATTCTATTTGGGAGTAATCTGCAGCAAGTAGCGTATAATTTTCATCTCTTGGCACAAAAGCTTTGCGTACCTGTCTGCCTCGTTCTGTTCGAATAGGAATGTTCTGTAAATTCGGATTATTACTACTTAACCTTCCTGTAGCAGCCACGGTTTGCATATAATCAGTATGTACCCTGTGTGTACTTTCTTCAACTTGCAGCGGAAGCGCATCTACATAGGTGCTTTTTAGCTTTGAAAGCCCTCTATAATCCAAAACATTTTGAATAATTTCATGGTCTTTGGCTAAATAAGATAGTACATCTTCTGCGGTGGAATATTGTCCAGTTTTGGTCTTTTTAGGTTTATCGACCAATTTCATCTTATCAAAAAGGACTTCCCCCAATTGCTTAGGCGAACCAATATTAAATGTTACTCCGGCCGCTTCATATATATTCTTTTCTAGGGATGCAATGTCGTTATTTAGGTCTTCTGAAAGTGAGTTAAGGAATTTTTCATCCAGATTAATTCCCTCTAACTCCATATCCGCTAGAACATGCAACAATGGAATTTCAATATCATTAAATAAATCTTCTGTTTTTGCCTCTTTTAACTCGGGTCTGAAATGTTCCGCCAATTGTAAGGTAATATCGGCATCCTCTACAGCGTATTCGGTTTGTTTCTCTAAGGGAACATCACGCATTGAAAGTTGATTCTTTCCTTTTTTGCCTATGAGTTCAGTTATAGAAACAGGGGTGTAGTTCAGATAAGTTTCCGCTAATACATCCATATTATGCCGCATATCAGGATTAATCAAATAGTGCGCTAACATAGTATCGAAGAATTTTCCCTTGACCTTAACATTATATTTGTGGAGTACCTTAATATCGTACTTCAAGTTCTGACCAATCTTCTCAATTTCCTCTGATTCAAAAAACGGACGTAGTTGTTCAATAACTTCCTGAGCTTCTGTCTTATCCTCTGGAAAGGGAATATAAAAGCCTTTCGTTGCTTCCCAAGAAAATGCTATTCCCACTAATTCAGCAGTCAGAGGGTTTAGTCCAGTAGTCTCTGTATCGAAACATACCGAGGTCTGTTTCATCAAATTTTGAACAAACAACTTCATGGCCATGCCAGGAGCAACGCTTTGATACACATGAGGCGTATCAGCAATAGTTTTTCGGCTATTATAATCCTTTATTGTTCCTGCTGCCTCAGCGGGGTCGCCCCCAAACAATGAAAATTGTCCACCACCAGCTTCTTTAGGTTTTGCCTTTGCAGCTGGAGTGCCCGTTGTTTCCTTCGGGGCTTCTTCAACTTCCTCTGAAAAGATTTTAATAAACTGATCTTTTAGTCTTCTGAATTCCAATTCTTCAAAAATGGTTTGTACTTTTTCACTATCAGGATCACACATTTCATAATCCTTCGCATCAAAAGTTACATCAACATCAAGGCTAATGGTGGCAAGCTTTTTTGAAAGCAAGCCCAGTTCAGCGTTGGCTTCAACCTTCTCTTTCATCTTGCCTTTTAGCTTGTCAGTATTTGCTAAAAGCTCTTCCATAGAACCAAATTCTACTAAGAATTTTTTTGCTGTTTTATCACCTACTCCAGGTAACCCAGGGATATTGTCACTAGCATCACCCATCATTCCCAAATAGTCAATGACTTGCTCAGGTCGTTCTACGCCAAAGCGTTTTTGTATTTCAGGTATTCCCCAGATTTCTATTCCGTTACCCATTCTTGCGGGGCGATACATGAATATATTTTTAGAAACCAGCTGACCAAAATCTTTGTCAGGAGTGACCATAAAAACCTTATAGTCTTCCTTTTCGGCTTGTTTGGCAAGGGTTCCAATAATATCATCTGCTTCCCAACCTTCTTTCACAACTACGGGAATGTGCATTGCTTTTAAAATATTGGTGATGTACGGAATTGCAATGCGAATCGCATCAGGTGTTTCATCTCGATTGGCCTTGTATTCAGGAAACATTTCGGTACGTTCGACACTTCCACCTTTATCAAAACAAACGGCTAAATGGTCTGGTTTTTCACGTTTGATAACATCAAAAAGGGAATTCATAAAACCCATGATGGCTGAGGTGTCCATCCCCTTTGAATTGATTCTTGGGTTTTTTATAAGGGCATAATAACCTCTAAATATTAGAGCGTATGCATCGAGTAAAAAAAGTCTTTTTTGGTCTGCCATTTTAGGTTGTATTGAAAAGTTTCAAAACTACAAAGATTATTCGCTTCCTTCTTTATTTTAAGATTCAATAAAAGATTCCGAAGGATTATTCACATGCCCCTCTTCAGAATATGTGCGATAGGTAATCCCAGGTTGAATACAATAGCCACCAGTCTCTCCCTGTTTATTGATTGCAATAAAGCCTATCTGAAAATCATTTCTGTCCTTGTTTTTCGCCATAATTCGTTTGACACCTTCTTCGCACGCTTCCTGTGGTGATTTGCCTTGGCGCATCAATTCTACGATCAAAAAACTTCCGACGGTCCGAACAACTTCTTCACCGACACCAGTTGCAGTTGCCGCTCCAATTTCGTTGTCAACAAAAAGTCCGGCACCGATTATTGGTGAATCACCAACACGGCCAGCATATTTATATCCCATACCGCTGGTAGTACAAGCTCCTGAAATATCTCCGTTTTTATCAATCGCTAAAATGCCAAT
>ENA-ORXM01003405-ORXM01003405.1-marine-metagenome-genome-assembly--contig:-NODE-3405-length-15889-cov-4.786934_pt1 | contig 15889 bp, 11 predicted proteins | sample MGYA00237867_ERZ511480 | MGnify/ENA primary metagenome ERZ511480 (study PRJEB26309, sample SAMN06266103) | marine metagenome | isolation source: Algal blade | place: United Kingdom:Sidmouth, United...
CAATATTGTACTCGCACCACCGAGTGCCCATGTCAGTCCGTGGATCCGCAAAATGGTGCCATACGTAACAGCATCGGCCAGCGGATGGATGACCTTTCGCGGTGCACGCCGCCGCCGCGCCATCGACAAAGGCTTTGTGCTTAGTGATCATTGCGATTGGCAGGGCCTTTTGGAAAGTATAGAGGCTACCGAGGCCGAAAAAGTAATCTGTACACATGGGTATACCGAAATATTTTCGAGGTATCTGCGCGAGCAAGGGTATGATGCCCGAACCGAAGAGACGCAGTATGAAGGGGAACTTGAAAGCCCCCCGGCCCCCGAAGGGGGAGTACTATCGGGTAACTTAAACCTATAGTTGAAAAAATAAATCTTTGCAGGCCTTGAAAAAGAAAACTCAACATTTGGGTAAGAACACTCTCCCTTCGGGGGCCGGGGAGCTAGGGATGAGTGGTTTTGCACAACTTATAAAGACGCTCGACAGCACGAACAAGACCAATGTAAAGGTTCAGGCGCTATCCGATTATTTTAAAGCTGCAAATGACAACGACAAAGTTTGGACGATTGCGATCCTATCACATCGCCGCCCGCCCCGGCCGGTAAATACCACTTTGTTACGCGAGTGGGCCTCCGAATTGGCAAATATACCGCTCTGGCTCTTTGAGGAGAGCTATCATATCGTAGGTGACCTGGCCGAGACGATTGCCTTGGTCATACCCTCGAACCATACTTCTACCCAAAAAAGCTTGACCGAGTTTTTAGAGGAGATGATTGCACTCAAAAAGAAAACCGACGAAGAGAAACGTGCGTATCTGTACGCGAATTGGCAGGTGCTCGATTACTACGAACGCTTTGTTTTTACCAAATTGATTACGGGAGGGTTCCGGATCGGGGTCAGTCAAAAATTGATGACCCGTGCGCTGTCAAAGGCAACGGAAATCGACGAGGACATTCTAGCGTATAAACTCATGGGGAATTGGGACCCTAATTCCATCTCTTTTCAAGAACTGGTTTTAGAGGAAAACGAGAGCGACTATCTTTCAAAACCCTACCCGTTCTATCTGGCCTACGCTATCGAAGGGGAGGCCGAAGACTTGGGTGACGTTACCGAGTGGTCGGTAGAGCATAAATGGGACGGTATCCGCTCGCAGGTCATTCTGAGAAACGATGAACTTTTTGTTTGGAGCCGTGGGGAAGAATTGGTGACGGATAAATATCCCGAATTCGAAACTTTTATCGGCATTATTCCGAACGGTACGGTCATCGATGGGGAAATCTTGCCCTATCCCGACGGCCAAATCGGAACGTTCAATGACCTGCAGACACGCATTGGGCGTAAGACGGTTTCCAAAGCTTTGCTGAAGAAAGTACCGGTAATTTTAAAGGCTTACGATTTATTGGAATGGCATGGAGAGGATATTCGGAAAAAACCATTTGAAGATAGAAGGAAGTTATTGGAATCTCTTTACCATAGGGTAGTTTCGCCTGCGCTGAACCACCAGAAGCTCGAAAACTCGGCTACTTCGGCTACGCTCAGCGAACAAGAAACAGAAAAAATGGCCCCGATAAGTGATTTACCCTTACACCTCTCCGAAACCATGCAATTCGATTCATGGCAAAAAGTCGCTGAAGAACGTGATCGCTCCCGCCAAGTACGTAGCGAGGGTCTGATGTTGAAACGAAAAGATTCTGCGTATTTAGTCGGAAGGAAAAAGGGCGATTGGTGGAAATGGAAAGTCGATCCGTTAACTATCGATGCCGTTTTAACCTACGCTATGCGCGGTCACGGAAGACGCAGTAACCTTTTTACCGATTATACCTTTGGCCTTTGGAACGAGAACGACGATGGGGAGAAAGAACTGGTCACCTTCGCCAAAGCATATTCGGGTCTAACGGACGCCGAGTTTCGAAAGGTGGACAACTGGATCAAAAAAAACACCTTGGAACGTTTCGGGCCTGTTCGCTCCGTGACGCCTTATCATGTCTTCGAAATTGCATTTGAGGGTATCGCTCTTTCAAAAAGGCATAAAAGTGGAGTGGCTACGAGGTTTCCAAGGATTTTACGATGGCGACAGGATAAAAAGATTGAGGAGGCGAATAGTATTTCTGATTTAAAAAGCATGATTACATAAGGCTAACTAGCAATTCCTTCCCCTAGCAGGGGAAGGTGGATTGCGTCGGAGCCAGCAAGACGGAAGGGGTTGAGCGCAAATCAAAATGCATACACCAACCCTTATAAAGGACCCTAGACAATGTCGGGAGGAATAAATCAAAAGCTCGAGTTCAAATCAAACGTTCGGGCCCAACCCCTTCCGACCCGCCTTTGTGAAATTTGAATTGGATTATGCATTTCATGGCGGGCCACCTTCCCCTGCTAGGGGAAGGAACCAAAAAAATAACCAGCTGTATGAAACACAACAAACGTCATGACCCGACGGCATCAAAAGATAACAGGAAAACTCTACGGAAGAATCTGACTCCTGCCGAGGCATTCCTTTGGAAACAGCTTCAAGAGAAGAAATTAAGCGGCAGAAAATTTAGAAGACAGCATGGTATTGACCGATATATTGTCGATTTTTATTGTGCAAAAGAAGCACTTATTATTGAATTGGATGGAGAGGTACATATGAATGCTACAGCCGAGGAATATGATAACATCCGAACCGGATACTTGGAAAAACTAGGGTTTAAAATTCTGAGGTTCGAGAATAAAATGGTATTCGAAAATTTACCCTCGGTCTTGATGGAGATTAGGGATAGTTTTAAACTAAAAATGATACATATTCATGTTCCTTCCCCTAGCAGGGGAAGGTGGATTGCGGCGGAGCCAGCAAGACGGAAGGGGTTGAGCGCAGACCTTAGTCCATACACCAAATCTTTTTAAAAGCCCGTAATCACGGGATGGGATTTACAAATCAAACGTACGGACTCAACACCTTCCGACCCGTCAATACAAAATTTGAATTAGATTTTCCCATACGTGGCGGGCCACCTTCCCCTGCTGAGGAAAGGAGCTCATAAAACATCTATGACCAGAGACCAACTATACGAAATAGCCGAAAACTGGTTCAAAGACCAAAACTGGAAACCTTTCAAGTTTCAAAAAGATACTTGGAAGGCTTTTTTACAAGGCAAACATGGGCTTTTGAACGCCCCGACGGGTAGCGGCAAGACCTATGCGCTTTGGTTCCCAATTGTCTTGAATTATATCAAAAAGAATCCGCACTACAAGACTAAACACAAAAAGGGATTAAAAGCGGTCTGGATAACCCCATTAAGGGCTTTATCACAAGAAATCAAGCAATCTGCAGAGCGGGTAACTGCCGATTTAGGCACTCAGATGACCGTTGGCATACGTACGGGAGATACCTCGGCGAAGGCTCGCGCCGCGATGAAAAAGCAGATGCCCGATCTATTGATTACCACGCCTGAAAGTCTACAACTGCTTCTTGCCTCAAAAGGTTACGATAAGATATTCAAAGATTGTACGGCCATTGTCGTAGATGAATGGCATGAACTTCTAGGCACCAAACGTGGAGTGCAGATGGAACTCGGGCTCTCACGACTCCGCACAGTTTCAAAACAACTACGTATCTGGGGCATCTCGGCCACCATTGGTAACTTGGAGCAGGCCAGGGCCGTACTCTTGGGGCCGGAAACCGAGGCTTTAGAAAATTCGGTAATGATAAAAGCGAACCTCAAGAAGAAAATAAGCGTTCGAAGTATCATTCCGAAGGAAATGGAAACCTTTCCTTGGCGGGGGCATCTCGGAATTCGGTTGTTAGAAGACGTGGTACCGATTATCAACGGCAGCAAAACCACGTTGCTTTTTACGAATACCCGAAGCCAATGTGAGATCTGGTTTCAAAAGTTGCTGGATAAGCATCCGGAATATGCAGGTGAAATCGCCGTACACCACGGTAGCATCAATAAAGAAACGCGACTTTGGATCGAACAGGCCATTCGCGATGAAAACTTAAAGGCAGTAGTTTGTACATCAAGCCTCGATCTTGGAGTTGACTTTGCGCCAGTCGAAACAGTTGTACAAATCGGCGGCCCCAAAGGCGTAGCCCGTTTTCTACAAAGGGCGGGTAGGAGTGGGCACCGCCCTGGAAAAGAAAGCGTAATCTATTTTATGCCGACCCATGCCATCGAATTGATTGAGGCCTCGGCCCTTCAAAAAGCGGTCAAACAAAATACGGTCGAAGATCGAATTCCCTACCTCAACAGCTATGATGTTCTGTTACAATACCTGACGACTTTGGCCATATCGGATGGATTCAATCCCGAAGAAATTTACAAAGAGGTCCGCCAAACCTTTTGCTATCAAACCTTGACCGAAGACCAATGGCAGTGGCTGCTGAACTTCTTGGTCATGGGCAGTCAAAGCCTACAGTCGTATGATGAATATAAAAAAGTAGAGGTTGAAGAAGATGGCCGGTTCGTGGTAAACAATAGAGGCATAGCCATGCGGCACCGTTTTCAAATCGGCACCATTGTGGGCGATGTGAACTTGACCGTTCGCTATCAAAAAGGAGGATACATCGGCTCAATAGAGGAGTATTTTATATCGAAATTAAATCCCGGCGATGTTTTTACCTTCGCCGGACGAAACTTGGAATTCATCCGTATTAAGGGTATGCAAGTACATGTGCGAAATTCCAAGAAAAAAACAAACCGTGTTTCGAGCTGGATGGGTACGCGCATGACACTCTCGGCCCAGATGTCGAAACTGTTGCGCGAAGAATTGTATTCTTTTTATGAAGAACCAAAAAAGCAGTCTCCCGAGATTAGAGCGCTTGACCATATTTTTAAGCGCCAACAACGCGATAGTATCGTGCCTAAACCTGACCAGTTCTTGATCGAGACATTTAAAACAAGGGATGGATACCATCATCTTTTCTATCCCTTTGAGGGTAGGTACGTGCACGAAGCTATGGGCAGTTTGTTGGGCTATCGAATCAGTTTACTTTCTCCGATTACTTTTTCGTTAGCTTTTAATGACTACGGATTCGAGTTGCTTTCCGACAAACCCATTGATATGCAACAAGTGCTCGATAACGAGCTTTTCACCACCGATTATCTTTTGGACGATCTTCAAAAAAGTTTGAACGCTACAGAAATGGCCCGAAGGAAATTTCGTGATATCGCCATTATCAGCGGAATGGTATTCACGGGTTACCCTAATAAGGGCATCAAGATGAAGCATCTGCAAAGTAATTCACAATTACTGTTCGAAGTATTTCGCGACTACGAACCCGAAAATCTATTGTTTCAACAAGCTTTTACCGAAACTTTTCAACATCAGCTTGAGGAAGGTCGTCTTAGACTTTCCATGGAACGGATTGGCACCCAAGAAATCGTCTGGAAGCAATGTGAAAAACCCACACCCTTTGCCTTTCCGTTGATTACAGATCGATTAAGCCGTGAGAAACTGTCAAGTGAAAAATGGGAAGATCGTGTTAAAAGAATGGCAGCTATTTTGATGAAAAAGTAAAGTCCAATAACTCCCAAAAAAGGATACTGTTCTGTTACCGCGCCGCAATAATCAATCCCAACCCAATTATGTAGAGCAATAACATTGCATTCAACATGCCTCCCACGCCCTTTGGTGCACCCTTGAACTCTTTCCAGACAAAAATACCCCATAACGCAGCCACCACGGTGGCTCCCTGGCCCAAACCATAAGAAATCGCAGGGCCCGCCTTGTCGGATGCCAAAATGCTAAATGACATTCCGATACACCAAATGACCCCACCTAAAATGCCCATGATATGGCTTTTGCCCGTTCCCGAAAAGTAATCCTTTATGCTGACCGGAGCACCTTCAAAAGGTTTTCGCATCAAGATGGTATTGAAGACAAAGTTACTTGCTAGAATCCCCAAAGCAAATAATAATACGGCGGTATACGGGCTCAATTTGCCCGCTATCGGATTCGCAAAATCGGGAAACATTGAATTAGCGACATATTTATAAAACAAACCCATCAAGAGACCAGCGACCACAGCCAGAACCAATCCCTTTGTAGGTACTTTTTGTTGTTGGGCAGAAAGTCTTCGGTAAGCGTTCGCATTTAGCAAAATTGCCAATACAATCAAGAATACACCTCCGAAAAGTAATGTCGAATTTCCAACGGGCGCGTCAATATAGTTAACGATGACCCCAACGACCAAGGCGAGACCGATACCTACGGGAAAGGCCACCGACATTCCTGCCAGGGTAATAGCAGCTACCAAAAGAATGTTCGCCAAATTGAAAAGAATACCGCCCAAGACCGCCGACCACATGTTATCATTGCTTGCTTGGGATATGTCTTCCAGAAAAGATCGGCCGCTCTCGCCCATACTGCCTGCTGTCAATGCGAATAGCAATGCAAAAAGTACGATTCCGATGACATAGTCCCAGTAATACAGTTCAAAACGCCAGTCTTTTGCCGCCAATTTTTGAGTGTTGGCCCAAGAGCCCCAAGCGAACATGGTTACAACACAGAAAACTACTGCGATACCATACGTTTCAATAATAAACATATCAGTTATTGAATTGGTTAATTTCCTCGATATTGGGAGCGGAACCTTGAGCCCCCATTTTGGTTACGGAAAGCGCCGCGGCTCTATTCGCAAAAGTTATACTTTCTTTCCAGTTTTTATTTTTCGAAAGGCAGACCGTTAACACTCCATTAAAAACATCTCCCGCAGCAGTGGTGTCGACCGCTTTTACCGAAAAGGATGGAACCAGAAATTGCTCCTCAGCATTCATAAAGAAGGCACCCTTACTTCCCAAGGTAATGATAACGTTCTGAACGCCTTTACTGATCAATGCTTTTGCCGCTTCTCGCATCGAAGCGTCGTCTTCAACAGCAATTCCGGTAAGTATTTTTGATTCAGTTTCATTCGGTGTGATGAGAAAAAGTCCCTCTAAAATTTCATCCGATAATTCTTGTGCTGGAGCCGGATTGATGATCAACTGCTGATTGGTCAACTTACAATGACGGGCCAAATATGCCGTAGTATCCAACGGAGTTTCCAATTGCGTCAAGAAAAGTGCATCTTTTTTCATCTTCTCCACAACTTCCGAAATATAAATCTGTGAAAGCTTGGCATTCGTTCCCGAGGCGACTACGATTTCATTTTCACCATGGGCGTTCACTGTAATCAAGGCCACTCCTGACGCAGCATCTTTAATGACTTTGGCGGAGGTTACATCGATGCCCTCATCCCGATAACCATCGAGGGCATTTTGGCCAAAAACATCATCACCGACCGCACAGATAAAGGTTACTTCGCCCCCTGCGCGGGCAGCCGCCACGGCCTGATTGGCACCTTTACCCCCTGGAAACATAAAAAAATCCCCTCCGATTATCGTCTCGCCAGGTTCGGGAAAACGTTCGGTCTTGACGACCATATCGGTATTGGAGCTCCCGACCACGACTATTCTTGACATCTGTTTTAGTTGAAATTCGTAGGACAAAGTAGCGATATTGCTCGAGACCTGCAAGATGGAAAGATATTCAACAACCTTGTTTAGACCTGTCAGGTTTTACTTCGACTACGATCAGCACAAGTAAAAACCTGACCAGTCAAATCGCGATTAGTTATGGACAAATGTAATTACCTTTGTACTCCGTGAACACCGAATCCATTCAAATACAAGGGCAAAACTTTGTCATGCACCCCTCGGGCGTGCTTTTTTGGGAAGAGCAATCGATGCTCTTGATCAGCGATGTACACTTAGGAAAGGTTTCCCACTTTCGAAAATTCGGTGCGGCCGTACCCCAAAAAGCGATTCAGAAGAATTTTGACTTGATGGATGAGGCTTTGGCCTTTTTTCAGCCAAAACTGCTTGTTTTTATGGGTGATCTTTTTCATTCCTCCTTAAACAAAGAATGGCAGCTTTTTGAAAATTGGGTTGCACAGGTCGATTCGAAAATTGTCTTGGTTGTCGGAAATCATGATATCATCTCCCCCCAGAAATACGAAGCGCTGAACATCAGGGTAGCATCTGAAATCATTTTAGAAGAATTTTTATTAACACATCACCCTGAAGAGCGCGAAGGATTTTTTAATTTTTGTGGGCATATCCACCCTGCAATCCGGCTGACCGGCTTGGGTAGACAATCGGTTAGGCTACGTTGTTTTTATAAGTCAGATGTGCAATTGCTACTCCCGGCTTTTGGAGAGTTTACGGGATCCCATACGTTGCAACCGGAAAACAACTGCTGTATTTTTGCCTTGTTGGGCGATACTGTGCTGCCTGTCAATATTAAAGAGGTCAAAAGCAAAAGACGTTTTCGAAATAGTTCCGATTAAAATGAAAAGAGGCCGATCGTAATTTTTGGATTGTCTATTTTTAAAAAGAACTCGTTTAAAAGTAATAATGAAAAAAACACTCGCAATTCTCAATCTCATTTCGGTGATTTTCGTTATTGCCATCAACTACATTTCCCAGGCCGTTCGGTTGAACGGCACCACCATCGGCGAGATTAGTGGTAAATATGACAATCTTTTTACACCGGCGAGTTATGCTTTTGCCATTTGGGGCCTCATATTTCTATTACTACTGGCCTATAGTATATTTCAGATACGATGCGCGTATTTAAGCGACAAGAAAAGTGAATTTATTGAACAGACCGGATACTGGTTCACCTTGACCAATATACTCAATGCGACTTGGGTCTTCGCTTTTGTGTATGATTATACCGGGCTTTCGGTCTTGATCATGTTGGGCATTCTCTTTTCGCTTATCAAGATTATATTGAATACCAATATGGAACGCTGGGATGCACCCATCGAAATTCTGGCTTTTGTATGGTGGCCCGTTTGTATTTACAGTGGATGGATTGCCGTAGCGACCATCGCCAATATTTCAGCTTACTTGACCAAAGTCGGCTGGAGTGGATTCGGACTTGGCGAGCAAGAATGGGCGATAATTATGTTGATCGTTGCCATGACGCTAAACATTGTAATGGTCTGGAAACGCAATATGCGCGAATTTGCTGCGGTAGGTATCTGGGCACTCTTTGCCATCTTTATCAGACATCGGAACTCTATGGATTTTATAGCCAAAACCGCTTTACTATGCAGTTTTATACTATTTATCGTGGTTGCTATTCATGGTTACCTTAATCGAAAGACCAACCCGATGTTCAAATTGATGGAAAGACTTGGAAGAAAGTAAACAGTTGGCGGTAGCAGTTGGCAGTGATTAGAAAATAGAAAGAGACTTAGAAAAGGTGGTCGGACTATAGCCTAAATATGTGGAAAAACTTCAAAGTTCGAACCATCTTCTACGGTTTTCTTCAAAGTTCAAGGCATATTGCGAACGACTTTGAAATTTGAACATGCCCATGGTCATTCTTGAACCTTAAATTTTCCACTACCTACTGCTACTGCAAACCGCCTACTGAATTAGACCATACTCTTCACATCGTTTGCCCAGCTGGGATAGGTAAAAATCGTTCGTTTGATATCCGAGGCGGTCATTTTTTGGTTAATCGCCATCGTAAAAATATTTATGGTCTCCGCAGCTTCTGGCCCCACTAGATGGGCCCCCACGATTTCCTCGGTACGTTCGTTCAAGATAATTTTATATGCATATACTGGCGCATTTATCCGTTTGGCATTGAACCAACCGGAAACGGATTCCTGATTTACTATCACTTTTTTGTAACGACTTTTTGCTTCCTCCTCGGAAAAGCCCACAGAAGCCAGATTAGGCAAGGTAAATACAACGGACGGAACAATCGGAAGCTTAAGTTTCTTCTTATTTCCGTTCAAAATATTTTGCGACACTACATGGCCTTCCCGACCTGAAAGTGGCGATAAAGGCAAACCGTTATCGGAAACATCACCGCAGGCATAAACATTTACATTTGTAGTGCTCTGCAAAAAGTTGTTTGTTTCAATACCGTTTTCATTGTAGGCAACCTTTCCTTTCTCTAAATCAAGCTTTGAAATCGCAGGAACGCGACCGGCGGTGTTGAAGATTAAGCAAGACTTTAAGATTTTGGGCTTATCATCTACCTTATAGGTTAGTTTGAAGTTTTTCCGTTTCTTTTCTAGGGATATTGTTTCAGCACCAAAAATAAATTCGATTCCGATTTTTTCCGAATATTCGGTTAGCGCTTTAACCAAGTCTTTATCGAAGGGGTCCAAAGGTCGATTCCCAGAATCAATGACCGTCACTTTCGAACCTGCCCTAGCGGCCATGTGGGCAAACTCCATGCCTATATAGCCCGCGCCTATGAACGTAATACGCTTGGGCAGCTTTTTGAGTTGAAGAAAGTCCTCACTGGTTTTTAGATATTTGCTCCCGTCGAAGAATAACTTACGTGGTTCATAGCCTGTAGCGATTACGATTTTATCCGCTTTTACCGTTTTGCCTTCTACGGACAACGTATTTTCGGCTAAAAATCTAGGGGATTGATGGTATAGTGCTATCCCCAATTCTTTCAAGTTTTCTTCCGTGTTTTTGGGAATGTTTCCGGTGAACTTCCTTTTGAACTTTTGCAATTTTTTCCAGTTCAGTTTTGGTATTTTTTTGACACCCTTTCCCCGAAGATTTTTAGCAGTTTCCGAAGCCTCCGTGGCACCGAGCAGTACTTTTTTCGGATCACAGCCTCGATTGGCACAAGTACCGCCAAATTCCCTTTTATCAGCTACAGCTACTTTCAAGCCTGCTTCCACACAAACTTTTGCAACGGTTTGGCCTGCAATTCCACTACCGAGAACAAATACATCGAACACCTCTTTTTTCATTTTAAAATGCTGTTTTAACTACCCCGCCATCAACTTTCAAAGCGGCACCATTGGTTGCCGATGACAACGGGCTTGCGACATAAGCAACCATGTTCGCGACTTCTTGGGTGGTCGCAAACCGCTGAATCAATGACGAGGGTCTTTCCGTCTTGAAAAAGTTCTTTTCGACTTCTCCCTTTGATTGTTCTTCCCTTATTCCAGCGAATTCTTTTACGCCCTCTGACAAGGTAGGGCCGGGCAAGACCGAGTTTACGGTTACACCGGTTCCCTTTGTGGTTTCTGCTATTCCTCTGGAAATAGCTAGCTGGGCGGTTTTCGTCATCCCGTAGTGTATCATCTCAATGGGAATATTAATGCCGCTTTCGCTGGAGATAAAAATAATGCGACCCCAATCCTGTTCAAGCATATGAGACAAAAAAGCGCGTGACATACGAACCCCGCTCATTATGTTGATATCATAGAACTTTTGCCAATCGGCATCAGGAATATCCAAAAAATCTTTCGGTTCAAAAATACCGACATTGTTGACCAAAATATCGATATTGCCAGCGGACTCGATTAACCTCTCGATTTCTTCCGGTTGTGAAAAATCGCAGACAATTCCAGAAACTTTGGCGTTCTGAACACTCTTGTTAATTTCGCATAGTGCATCTTCGACCGATTGCTCCGAACGCCCATTGATGATTACTTCGGCGCCTTCCTTGGCCAAGGTTTCGGCAATTGCTCTTCCAATGCCTTTTGTAGACCCGGTTACGAGTGCGATTTTATTTTTTAGCTGCAAGTCCATAGTGTTGTTTTGATAGTATTAAGAATATGACAAGTTGCTATCTTTTTGAGACAACGATTGATGCAAAATAGACAAAAACGAACGCATTGCATAAACGATGTATTCCTATATTTGCATTTCAAAATTTTACGGTTGACGCATTCTTCCATTCAGAAACTGTTCGCACGGTCTCCGCAAATGCAGAAACTGCGGGATGCTACTGACCATTCCGACCCTTCGTCTCCGCTCAGGGTCCAAGTAAAAGGACTTACAGGCTCTTCTTTATCCTTTGTTTTATCCGATGCTTTTCAAAATGCACAGAAACCCTTTTTGCTTGTTTTCGATGATAAGGAAGAAGCTGCCTACTACCTGAACGACCTCGAACAGCTAATAGGTGATAAAGACGTACTTTTCTATCCCGGTAGTTACAGAAGGCCCTACCAAATCGAGGAAACCGATAACGCCAATGTTCTACTTCGTGCAGAAGTACTCAATCGTATCAACTCCCGTAAAAAACCTGCGGTAATTGTCACTTATCCCGACGCACTTTTTGAAAAAGTAGTTACGCGAAGGGAATTACAAAAAAACACGCTCAAGGTAAAATTGGAGGATACGCTTTCTCTCGATTTTCTGAACGAGGTGCTCTTTGAATACAAGTTCAAACGCGTCGATTTTGTTACGGAGCCTGGAGAATTTTCAGTGCGTGGTGGTATCGTCGACGTTTTCTCCTTTGCACATGATGAACCCTATCGAATCGAATTTTTCGGTGACGAAGTCGATAGTATTCGAACTTTTGATGTAGAAACACAGCTCTCTACCGAAAAGGTCAAGAGAATCAGTATCATTCCGAATGTTGCCAATAAGTTTTTAGAGGAAAAACGGGAAAGTTTTTTGGAATATATCGCCTCGGAAACCATTGTTTTCACCAAAAACACGGACTTACTTTTCGGTCGTTTGGACGACTTTTTTATGAAGGCGGAGGAAGAATTCTCACAACTTTCCAAAGAAATCAAACACGCCAAGCCAGAGGCACTTTTTATGAACTCCGAAAGTTTTAGAAAGCAATTAAAAGGTTTCGGGTTGATAACTATGCGGGAAGTGACTGAGAATAGCCAAAGCCACACAATTGAATTCAAAACCAAATCCCAACCTTCTTTCAACAAAAAGTTCGACCTACTTATCGAGAACTTGAACAACCATAAGAAAAACGGTTATGCCAATTATATCTTCTGTGCCAGTGAACAACAGGCCAAACGTTTTCATGATATTTTCGAGGAGGTAAATCGCAGTGTTCATTATGAAACCGTAGTATTTCCGCTCTATCGTGGATTCATCGACCAAGATTTAAAAATAGTTTGCTATACCGACCATCAGATTTTTGAGCGTTACCATAAATTCCGGCTAAAAGATGGCTACGCCAAAAAACAGGCCATTACCCTCAAAGAGCTTAACAAACTCGAAATTGGGGACTATGTGACCCATATCGACCACGGTATCGGCAAGTTTGGCGGACTTCAGAAAATAGATGTCGAGGGCAGAAAACAGGAAGCCATCAAATTAATGTACGGTGAGCGCGATATTCTATACGTAAGCATTCATTCCCTACATAAAATTTCAAAATTCAACGGTAAGGACGGTGCCGCGCCAAAAATTTACAAGCTCGGTTCCGCCGCTTGGAAAAAGCTGAAACAAAAAACCAAGACCAAGGTCAAAAAAATTGCCTTTGACCTAATAAAGGTGTATGCCAAACGCCGTCTCGAAAAAGGGTTTCAGTACGACCCGGATAGTTATTTACAGAATGAGCTGGAGGCCTCTTTTATTTATGAGGATACACCCGACCAGAGTACCGCCACCGAAGACGTCAAACGAGATATGGAAAGTCAACGACCCATGGACCGACTGATTTGTGGAGATGTAGGTTTTGGAAAAACCGAGGTTGCCATCCGCGCTGCTTTCAAGGCAGTGGACAATGGCAAACAAGTCGCTGTTCTGGTGCCGACTACCATCTTGGCCTTTCAACATAACAAGACCTTCAAGGAACGCTTGGAAGATATGCCGGTGAGCGTTGATTACCTCAACCGCTTCCGAACGGCAAAGGAGCGTAGAGAAACTCTGGAAAATTTGGCTTCGGGCAAGGTCGATATTATTATCGGCACCCATCAACTCGTCAATAAAAATGTAAAATTCAAAGACCTCGGACTGCTGATTGTCGACGAAGAACAAAAATTCGGGGTCTCGGTCAAGGATAAATTAAAATCCATCAAAGAGAATGTCGATGTGTTGACCCTAACGGCGACACCTATTCCACGAACACTGCAATTTAGTTTGATGGCTGCCCGTGATCTATCTGTCATTAATACACCACCGCCCAATCGCTATCCCATCGAAAGTCGGGTAATTCGATTTACTGAGGAAACGATTCGAGATGCGATTAGTTATGAAATTCAGAGAGGCGGGCAAGTATTCTTCATCCATAATCGTATTGAAAATATTAAAGAGGTCGCCGGAATGATCCAGCGCCTCGTTCCCGATGCAAAAGTCGGCATTGGTCACGGACAGATGGAAGGCAAACGTCTTGAGACACTAATGTTATCATTTATGAACGGAGAGTTCGATGTGCTCGTCTCCACAACCATTGTTGAAAGCGGACTCGATGTCACAAATGCCAACACCATTTTTATTAATAACGCCAATAATTTCGGACTCAGTGATTTGCATCAAATGCGAGGTCGAGTGGGCCGTAGCAATAAAAAGGCCTTCTGCTATTTCATTACTCCGCCTTACGATGTAATGACCACTGATGCCCGAAAGCGTATCGAGGCCCTGGAGCAATTTACTGCACTCGGTAGCGGCTTTAACATCGCCATGAAAGATCTTGAAATCCGTGGTGCAGGCGATTTGTTGGGCGGCGAACAAAGCGGTTTCATCAACGAAATCGGGTTTGAGACCTACCAAAAAATATTGGCCGAGGCCATAGACGAACTCAAGGAAACCGAATTTAAAGAACTGTACGAAGAAGTCGAGGGGCATAAGGAAAAGATATTTGTAAAGGAAACGCAAATCGATACTGATTTTCAATTGCAGTTTCCCGATGACTATATCAACAACATTACCGAACGTCTGACGCAGTATACCGAACTGAACCAAGTAAAAGATGAGGAGGCGCTGCAAAAATTCGAGGCCCAAATGATCGACCGTTTCGGCGAACTGCCCTCACAGGCCGAAGACCTGCTGAACTCCGTTCGCATCAAATGGATCGCCAACGGCATCGGACTCGAAAAAATCGTCATGAAAAAAGGGAAGCTTATCGGTTATTTTATCGCCGACCAGCAGTCGGATTTCTATCAAAGTTCCGTTTTTACCAAAGTACTTCAATTTGTGCAGACACATCATCAAATTTGTAAAATCAAGGAGAAACAGACTCGCAACGGACTTCGTCTTTTATTGGTCTTTGAAGGTGTCACCTCGATCAAAAAAGCCCTTAAAGTCTTGGCTCCTGTCGAAAGTCTGAAATAAGCGGAGCCAACCGCCAATTAATTATTGTTTATTGAACACCTTGCACTGATACGCCCTCAATCCTACCGCGCGACCTGTTAATTATTCGTGGATAAGTACCAACCCCAACCGGCAACTACTTACTAATTTTTAACTATATTTGGCACTTTCTAACCCACAATTAGAAAATTATGACCACACTAACCGACGATTTTAATATAGCCGAAAAACTGGCTATTGTACATGCCGTTGATTCAGTCATTCTGGCTGACGGCACAGTTCATCAAGCAGAAATCAGTGCTCTAAAACAATTGATGTATCGCATCGAATTTGATAGCAACTTCGTTTTACAGGCAAGAAACATTACACGGGAACAAGGGGTGCGCATTCTCGGGGGAATGCCCCGACCTAAAAAGATAGCGCTCATAGAGATTCTCGAAGAAATTGCCATTGCCGATGGTTTTGTACATGAAAAGGAAACGGCTTTGATGACCCGTATCTACGATTCGATTGGCGTCCGCAAGGAAGTGGTGTAATGAAAATTGCCACCATTTTTTAATGTGCTTATTTTAGTCCACTCTGTATTGGCTTTGAAATAGATTCATTCGAATTTCTATTTCCGATTTCTTTGCGCGGTTCAAAGTTTTTAGCGAAAACGTAACTTTTACGTATCTTCAAACCGCTCGAAAGCAATACCTCAAAAAATCAGTTTCAATGAAATACAACATAACACTGCTTATAGCTTTGCTTATTTTTTCCGCTTGCAAACAAACCACAAAGCAAGAATTAGTAGCTGACAATGACGTGTTCGTCATCACCGAAATTTCAAAAGCCCGTATCGACTCCACCCTTAAAGCCTTTGTCGATTCCGGCAATA
>ENA-ORXM01003407-ORXM01003407.1-marine-metagenome-genome-assembly--contig:-NODE-3407-length-15887-cov-4.141809_pt1 | contig 15887 bp, 17 predicted proteins | sample MGYA00237867_ERZ511480 | MGnify/ENA primary metagenome ERZ511480 (study PRJEB26309, sample SAMN06266103) | marine metagenome | isolation source: Algal blade | place: United Kingdom:Sidmouth, United...
GAGCCCCTCTTGAATTTGCGCTTCGGTCAGTGGGTCGACACTCGCGGTTGCCTCATCCAGAATGAGGATTTTTGGGTCTTGAAGTAGGACTCGAGCCAACGCAACAAGTTGCCGCTGTCCCATCGAAATCCCTTTACCCGCCTCGCCAACGTCAGTGTCCAAACCTTGCGGCAGAGCGCTCAGCCAGTCGCCACCGCCGACGCTGCTAGCAACGGCAATGACCTCTTCATCGGTAGCGTCGGGTCTACCGTAGCGGATATTATCGCGCACCGTGCCGCCAAACAGAAACGGTGTTTGCTGCACGATGCCAAGGTGTCTACGGTAGGCTTGCAAGTCAAAACTGCGAATGTCCTGACCATCAATCAGCAAATCGCCACCCTGATACTCGTAAAACCGCGCGACAAGTTTGCCCAAGCTAGACTTACCCGCACCTGTGTGACCGACAAGGGCGACAGTTTCCCTGGCCTCAATCGTCAAATCAAAGTCGTGTAGAACTTGTTCTTGAACGGTGTAGCGAAAGTCCATCTTCTTAAATTCAATGCGTCCGTGCAGGTCAGAAACGGGTTTGTCATCCTCTTGGGTCACCCTCGGCTCAGCGTCTATGAGTGCAAATACGCGCTCACTTGCCGATAAACCAAGCTGAAACTGACTCCAGAATGACGCGATGCTGGTCAGAGGAAACCAAAATAAATTGATGGCCTCGACAAACAAAAACCATTCACCTGGGGATACGTTGCCGCTAAGAACGCTTTGCCCACCGAAGTAAACAATGAGCGCCGTGCCCACCCCCGCAATCGTTCCGAGCACCGGGAAGATAGAGCTGAACACATACCCCTGTCGTAAATTGAGTTCATAGGATTGATTATTGACGTTATGAAATTCGTCGTAAATCGTTTGCTCTTTACGAAAAGTTTTTGCTACGGAGATACCCGTAATCGACTCCTGCACATTGGCATTGACCTGGGCAATTACGCGGCGGGCTTGCTGCGTCGTAAAGCGTGCAATCCGCCGAAAACCGAGCGCCGCTGCCACGATAAATGGCGCAATCGTCAGCGCAATGAGGGCCAAGCGTGGGTTGATATAAAAGAGGATGCCGACGAGGATGATGACCTGTAACGCTTGGCTCATCAAGTTGAGCGTCAACGTGACAACAGTGGCAAAATCTTGGGTGTCTGAGGTCACGCGGCTGACGATTTTACCCGTGGGGAACTCGTCATAGAAGGACATGTCTCTAGCAAGTACAGCGTCGAAAGCGTCTTTACGCAAATTGAGGACGACGTTACCCACCGCTCTTGCCGTGTACCACTGCCGAAAAAAGTTGAAGGTCCACGACAAGATACCTGTAAACAGGATAGCGACGAGCAGCCAGGCCGTTCTGCGCCACAGGTCGGTCTCGAGATTGGTCGTTTCCGCCAACCTGTCAATACCACTGGCTATCAAAACTGGCAACGCCGCGTCCATCACAGAGTTCAGAAAAATCATCGCGGCGACGAACACCATCACGCCGATAAAGGGGCGGAAATAGCGAAGAATCCGCCTTAACAGCTCTCCGTCCGAATAACTACGGTCATACGCCTCGGCGTCGAGGCCGTCCATAATAAAACCCATTAGGGCAGCTCCGAAGGAGGTGATGGAAGATTTAAGAAGAAAGATGAAAGATTAAGGGCAAGAACCAAAACCAAAACCCTTTCTTCCTTCTTCCTTCTTTTATTTTTCTTCAAATCAGTCATAGCGTGCAAATATCCTCTGGTAAAGTGTGCATCTTTCCAAAAGCTCCTCATGCTGTCCTTGGTCAATGAGTTCACCCTGGTGCAAGACCAGTATCTTATCCGCGCGGCGGATTTGGGAGAGGCGGTGGGTAATCATCAGGGTGGTGCGGCCTTGTAAAACTTTGTTAATCGCGGTTTGAATTTCGTCTTCGGTGGCACTGTCGATGGCGCTCGTCGAGTCGTCCAAGATGAGGATGCGTGGGTCGGTGAGTAGCGCCCTGGCAATGGCTAAGCGTTGGCGTTGTCCACCCGAGAGCGTTACGCCCCTTTCACCAATCACAGTGTCATAACCGTCGAAGAAGCCTTCGATAAAGTCGTGCGCTTGGGCGGCCTTAGCAGCGTCTATGATGGCGTCTCTCGAGCTACCCTCACCCAGCCCAAAGGCAATATTGTCGGCAACGGACCTCGAGAACAAAAACACATCTTGTTCAATCACTGAAATCTGCTGCCGGAGTGATTCTAAGTTCCAGTCGCGCACGTCGATGCCATCAATTAAAATGCGTCCTTCACTCACATCATAAATGCGGTTGACTAGGTTCGTGAGCGTACTTTTGCCCGAGCCTGTTTGCCCGACAATAGCGACGGTTTCACCAGGCGCGGCGCGAAACGATAGGCTACGCAAAACCTGTTTTTCTTCAGCTGAGTTATAGCTAAAACTGACGTTCTCAAAGACGATTTCGCCATCTATTTTTCCAGTATGACCGCTCAAGTTTTCGTCAAATTCGGTTTTGGCTTGTATAAGCTCGAGTATCCGCTCGGCCCCTGCTAAACCTAATTGCACGAGTGAAAAGGTGAAAATCGAGATGAAGGCAGGGAAACGCAGTGCGCCCATAAGCCCCATATAAGCGACCAAGTCGCCCACGGAAATTTGACCTCTCGAGAGTAAAAAGAGCCCATGAGCAAAAGCTCCGGTTAGTGCAACGCCCAAAAGTAACAAGGGCAAATACCGCGCTTGCACTTGCCCTTGCTTAACAAAATAGTCGCGGTAGCCGCTGGCATCTTTGACGAACTTTCGCTTCTCCTGCGCTTCTTGCACAACGGACTTGACGACTTCAATACCCGTAATTGTTTCATTGAGCCCTGCATTCATGACGCCGAACTGCCGCCGCATCGCACCGGAAACGGGGTTGAGTTGGCGCATATAGAGTCGCACGGCAAAGTAAAAAACGACGACAAATAAAACGGGGGAGATGAGTAAGATAGGTTTTATAGTGGCGATGAAAACGAGTGGCACGACAATACCAATCATCGACTCGGTAATTAGCGCTATACCCGGGTTCATCATCGGGTTGAGCTGGCGCACGTCGTTCGCCGCTCGCGCCATAATGTCACCGACACGTTGGCGATTATGAAAGGTCTGGCTTTTCCCCAGCAGGCTTATGTAGAGTTCTTCACGTGCGTCGCGCTCGAGCCGTTGCCCCAGCGTTTCAATAGACCAGGCATTGATAATATCTACCACGCCGCGAAACAGCACGACACCCAAAATAATGGCTGAGAGCGTGAACAAACGCTCCGGACTCGGGTCGGGCTGAATGACGACATCAAAAGCGACGCCGATGAGCCGCGCTACCCCAGAAAAAAGAACCTGCACGAGCAAGGCCGCAACAATAAAGCTGACCATGAGCAGCTTGTAGCGCCACAGGTGCGACAAAATCCAGCGCACTGGATTGCTCTGGTTATAGCTATGAGCGCCCTCGACACTGAACTCGCGGTTATCGCCTAAATTGAAAGATTGAACTGCCACAAGTAGACCTCACGAAACAATGGGTAGTGAAAATGACCTTGTATACCTTAGAGGATAACAGCTTTGGTGGATAGGTGTCACGTGAAACTGTTCATTGGCTATTGTCTCATTTTATAGCTCGAGCTTCATTCGGCACTTCTGGGCGAGGTCAACGTAACGAAAAGTCATGAATTTATGAGGGCGACGATGTTACCAATAACTTGTGGTATCTCCGCGTTGTTAGAAATAGTGAAGTAAAAATCAGCCTCAGTTTTTGCAGGTGCTATGACAGATTCGGTTTGCTGTCTCCTAAGCACCTCCTCAAAACTTGCAGCACTTCTAAAAATAATGGTGCTGCGTTTTGTGTTAGCAACTCGAGCTTCCAAAATATCATCTGGAATATCAAAGTTGACCAAGACGCTCGTGAAGCCGAGGCTGTGAAACTTAGCAAGTAGGGCCAAGCGACTTTTCTGAGAGCGGTTAGCACTACAAAGAATAAGGTGGAAGTCGGTTTGGCTGACGGCGTAATCCACAATTGTTTCCGTAACAGCGTACTTAATAGTATTGAGTCCCGCTTTGGGAAGCAGGGCTTTGTAATGTGTATTGATGAACTCAGCGTGATTATCCTGGTCAATAATGAGCGAGTTTTCGAGCTGTTTTTCTAAGGCTCGAGCAAAGGTAGATTTGCCGCTATGAGTTTTTCCAACGGTGATAATGACGATTCTTTTCATTAGTGCTCGTTATCTTTATAGGCAGAAAATCACTCACTGCACTATCGTGGACGTTTAGCGAATGAAAGGCGTCCCTTTAAAGGTAAAGATGTCCTCGAGTCGCACCTTATGAGTCTCTATGACCTCGAGTCCCTCAATCTCTTCTTTGGTAAAGAAACCAACGTCAAGCGTTTCGTCACTCAAGCCTGGCTTGCCCTCTAAAATCTTGCATGCAAAGGTGGTTGACACAACTTGAACACGAGTATTATCCGGGTAAACCATAATCATATGCGGTGTCGAGTAAACACCGATAAGCGCCGTGACCTCGACGGTCAAGCCTGTCTCTTCGAAGACTTCACGTACGGCAGTCTCGCTTAGGCTTTCGCCGGGGTCCATGCCGCCACTCGGTAAGCACCACTGTCCATTGTCGGCACGTTGTGTGAGTAGTAGTTTTCCGGCAGTGTCAAAAATAGCAGCTGCACACCCGATGCGGAGTTGCGCCGTTTTAGCAATATGCTCACCTTGGAGAACATGCGTTTTCATAGCGCAGATAACTCCCTCTCAAATGTCAATGATTCTGCTCTACCCAATGTGCAATAGCTAATGACAAAGCTTCTGTATTTGGAGCTGTTGCAATCATCAAGCCGATTGACAGGTCTTCAGAAGTGGTTGCGCACGGAACACTCACGGCAGGGCCTCGCAAAAAATTAAATAGCGAGGTGTTGCGCAGGCATAAACCATTCGCTTTGAAATAAGCCGCATCTTCTTTCAAAGCGTCGACCGTTGGCGGCAAAATGGCGACGGTGGGCGCGAGGATGGCGTCATAGCGGCGGTAGCGTTGCCAAAAGTCTCTGACTAAATCTTGCTGTGCGTACACCAGGCGCAGATAATCGGTTGAGGGTCGGCCTCTGAATTCCAAAATCCGCTTGGCAACTCGAGGGTCGACGTCATCACCTCTGGCCTCGAGCATGTCTTCGTAAAGTGCAAGGGATTCGTGACTGGCAAAACTGCCGTAGCGTGCGTATAAATCAGGGATTTGTTGTAACTCGGGCAACTCTTTGCGCTCGACGCTGTGACCTGCCGCTTCAAAACGGGCGCAGGCATCGTCGAACGCCTCGAGCACAGCGTCGTCAGCCCCATCTAAAACGACATTAGTGGGCGCGAGCAGCTCGAGTTTATCGGGCAGTTGTGGCTCGAAGGGTTTGAATGGCTTGGCGGCTAGCGCCAACCACATGGCCCAGGCATCTTCCACCGTGCGCGTCATTGGCCCCAGTGTATCGAGGGTGGTGGACAGCGGCACGCAGCCATCGGTGGGGATGACGCCATTGGTTGTTTTTAAGCCGACAATGCCATTAAAACTTGCTGGAATGCGCACCGAGCCGCCCGTGTCCGAGCCAATCGCGGCGCAGGCAAGACCCTTGGCAACCGCAACCCCCGAGCCCGATGACGAACCGCCAGGAACCCGCGACGGGTCGAGCGCACTTCCTGGCGTGCCGAAGTGCGGGTTGATGCCGATGCCTGAAAAAGCCAGTTCGGTCATATTAGTTCGGCCTAAAAAAACAGCGCCTGCCGCGTCGAGTCTGGCGACGGCGGGGGCGTCTTCCTGAGCTTTGGGGCCTTCGGCAAGAACTTTGGAACCTGCGGCTGTTACCTCACCTGCGCTGTCGAGCAGGTCTTTAATGGCAATAGGAACGCCGTGTAGCGGTCCTAAGCTCATGCCCCTGGCAAAGCGGGCGTCGGCCTCTTTGGCCTGGTGATGGGCGCGTTCGGGGGTCAGAACGCGGTAAACGTCTCCTGCGGTTATTTTCTTGAGGTAAGCCTCAGTAACCTCAGAAGGTTTTAAATCGCCTGAGCGGTAAGCCGCGCCCAGCTCGGTTAGTGAAAGGGTCGTCGGGTCAGTCATAGCCCTTAGCATACTGTTTTCATGGGTGCTTATTCCAAAAAATAACGTGACGTAGAAGTGGTGGTTTTTAACCGGGCGCGTTAAAGTAAGGAGGCTAAGGCGTTTTACGGATGCGCCAGGTAGAAGGGTCAGCTCGAGTCTGCAGAATGATGAACGCGTCTTCATAAAGACGGCTTGCAAAACTCAGGCTGAGCCTAAAAGATGGGGTTAGTGCAGGCGTTTATATATTAAAGAGAGCGTAGCTTTAAAGTAGAGGTCAAGACATGCAAAGAACCTTTGAACAGTTAATGGCGATGGACCACGAGGAGCTTGTGGGTCGCATTTTAGAAGCGCAAGAAATGTTGCAAGAGGGCCTCGCGGTGCGTGATTCACTGCACGGCGTACTCAACAACCTCTTAAAAGCCAAGGCTGATGAGGTCGAATACTACGCGTCACTGGGGCAGGAAAAACTCGATGAGGAGGGTCTCGAGCTTAAAAAGGCTTACGCAGCAGCGCGTCACGCTGTTTCAAACCCACACGGACTGATGATAGCGCTCAAAGAAAAAGTGCCCCGCACGGATTAGAAACCCAGTAAAAAATAAAACTAAGCAGAAAGCGGCTATTTAACGTCCCCTCAGGCAAAAATGCCGTATAGTAAAAAGTTGCTTTTTAGGAGGCTACTAAGTTATGGCACAAGCTGGTGTAGATAAACTGATGGAACTTACCGATTCGCGCTACCGTCTTACGATGATTGCCGCGCGCCGCGCCGCCCAGATAAAAAATGGGATTCCCGCGCTTCTAACCCATGAAGAGTCCACGAAAACTCGCAATACCGTGAGCATCGCCCTGCGTGAAATGGTTCTTGACAAAGGCATCCGCTGGGGTAACGAGTTACCAAGCCAGGATGAACTCAAGCAAGCCGTTGACCGTGACCGCCGTTTGGACAGCTCTTACAGCGTGTCGTATGACAAGAAAGAAGAGTCAGGCTCGAGCGACAAATAAGCCTCAATCCTCGACCTTAGTTTTAATGAAGCTAAGAGCATCTCTTGAAAATTAACCCCAACAAAGAAATTTCACCCCCTTTTGTAACGTACGTCTTCATTACTTCTCCCTTTTTCAAAGGGGGACCGAGGGGGATTTTATTCTGGCATTACCTCTTCAAGAATAATTTAAATGGGCAGTTCTCTAAAGAAAATACGCCGACCTATTTCTTCAAGGTCAACAAACGCTATCTAACATGAACTTTATTGTTGCTGCTACAGGCGGCGTCGCTGCCCTAAAAACACCATCGCTAATACGCCGCATACGCGAAGCCGGTCACGCGGTGCGCGTGGCGGCAACGGACGACGCCTACCATTTTGTTACCAAACTCTCTCTAGCTATCGCCGCAGGCGAGCCCGTCTTTGACCGTGATGCCTGGTTCACCCCAGACGGAGAGGCGCGGCATATTGAATGGGCACGCTGGGCCGACGCGCTTATCGTTGCGCCTGCCACTGCTGACGCTCTGGCGAGCGCCGCCACGGGCCGCGCCGATGACGTTGTATCTGCCCTCAACATCACAGGTGTCCCCAAAGTCATATGGGCGCCTGCTATGAATACCGCTATGTGGGAACATGCGGCGGTTAAGCAAAATGTCGAGCGCCTACGCGAGATGGATCATGGTTTTATAGGGCCTGTTTACGGTAGCCTAGCAGCCAAAAATGAGGGCGAGGGCGTAGGGCGTATGGCTGAGCCTGAAGAAATAGTTGCTGCACTGCCAGGGTTTTTCAAGGCCCAAGATTTACAAGGTCAACAGGTCCTCGTCTCAGCGGGGCCGACTCGCGAATATTTGGACCCGGTTCGCTTTATCAGTAACCCCAGTAGCGGCAAGATGGGGTACGCGGTAGCCGAAGCTGCGCTCTCAAGGGGGGCCAACGTAACCTTAGTCACAGGTCCAAGTAGCCTGACCCCGCCCGCAGGCGCAACTGTCGAGCATGTTGAGACTGCTCAGGAAATGCTCGAGGCCCTTCAAAAACACTTTGCGGCGGCAGATACGCTTGTGATGAGTGCGGCTGTAGCAGACTGGCGGCTCGAGACCGTCGCTAAAGAAAAGCAGGCCAAAATGGGGGAGAGGCAAACGCTCGAGCTTGTACGAACGCCCGATATTTTGAGTGAACTTGTCAAAGAACGTAAAAACCAGATCATGGTCGGGTTTGCTATGGAAACTCATCAGGGTGTAGAACGCGCCGCTGACAAGGCGAAGCGCAAAGGGCTCGACTTTATTTGCCTCAACTATCCCACCAAGGCGCAAACTGCTTTCGGCGGCGACAATAATGAAATCACAATAGTTACGCCACAAGGTGACGCGGAAGAACTACCGATTATGTCAAAGCTCGAGATTGCGCACATTATTTTAGACAGGGTATTAACTTTAAGAAGGTAAAGACTTGAAGAGAACAGAAATTTCCCTTTTTCTCCTCTCTTTTCTCCACCACAAAGAAGCCAAAGAAAACCTCTAAGCTACGCTGCATAGGTAAGCTAATATGACGTGTATACATAAAACCTTGCATAGTCGCATAATGCATGCTTTAATGAATAAATATGCCGAGTAAAGAATACCGCCAGCGTCTTATCGAAGAACTTGTTGAAAGCGAGTTTATTGCCACGCAGGCAGAAATTGCCGAGCACCTTGCGAATCGCAATCCGCCGATTCGCGTGACGCAGGCAACCATTAGCCGTGATGTAAACGAGCTTCGCCTTGTACGCATACCTGGCAAAGACGGGGAACACCGTTATAGTGCCACACCCCTAACCGGACAAGAAGACGTGATGAGCGAGCTTGCGCAGCGTTTTAAGCACTTTGTACGTTATCTGGACCGCGGCGAGAATATCATCGTTGTCAGTACCGATGAGGGACACGCAAGCGGTATTTCTTATGTAATTGACAAGCTTGACCGTGAGGAGATTTTGGGTACGGTGGCTGGGCAAAATACTATTTTTCTGGTCGCCCGTAGTAGCGAAGTGGCGGCGCAACTCTTAGAAGAGTTTGAAGACTTATTGGATTAGACCCTGGAGCGGCTGCGTGAGGTCTAAACGATTTATATGCTCGACTTTATTTTCAACGCTTTCATAACCCTGTTCGTTGTTATCGACCCTGTCGGGGTCGCAACTATTTTTGCTGCTTTAACCTTTAACGAGACTGAAGCGCACCGGCGTACTATGGCGTTTAAGGGGAGTCTGATTGCAGCGATTCTCTTGCTTGCCTTTACACTGGTGGGGGCGTGGCTGCTCGAGACCCTGGGTATTAGCCTAGCCGCGTTTCGCATTGCAGGCGGCATCCTCTTGTTCTTTTTAGCCATAGATATGGTTTTAGCTAGAGATTCAGGGCTGCGCTCGACAACCTTGCGCGAAAACGAAGAGGCGGCAACGCGGCAAGATATCAGCGTATTTCCGTTAGCTATTCCCCTGATTGCGGGTCCTGGCGGACTTACGAGTATGCTGCTTCTGACAGATACAGGTGGTGCGGGGCTAGGTGGTCCACAGTCTACGCTTATCGTGATAGCGGTTCTTTTTGTCGTCCTACTCATCACTCTTGCGTCACTACTTGTCGCGGGGCGACTCATCAAGGTAATTGGTGTAACGGGGTCGGGGGTCATTAGCCGTGTGCTGGGCATCCTGCTGGCGGCGTTGGCAGTGCAGTTTGTGATTGACGGTTTGCAAGCAAGTTTTTCAATTCTTTAACAAACGCATCCTCACAACTTATAAAACTATGCTTTACGCTCAAAGCGCTATGAACACCCGTGGTCAGGGCTTGTTCAGACCTCTCCTTGCATACTAAAGCTCACAGTAAATAGCGCGTGCTGGGTTGACCCCTAATTTTGCGGCCCGCGCTTTAGGAGGAGACATGTTAATAGCCCCTGACCCATCCCAAATAGGCGTTCAAGAGAGTTTCGAACAGCGATTGCTAGACCAGGCGCAACGTGCAGCTCAGCATTTCAAGCAAGATGAAACTGTTCGCAAGCAGGTGCAAGACGCCGTTGAAGCGGACGGGGTTATGGGCGCTGCTGACGCCTCGAGAGCCCAGTTACGCGAAACCCTTATCGAGCCTGACGATGCCCTCGGCTTAGAGCGCATTTTGGGCCTGAACGACCTGCTGCATATGAACTACCTCAGCCGCGGGCTCAGGGCTGGTCGCTCAGTATGCCGAATTCACATCAACCGCCCGAATGGTCGGCCCGAAGGCTTCGGCACAGGGTTTCTGGTAACGCCGACGCTTTTGCTTACTAACCAGCATGTACTGCCCAACGAAACCTTTGCGCAGCGCAGCTTCTGTGAATTCGGCTATGAACTCGACGAAGACTTCAACCCGCCCAACCCCCAATTTTTCGGGCTCTCACCCGAGCGCTTTTTTTACAACGATAAAGACTTGGACTTTGCGCTGGTAGCCGTTCAACCGCTCAGCCGCACAGGGGTGGCGCTGAGTGACTTTGGTTTTCTACGCCTTACAGAAAAGTCTGGTAAGGCCCTTGCTGGGGAAATGGTAAGTCTTATTCAGCATCCTGGGGGTGCGCATAAGCATATTGCCATTCGTAATAACCGCATCCTCAACCGTTTCGACACCTTTATTCACTACGGGGCAGATACCGAGCCAGGTTCGTCGGGTTCGCCCGTATTCAATGACCAGTGGGACGTTGTGGCGCTGCATCACGCAGGTGTGCCCAAACGCAACTCTAATGGCAAACTGCTCAAAAAAGATGGTCGCATTTGGCAGGCTGGTGACCTCGAGAGTGACATCGTCTGGATTGCCAACGAGGGCATTCGCATCAGCTCGATTTTTGCGCATCTGAAAGCCAAAGCAGACTGGTTAGATAGTGATTTGAGGGTCTTGGAAGAACTCGGTAATTTCTCGAGGAGCAACTTAAACGAAACAATTCTTGCGCGCAAAGGCCCCTCGGTCCTTTTGAAAAATGAGCTTGACACCAAGCGCCCAGGTAAAGCTGCTGTACCTCAGATTAGCTACTCCGAACTTCTGGAAAAGATCGAAGACCCGGACACGACCGAAGAGGATATTGCACCTTATTTCGAGTTGGCCCCTGACGTTTCAGAAGGCATAGACCCCGTTTTCTCGATTAACCGCGACCTCGTGTTACTCGACAGACCCGATATAAAGGAAAACGCGTTTTTGCTCAACTCAGCCAATTGGATTAGCAAAGCCAACCGGCAGGTTCGTTACGACCAGAAAAAAGCAAGCCCTAACGTAACGACGCGCATCATTTCAGAGGGCGATTCGTGGTTTCAGTATCCACTAATACTGCATGACGTGGTCGATTACCTGATGCGCGAAGACGAGTTTGCGGTTCTTAGCTTTGGCGGCGCAGGCGACTTGATTCGTGACATGGTCGCCAAAGCCGAGTTTTTAGGTGCCCTGAAAACCGAGCAACCCGAGTTCTTTATAATCAGTGGCGGTGGGAATGACCTGGTTTCCGGGCGTGGCCTGAAGCGTTTACTCAAATCGCCCGACTCGAGCTTTCAACCGCACCAGCTGATTGACCGTATTGCCCTGGCAAACTTCAAGGCGCAGATAATGCAGGACTATACGAGCCTGTTCAGCACCGCCCTACGCGACGTGCCCGAGCTAAAGATTCTGTGCCACGGCTACAGCTACCCGGTGCCCAACGAGGGCCGCTGGTTAGGCCGACCTATGTCAGAACTGGGTATCACAGACCGGCAACTCCAATCAGAACTCTTACGCATCATTTTTGATGAGGTCAACGACGCGATTGAGGACGTCGCTGAATCTTTCCCTGGCTCAGCGCACTATCTGGATATTCGCAACGTGGTGCCTGCGACGGGCTGGTACGACGAGTTGCACCCGACCAATCACTATTTTGGTGAGGTGGCGGGGGTGTTTAAGGAGAAGATTTTGGAGTTGTCGTAGGGGATATGAAAAAGAGAAGTCAGGAGTCAGTAGTTCCGAAGTTTGCTGACTCCTGACTACCCTCGAGCCATTTATACATTACCAGGGCGTCGACATAACCTTTACTCGAGTGTCTAAACGCCCCTGGTAGTGCGCCGACCGTTGCAAATCCAAGCTCTTGCCAAAGCTTTATCGCGCCGACATTGGTACTCACGACGAGGTTGAACTGCATCGCCTTAAACCCCAGTTTTAGCGCTTCGGTTTGTGAGTGTAGGCACATCGCTCGGCCCAGCCCTTTACCTCTGGCTTTTGGGCTCACCATATAGCCCGCGTTGCAAACGTGCGCGCCTAAAGAGGGGTGATTGGCTTTTATATAGTAAGTTCCCAGGATATCTTCACCCTGGGCGGCGACATACGTTGCCCTCGGCGCTTTTAGCCAGAGGTCGCGAGCTTCCTCTTTGGACGTATCGGGCGCATAGGCATACGTCTCGCCCCCTTTGACAATCGGAGAGAAAATCGCCCAAATGCCGTCAAAATCTTGCTCGCTTGCTTGCCTGATAATCAAGCGTCTTTCTCCGTTCCAGGTGGCGCACCCAAGCCTGACAAAATCGCTTGCAAAAGCTCCGCCACCTCCCCTTTGACTTTGCGCCGTATGCTCTCGAGCCCGTTCAGTTGCCCCAAATCCGGAGGACGGTCAAACGACGCTGCTTCATCTTGCAACGCTTCAATACGCCGCGTCAACAGGCCATAACGTGCGTTGAGTCCCTCGAGCCTGTCGAGGACCTCTGGATCAAATAACCCTTTTGTCACAAGTCTAGTTTAGACGATTTTCACCCAAATTTTTGATCTTCGATCTTTGATTTTCGATTGCCTTACACCGTAAACTCTTTTTATGTCCCTATCAAATATCCGCAAATCTTACGACAAAGGTGCGCTTGAAATGGCCGATATCAACTCAGACCCCATCGCACAGTTTCAAGCCTGGCTGAATGAGGCTCTCGAGACCGATATTCTCGAGCCTACGGCTATGACCTTAGCTACGGCGACAGTGGACGGGCGGCCCTCAGCACGTATGGTACTGCTAAAGGGTGTGGATGAGCAGGGCTTTCGCTTTTACACGAATTATGACAGCCGTAAAGGTGAGGAGTTGAGCGCCAACCCTCACGCTGCGCTCGCGCTTTATTGGGATGAGCTAGAGCGGCAAGTTCGTATCGAAGGTAAGGTTGAAAGGGTGTCACGCGAAGCGTCAGAGGCTTACTTTAAAAGTCGGCCTTACGGTAGTCAAATAGGCGCACTCGCGTCGCATCAAAGTGAAGTCTTGGCGTCTCGAGAACCTCTAGAAAAGCGGACCCAGGACTTGCAAGAGCGCTACAATGAAGGCGAAGTGCCCCTGCCTGAGTTTTGGGGGGGCTATTTGCTCAGGCCCACCGCTATTGAGTTTTGGCAGGGACGCCCCAGCCGTTTACATGACCGTTTAAAGTATGTGCTCAAGGGTGATAGCTGGCAAGTCGTGCGCTTATCGCCCTAGCAAGTGGGAACAGGGCAGAGAGGTATTATTTTACTTTTCCTTGCGTGAGTACAATGATTGATATTCCCGTAAGTCGGCACCTGCTAGACTTGAGCCCATGCGCCTTAAAGGTATCGTTTTAACTGTCGTCAATGTATTCGCCCTAGCTTTTGTTGTTATCAATTGGCAGGCTATCATGACGCCGCTACCCATCAATCTACTTTTTATAACCATGCAAGTTCCCCTCGGCTTTATTCTTGTGTTGACTGCGATTGGCTTAAGCATTCTCTTTTTCATCATGGCTTTCTTTGACCGTTTTGGGCAGCTAAACCAAATTGTCAGCCTCGAGCGTGAATTAGCCAAAATGCGTAAACAGGTTGAAGCGCAGCGCTCAGAAGAACTCAGTGGCATGGAATTGAAACTGGGTGAACAGCTTTCTGGGGTAGAGGACCGTGTTGCCGATACGGTAAGCAAATTAGAAGCCTCCATGCGAGAGTCCATAGCAAATTTTGAAACCCACACGGACGAACATTTGGACAAGCTCGAGGAACGTGTGTTACTTGTGCGTAATGAACTCGCGGCGGATATTGCCGAGGCCGAAGACGCGCTGCGCCGCAATGTCAAAGCTTCCTAAGCATCTCGAATAACCCCTTTCCGAAAGACCTAAATCGCGCCTGAAACCTGATAATCTAAGCTTATGGATACTCCTAAAGAAGACATGCAAGAAGCCATTTTAGAGGCACTCAAAGTCGTGCGTGACCCCGAAATTCCGGTCAATGTCGTCGACCTCGGCCTTATTTACAACGTCGATATAAACGAAGAGGGCGAAGTCGATATCGACATGACCCTAACGAGCATGGGATGCCCCGTGCAAGACATGATTCAAGCTGACGCAGAACTCGCCGCTATGAAGGTTGAGGGCGTCAAAAAAGCGACAGTCGAATTTGTCTGGTCACCCCCCTGGAGCCCCGACAAAATGAGCGAAGACGGTAAAAAGCAAATGCGCATGTTTGGGTTTAATTTGTAAAGAAATTGAAGATGGAAGAAGAAAGAAGAAAGATGAAAATCGGGTTGGGGTTGAGGGCAACTGGGACAATGGTAGGATAACGCTCAACGGTTGGTCTAGTTCTTAATGCGCCAGGCTTAGCCTAATCCCGTTACGCCGCAGGATATCATTATGCCTTTAATCTTCAATCTTTCTTCTTTAATCTTTAATTGTCTTCCATGCTAAGACAAAAGTCAGAAGAAACGGTCAATTTAGACCGCTGGGAACTTCTTGTCGAGCGCCTCGAGTTAGAGGACGCGTCCGACTGGAATATGCGTTTACGCAGCTTCCTAGCAATGGACAGCGCCGCCGTTATTCACCACATGTACCGCACCGAATTGGCTGTTAGTGACACTGAAACAGCGAGTTTGTACATGTTTGACTATACGTCACCGAAAGCAAATGTCGTTGCGGACGCGCGGCAGCTAACAGGGGGTTGCATGCTGAGCGTGACTGAAGACCTTACAAACGTATCGTTCAAAGTTTCGCGCAGGGTGCATAAAGTGCTCGAGTCCTTAGCGGCGTCAGCAACAGGTAGCGCCATCATTCGTTTTCCGGAAGACCCCGATTTTGATGAAAACGTTACCGTTTTTTCCAGAGACGAAGCTGGCGTCAAACGCGTTCTAACCAAGCAGGTACGCGCCATCTTGCACCGCGCCCTTTACGAACGCGAAGCCAACCCGACATTTTTGATGGGCGAACGACAACTGCTCTTTACTGCTGCCGCCGATGCGAACGATGCTAACCGCTTAAAACCCATCGAGTTGCTGTCAGCCGATTTGCTGAGTTTGTATGCACTTTTTAAGCAGGCGAAGAGCGGGATTTAGGGTTTGGAGATTTTTACCCTTGATACCGCTGCCGAATACATAAACAAGAAGTCCGCCAGCGCCATTTTCCCCATATGCAACCAAGGTCGTATACTCTTGTGTGACGTCCATCCGCCAGATACAAGCTGTTTATTACACTGTTGAATTCCTTAACTGGCTTGCCGTCGCTTTGCCATTACCTCTTTTGATACTGCTTATGCAAGCAAGAGGGCTTGATCTGTTTCAAATTGGCTTATTGAGCGGATTTTATTCTCTTACAATCGTCCTGCTTGAGTTGCCTACGGGCGGAATGGCAGACGCCATTGGGCGTAAACCTGTTACCCTGCTATCTTATGCAGTCAGCTTATTAGCAAGCGTTACTTTCCTCGTTTCTTTCTCCTTTAGTTGGTTTGCAATAGCTTGGATGTTACTAGGCGTGAGTCGAGCGTTATCGTCAGGCGCACTCAACGCTTGGTTCATAGATAGCTTATTAGCGTTAGATGCAAAGCTTGATTTACAACCACCCCTCGCACATGCGGGTACGTTTAC
>ENA-ORXM01003409-ORXM01003409.1-marine-metagenome-genome-assembly--contig:-NODE-3409-length-15876-cov-3.043737_pt1 | contig 15876 bp, 24 predicted proteins | sample MGYA00237867_ERZ511480 | MGnify/ENA primary metagenome ERZ511480 (study PRJEB26309, sample SAMN06266103) | marine metagenome | isolation source: Algal blade | place: United Kingdom:Sidmouth, United...
GTGGATGCCAATGGTTGTGAAGACACTAAAATACAATCCATTAATTACATGCCCGTTCCAGCGTTGATTGTGGTTGCGCCCAATGACGTGGTCAGTTGCCCGCCTGCGGAAGTGACTTTCACCAATCTATCGGAACCAATTGATGAAAATTATACCATTAATTGGTCTTTTGGCGATGGCGATTCTATCAATGCGATTAGTCCAACACATACTTATAATACGGTCGGTATTTTTGATGTTTCTTTAGAAATAATTTCGCCACTGGGCTGCCAAATAGATACTAATTATGTTGATTTAATTGAAATTCAAAGTCCACCAATTGCTGCTTTTTCTTTCGACCCGTCCTTTGCAACCAATATTGACCCAGTTGTTAATTTTTTCGATGAATCACAAAATGCGGCAGCGTGGGAATGGTTTTTAAATGGTAGTTTATTGACCCATGACCAAAATCCAGTAATGAATTTTCAAGATACGGGCTGGCAGGAAGTGACGCTGATTGTCACGCATCCCGAAGATTGTAAGGATACCATTACGCAATTTGTGGATGTTGTGCCGTTGGTATTTTTTCACATGCCCAACGCCTTTACGCCCAATGAAGATACCGTCAACGACTTTTTCCTCGGCAAAGGATTGATTCCTGGCATCACCAATTTTGAAATGATTATCTGGGATAGATGGGGCAAGGAAGTTTTTGTCACAACCGACCCTGATGATAAATGGAATGGACAAGTGAATAATGACGGACGTTTTGCACAGGCAGGGATGTATGTTTATACGGTGGTTTTTACGGGCCCGCGTGGGACACCGCATGAATATAAGGGATATGCGACGTTGATTCGATAAAAAATCAAAATCAAAATGTAAATTGAAATTAAAAATGGTATCCGAGCTATATTTTTGATTTCAATTTACATTTTGATTTTGATTTTTTAATTCTCCTCCATTTTAAAAAATATCACTTCAACGAAATCGTATTATCATACCCTAAAATCTCAATTTTTCCACTCTCCTCCGTCGCCCCTTTTGATTTTCCAACAATCTCCTTACGAGAAGCTTCTTTTTCCTTCCAAATTTGCGTTTCAAAACTATCTTTATCAAAATTCACGCTACCATGCGTCATATCTATATTCAAATGAAATGGTGTACCTGCGGCAATATCTACCGTCAAATCCGTATATTTTCCATCCAGTTTCAAGAGTTTGAAATTAGCACCTAAGTTAGCAATTTTTAATTCATCGTCATGTGAAGTAGCGAGCGTAGCAGATTCTTTAACCGTTTTCAAAACAAATTCTGAGTACTTAGAATCCGCACTAAAAACATTCACTTCTTCCGCTTTCAAGTTATCATCAAAAGAACTTTCAAACTCAATCGCGCCAACGTTCGTAAATTTAAATTCAGAATATTTGCTTTTAATCTCGACTCCTTCTGCATTCGTCGCTTCAAAATCGGCATCATGAAATTCGAGTTTCCCCGTTTTGAAAGACCCCATTTTAAATTCAGAATATTTATCCTCCAAAGCCAATACGCCTGTGATATTGCCTAATTTGAAATTATCATCATACGTTTCGCCCGTCAATTCACTCAAATTTCCTATTTCGTAAGACGAATATTTGCTTTCTATTTGAATTTTGCTGGCATTGCCCATTACAATATCAGAGTCGTAAATGTCCATTTTTAAGTCAACCATATTGCCCAAATCAGCTTTGCTATACTTCATTTCCATAGATACTTCGCCGCTATAATTCACGCACCGCAACTTTCCGCTGTGCAATTCAATACTCAAATTAGTTGCTAAATCATCGTGGATATTGATTTCATCATACTTGTTTTCCAATTGCAATTTTTCCAGTTTTCCAACATAAACAACCATTTCTATTTTTACCTCTTTTATTCCCTTAACTTTAGTTCCATCTTTAAATTTAATTGTCGTTTTTCCATTGATGGTCGTCCAATTTTCAATATTGAAATTGGTAAAAACCTCCATTTTCTTATCAAACTTATCCTCTTTGAGTTCCATTCGTTCCAGCATCATCGCCGCCGATTCTTCATCCTTCGTCTGAATAGAAACCTTCGCCTCGTAACGAGTTTTTCCATCTTTCGACTTGCGAACATTTAGCGGGCCACGCCGATGATTAATCACCAATTCGGAGAGGTCAGAAAACTCGCCAGAAAAGGTTTTCGTTTTTTCAATTTGCGCCTGTAAAAAGGTCGCTGTTGATAGCAAAATCGCTATCCCTACAATTTTATAAATGCTTTTCATGAATCTTTTTTTGGTAATGATTTTGTTGTTCAATTTCTCTCGATAAACGTTCTAAAATTCGAATTTTTTGTTCGTAATATCTTGTCAACGTACTAATTAGTTGTTCTTTTTCTTGAAATTCTGGAATGTCTTGCTGGTATTCCAAATGTATTTTTTCTAATAAAGCCAGCTCTTCAAATATTTCTGCAAAAAGCTGTTTGTCAACCTTTTGTACATTTAGTTCCTCCTCTTTGTGCGCAATCATTTTTTTAAAATCCTGCTCTGTACTCGCTAATTCTTTGGAAATAACCGCCAATGGATTGTCAAAATACGTCAATTCATTATCACTCCCCGTCTTATCTGGCCACAAGGCAATCCCCGCCACTACCATCACCAAAATTGAAGCTGCCAAGCTCATCACCCAACCTCGTAGCACCCGAATTTTTCGCTGCTGCTTGTTCGATTGAATGTGTAATGATGTTTCAGTTTTTCCATTAATTTTTGACCACATTGTATCTATTGGCAAATCTTCCATATCATCCAATGCGCCCCGATTTTCGTTGATGTATTTTTCGAAATTATCCATGATGATTGTTAAAGTTCAAATCATGGTGATTTTAGAAATCACCATGATTTTTATTAAAAAATTTTATCCCAATGCCTTCTGCAACAATCCCCGCGCCCGTCGATACTGCGTTTTAGAAGTTGATTCAGAAATGCTTAAAATTTCCGCAATTTCCTGATGTTGATACCCTTCTAAAAGATACAAACAAAATACCACTCGACAACCTTCTGGCAATACTTTAATCGCAGAATGAATGCGTTTCAAATTGGCAGTATTTGGCTCAGGCATTGGTACAAATTCTACGCTCGGCTCAGGACTACTTTCCAAATCCACCCACCGAATTTTCCGTTCTCTCCTCAAAAAATTCAGCGTCGTATTAATCGCAATCCGCTTAATCCATGCCCCCAACGTCGAGTCTCCTTTGAACGACTCCAAATTGGCAAACACCTTCGCAAAAATTTCTTGGGTCACATCTTCCGCATCCGCCGTTTTGCCCACCATCCGCAATGCCGTGTGATACATCGCTTTGACGTATTTTCGATACAGTCCATACTGCGCCCGATTGTCGCCAGCAATGCTGCGTTTGACCAGTTCTCGTTCCTCCGTAGTAGCGACTATTTTCAATTTGCGGTGATTGATGGCGATTGCTTCCAATGTTCTTTTTTTGTGTTAAGGTGTTTAAGTATTAAGAGTATATTTAAATTTTACAAGTAATTGAGAATCAGTTTTTTAAAAGATGTTTTGTGTTAAGGTGTTAAAGTATTTATGTGTTAATGTCCCGCTTTTTTGGCAAACACATTAACACTTTAAAACATAAACACGTTAACACAAATCACTAAAGTTTAAAAATTGACAATTTCTTAAACCTGAAAAATAATATTTTTAAACATACTCTTATGGTGACTAAATTTTCAAAAACTTCAGAATCTTCTCCGCATCAAAGGAATCCACCGATGGAAAATGCGTTTCATACGCCTCCCGCTGCAATTTATTCGCATACACTTCGTGAAAGAAATATCGACCATCTTTTATCACATAATTTAAAAGAAAAAAGCGATAAACTTCCTTTAGCAACCTAATTTCATTTTCCTGCAAAGGATAAACCTTGTGGTATGCTTTCAAAAAAATCATAAACCGTTCTTCCATCAGCACACCTATATTATAAGTAAAAATGGTGCGGTCGCCAATATCCGAAACGACCCGACTCAGAAAGTAGAAGTCCATCATCCGCGAACTCATTCTAAACCAATCGTAATCCCAGCGGGAAAAGAGTTTAAAGCTCGCCGTCATCGAAAAGTTTCCAATATTCCAGTCAATAAAAACGGGAATTTTAGGCAGTTGGTCAAATTGTAGCGTCTCCAGATTCTGTAAACAGGTTTCACATTGATAGCGGATTTCATCAGGTAAAATACCCAATTCGATTTGCCCAAACTTCGTTGCCTGCATCGCCATTAATTCCCCCAAATCGGTTTGCAAAGTTTTAGAAGAAATCGGTAACGTATTGCGAATGAGATGACAGCCCTGATGAAAGCGAGCGAGTTCTCCACCCAGTTTTTTAATCTGTTTTTCATCCAATCGCTTCGGTAGCAACGTCCGCACAGTAACGGGACGATAAAAGATAACCCATGCATCAATCAATTCATTGGTGTGTCGATGGGCAAACAGTTTATCGCCTTTCATCAAGGCCCGAGAGAGAAGACTGGCATACGGAAACATCAGATTATTCGATAGGGAATTGATGATGGTATGGTCTTCTACAAAATTTTTAAACTTTCCAAAATACGACAGCTTAGCAATGATAAAGCGCTGGTCGGGAAACGTAATCTTATAAACATGATTGGTCGAAACCATTGCGCTGATGTCGGCGACGGATTCAATGACGCGGGATGGGTCGTAGTCGAGCCAAGCGTTGCGGATGATATGGGTGAAGTCGGTAACGTGCATTTTTGGATATTGGTTTTACTTGAATATCGTTTTATGGTTAGGAGCAAATGTAACCGTTTTTTGTGCTATATAAATATAGTGTGTGAAGAATTATGAGAAAAATTTATAGGTTTGTTGATAAAATAATTTAGATGGGTGAAAAGATAAGAACAATTGAAATAGAATGTACATTGGTGAAATAATTTTATCAAGCAAAAAATAATATCGAATCTTTTCTGAAAAACATTTGGACAATCGAAAAATAGGTTGTACTTTTGCAGCCGCTTAGCAAATGAGGCACTTTGTCTTATGGATTTAAGTTTAATTTTTAAAAATCTTTTACGAGGTTATGAATCAGAAAATTCGAATCAAACTCCGTTCTTACGATCACAATTTAGTAGACAAATCTACTGAAAAAATTGTCAAGACGGTACGCAATAGCGGTGCTGTTGTAACTGGTCCGATTCCGCTGCCTACGCGAAAAGAGATTTTTACTGTCCTGCGTTCACCGCACGTCAATAAAAAATCTCGCGAGCAGTTCCAGTTACGTACACACAAACGATTGATTGAAATCTACACGCCGACTCAAAAGACGGTAGATGCTCTTTCAAAATTGGAATTACCCAGCGGGGTTGATATTCAAGTAAAATTGACGTAGTATTTCTAAGTAAATATTTTTTGGTCTTTTGCGCCTGCAAATCTACGACCTTCTATTTACAACCTGCCAATCTAATTGGCGGTGAACGATTATTACAACATAATTAAGGTATAGCGAACTTGATAGAACCGTTACATTTATCAATTCGTAATCATATAGCATTGCTGTCTGAAGTTGAAAGAACGGATTGAGCCTCGCTCAATTAGTCACTCCTGATGGCTTTGTAAATCATAAATCGCAGAACGATGAATGGTTTAATTGGAAAAAAAATAGGAATGACCAGTGTCTTTACGGAAGCTGGTAGAAACTTAGCCTGTACAGTAGTCGAACTTGGTCCTTGTGTTGTTACACAAGTGAAAACCGAAGACACTGACGGTTACGATGCCATTCAGTTGGGGTTTGGTGAAGCGAAAGCTAAAAACACTAGCAATCCAATGATGGGACACTTTGATGCAGCTAAGACTGCTCCAAAACGTAAAGTTGTGGAATTTCGAGATTTCGACTATGTTGAAAAAGCTCTCGGAGACATTATTAAAGTGGAAGAAATCTTTGAAGAAGGAGATTTGATTAGTGCAATCGGTACTTCTAAAGGAAAAGGTTTCCAAGGTGTTGTTAAACGTTACAACTTTAAAGGTGTAGGTGATGCAACTCACGGTCAGCATAACCGACAAAGAGCTCCTGGTTCTATTGGTGCAGCTTCTTATCCAGCACGTGTATTTAAAGGTATGCGAATGGGCGGTCGAATGGGCGGCGAACGTGTGAATGTTAAAAATTTGGAAGTCGTTAAGATTTTCCCAGAAAAGAACTTGATGTTGGTAAAGGGAGCAATTCCTGGTCACAAAGGTTCTTTTGTTATTCTTCAAAAGTAAATTGATTGTTGAATTAAATAGAGTCGCTAAATAACAGCAAATTCTATTTTTCAATAATTGCAACATCTATAATATGAAACTCGAAGTTTTCAATATTCAGGGTGAAAAAACAGGCAGAAGTGTTGAGCTTCCTGCTGATATTTTCGGTGTCGAAACTAACGAACACGCAGTTTATCTTGCTGTAAAAGCATATTTGGCTGCACAACGTCAGGGGACGCACAAAACTAAAGAGAAAGGTGAAATCACTGCCTCTACCCGTAAGATTAAGAAGCAGAAAGGAACAGGTACAGCCCGTGCAGGTAGTGTAAAGAGTGGTACGATGCGAGGTGGTGGACGTATGTTTGGTCCAAAGCCACGTAATTACCGACAAAAATTGAATAAGAAAGTAAGCCGTTTGGCGCGTAAATCAGCCTTGTCTGACAAAGCAGCAAATGGTGGTTTGGTTATCATCGAAGATTTTTCTTTCGATGCACCAAAAACCAAATCTTTCACTAATATCGTCTCTGGATTGGGCGTAGCAGGCAAAAAGTCTTTGTTTGTAACCGCTGAACATGAAAGAGAAGTTTATTTGTCTGCCCGCAACGTGCAGAAAGTAGCAGTGGCTTCCGCATCTGATATCAATACTTATCAGATTATGAATGCAAATACTGTTTTTCTTTCAGAAGGGTCGATTGAAAAAATTAAAGCAACATTTTAAAGTGGTCAGTTAATGGTGGTTGGTAGTCAAATGACTAATCACTAAACACTAACAACTAACCTCTTAAATATTTCTGTTATGGCAAAGCAAATAATCATTAAGCCGTTGATTACAGAGAAGGCAGACAAATTAAGCGAAGGCTTAAACAAGTACACCTTTTTGGTCAACAAAGGAGCGAACAAATTGGAGATTAAAAAAGCAATCAAAGATTGGTTTAACGTGGAAGCAGCGTCTGTGAATACAGTGATTATGCCTTCTAAATCCAAAGTTCGAAATACCAAAACTGGTATTCAACGAGGTCAAAAAGCAAGCTACAAGAAAGCAATTGTTACCTTAGAAGAAGGTGACGAGATTGATTTCTTCGGCGAAATTTAAATTAATAACTAAGGCTTAACCGCTGAAGTAGATTTTTAATATAGAAGGTTGCGAGCTTTGATTTCGTGAAGGAATTTTGTTAGACATTGCACGGTTTTTAAAATCGGCTAACTTAATTCTGGAATCAAAATTAGAATAGCCTTCGTGAAAAGCAATAAGCAATGCCAGTAAGAAAGTATAGCCCGGTAACTCCGGGAACGCGCTTTAGAGTTGGTAACGCATACACCGAAATTACCACTGACAAGCCAGAAAAAAGCTTGCTTGCGCCACTGAAAAAATCAGGTGGACGTAACAATCAGGGTAAAATGAGTATGCGACAGAAAGGTGGTGGACACAAACGCCGATACCGAGTAATTGATTTCAAAAGAAACAAAGACGGTATCTTCGCAACTGTGAAAACGATTGAGTATGATCCAAACCGTACCGCATACATTGCATTAGTAGTGTACAAAGATGGTGAAAAACGTTACATCATCGCACCAGACGGATTGAATGTAGGTGACCAAATCATGTCAGGAGATAAAGCAGAGCCATTAACTGGTCACGCGATGTTTTTGAAAGATATTCCATTGGGTTCTACTATCCATGCTATCGAAATGACTCCAGGTAAAGGCGCAGCTTTGGCTCGTTCTGCTGGAACAAACGGTACATTGATGGGACGTGAAGGAAAATACGCCGTTGTAAAATTGCCATCTGGTGAGGTTCGACGGATTCTATTGACTTGTAAAGCAGTAATTGGAACAACGTCCAATTCAGACCACGGTTTGACTGTTTTAGGTAAAGCAGGTCGTAAGCGTTGGTTGGGTAAACGTCCTCGTGTAAGAGGGGTAGCGATGAACCCAGTCGATCACCCGATGGGGGGTGGTGAAGGTCGTGCTTCTGGTGGACACCCACGTTCACGTACAGGTATCATGGCAAAAGGTCAGAAAACTCGAAATGTAAACAAACCGAGTTCAAGACTAATTATCACCAAGCGAAAAACGAAAAATAAAAAATAGGGTGTAGGCAATTTGCTCAACCTTAATAATCAATAATAATATGGCTCGTTCAATTAAGAAAGGACCTTATGTTTTCCATAGGTTGTTGGATAAAATCGAAAAGGTGCAAACCAGCGGGAAGAAAAGCGTTATTAAGACGTGGTCTCGTTCTTCGATGATTATTCCAGACATGGTTGGTTTAACAATCGCTGTGCACAACGGAAAAACATTTATTCCTGTATTCGTTACAGAGAATATGGTGGGACATAAATTAGGCGAATTTTCTCCAACTCGAAACTATCGAGGTCACGGTGGAAATCGTAAAAAGTAAATCGTAATTGATTATTCATTAGTTAAATGATGAAAATCAGTCACAAATTCTATTTATAATGGAAGCAAGAGCAAAACTTAGCAATTGCCCAATGTCTGCGCGTAAAATGCGCTTGGTAGTTGACAACATTCGCGGTAAGAAAGTAGAGGACGCTTTGGACATCTTGAGATTTACCAAGAAAGAGGCAGCGGATTGGTTAGAAAAAACCTTGTTGTCAGCTGTCGCTAACTGGGAATACAAGTTGGACGGACGAGAAAGTGCCGATGATTATGGTCTTTACATCAAAACAGCTTTGGTGAATGAAGGTACCATGTTGAAGCGTTTTCAGCCTGCACCACATGGTCGTGCGCACCGAATTCGTAAGCGTACTAATCATGTAACCCTTGTTGTAGAGAATCGTAAAGCATTAGCGAACGATCCTGATACAGCAGCAGACGAAGAAGAATAATATCAATTAACAATGTACAATTAACAATGTACAATTAGCAACTAGTTTATAATTGCTCATTGCTCATTGCTCATTGTTCATTGAACAAATAAGATTATGGGTCAAAAGACAAATCCAATTGGTAATCGTTTAGGAATCATCCGAGGATGGGAGTCGAACTGGTTCGGCGGTAAAAACTTCGGTGATAAAGTGGTGGAAGATCAAAAAATTCGTGACTACTTACGTGCTCGTGTACGTAAAGGTGGTATCGCACGAATCATCATCGAACGCACACTTAAAAGAATAACAGTAACAGTTCATACATCTCGTCCTGGTATTATTATCGGTAAAGGTGGTTCTGAGGTTGACCGTATTCGTGAAGAGTTGCGTAAGTTAACAGGTAAAGACGTTCAAATCAATATCATCGAAATTCGTAAGCCAGAAATGGATGCTCATATCGTAGGTGAGAGCATTGCAAAGCAAATCGAATCTCGTATCAACTACCGTCGTGCGATTAAAATGGCGATTCAATCAACTATCCGTACAGGAGCTGAAGGAATCAAAGTTCGTATCTCTGGTCGTTTGAATGGTGCAGAGATGGCACGTTCTGAGGAGTACAAAGAAGGACGAACGCCATTACACACTTTCCGTGCTGACATCGACTATGCTTTGACAGAAGCACAAACTGTCTATGGTAAAATCGGTATTAAAGTATGGATTTGTAAAGGAGAAGTTTTAGGAAAACGTGACTTGTCTCCAAATGCTGGTGTTGACACTAAAGGTGGAAATGACCGAGGTGGACGAGGCGACCGACGTGGAGGTGGACGTGACCGAAGAGGTGGACGTGGACGTGACCGAAGAGGTGGTGGAGACCGACGTTAATACCTTCCTTTAGCGGAACAATATTTTGCGATTTTTAATAAATTTTCGCAACAATTGGTATAATTGCCCAATTCGTTGTACTTTTGCGACGCCTTAGGGAAAAGCTATGAAAACTTGACTATTTATTTAAACTATTTTAGGTTTTTAAATAGTTGAAAATCAGTAGGTTAGTAGTGTTTTAATTGATTTTGAAATAAGAACTAACCGAAATAGAGTGAAAGAAATATAGAGCTTGGTTTTTTCCAAAATCTAATTTTCAATAATAACATTTCAATTTTAATACAATGTTACAACCGAAAAGAACAAAATATCGCAAGCAGCAGAAGCTCCGTAATAAGGGGTTAGCACACAGAGGTAGTTCTATTGACTTTGGAACTTTTGGTTTGAAATCTCTAGAAAGAGGACGATTGACAAACCGTCAGATTGAAGCGGCGCGTATTGCGATGACTCGTTATATGAAACGGGAGGGTAAAGTTTGGATTCGGATTTTTCCAGACAAGCCAATTACTTCTAAGCCAGCTGAGGTACGGATGGGTAAAGGTAAGGGAGCGTTGGATTATTGGGTCGCACAAATCAAACCAGGTCGAGTTTTATTCGAAATGGATGGTGTACCTGAAGATGTAGCAAGAGAAGCCCTTCGTTTGGCAGCACAAAAATTGCCATTGGCATGTAAAGTATCTGTGCGAACTGATTTTGTATAAATCGTTGTTTCCATTTTTGCTGAAAAACAAGATTGGAATAGACCTAAATTATATTAGCTATGGCTACTAAAATATCTTTAGAACTTAAAGAGCTTGATGACGCGGAATTGAAAAATGATTTGGCGGAAACACAAGAGCAGTATAAAAAGTTGAAATTTGATCATGCGGTGAAAGGACTTGATAATCCATTGGATTTGAAAGAGGTGCGACGTAATATTGCCCGTTTAAAAACGGAAGAACGTCGTCGGGAATTAAGCGCAGCATCAGAAGCAGACTTGGCAAAACGTTCGAAAATTCGAGCTCGTCGCCGTAAATAATTAGTCTTTAAAGTCAGAATTTAGGTTTTCAAAATCGAAAACCGAATTCCTAACTCATCATACAATGACTGAAAGAAATTTAAGAAAGACAAGAACTGGAGTTGTGGTTAGCAACAAAATGGAGAAATCCATCACAATTTTGGTTGAACGTCGTTTACGTCACCCAATTTATGGGAAGTACGTAAAGAAGACGAAAAAATTCATGGCGCACGACGAAACCAATGATGCCAACGAAGGCGATTTGGTACGCATCATGGAAACGCGTCCATTAAGCAAGAGCAAACGATGGCGTTTGTTGGAAGTTTTGGAAAGAGCGAAATAATTTAAGATTAATTCGATTTATTGTTTGTTTCAATTTTGGAACAGCATAAATTTAAAATCATTTTACAATGATTCAACAGGAAAGTAGGCTCAAAGTAGCAGATAATAGCGGTGCAAAAGAAGTTTTGTGTATCCGTGTTTTGGGTGGTTCCAAGCGTCGTTACGCTTCTGTTGGGGACAAAATTGTAGTAACTGTAAAAGACGCTGCTCCAGGTGGTGTTAAAAAAGGTACAGTTTCTAATGCAGTTATTGTTCGCACAAGAAAGGAAATCGGTCGTAAAGATGGTTCTTACATTCGTTTCGATGACAATGCAGTAGTATTGTTGACGGCTAACGATGAGCCTCGTGGTACTCGTATTTTTGGCCCTGTTGCCAGAGAATTGCGGGAAAAGGACTACATGAGAATTGTTTCATTAGCTCCAGAGGTAATATAAAAGACGGCTTTTAATGGATGACTCATAGCTTTTAGATTATGGGAAATGCAGTTTTGAGTCGCATAAATTTAAACTTTTATAACTTTATAGTTATGGCAAATAAAGCTAAAAAAACGAGGTTCACACCGAAGTTGCACATCAAGAAAGGCGACCGAGTAGTAGTGATTGCAGGTGCATCTAAAGGTGACGAAGGGGAAGTGTTGGAAGTGTTTCCAGCAAAGAACCGTGCCATTGTTGAGCAAACCAATTTGGTGAAAAAGCATACAAAAGCAACTCAAGATAACCCAGGTGGTATCAATGAAGTGCCTGCTGCGATTCACCTTTCTAATTTGATGTTGTTAGACCCTAAGACAGGTGAACCAACACGAACTGGTCGCAAATTGGAGAACGGAAAATTGGTGAGATATTCCAAAAAATCCGGCGAAATTATTTAATTAAGATTTAAAAGGGATATTGATTCAGGTTTTGTACAATTATTTAACCGATTCAATTCATACCCATAAATATAGAAAGCGATGAGTTACAAACCATTACTTCAGAAGTTATATAAAGAGGAAGTTGCGCCTAAACTAAAGGAGCAATTTGAGTACAGTTCAGTCATGCAAGTGCCAAAGTTGTTGAAAATTTGCATCAATCAAGGTGTTGGTATGGCAACTCAAGACAAGAAGCTTGTTGAGCATGCTTTGAATGAAATGACGATGATTGCTGGTCAAAAAGCAGTTCCAACAAAGGCTAAAACTTCTATCTCGAACTTTAAGTTGCGAGAAGAAATGACAATTGGTTCACGGGTAACTTTGCGTCGAGAGCAAATGTGGGAATTTTTGGAGCGTTTGATTACCGTTGCATTGCCACGGGTTCGTGACTTTAGAGGTATCAATGACAAGAGTTTTGATGGACGTGGTAACTACTCAATGGGTGTTACAGAACAAATCATCTTCCCTGAAATTGACCTTGATAAAATTAACAAGGTATCGGGTATGGATATCACTTTCGTAACGTCAGCAAATACGGATGCAGAAGCATTGGCTTTGTTGAGTGCATTAGGAATGCCTTTCAAAAATCAAAAAAAATCTGAAAACTAAGATTCATTTCTAAGTTTAAAACAGAATAATAAATAAATATATCATGGCAAGGAAATCAGTCATAGCAAGAGAAAGAAAAAGAGAACGAATGGTGGCGAAGTACGCAGATTTGCGTGCAAAATTGAAAGAGGAAGGACGTTGGGAAGAGTTGGACAAGTTACCACGTAACAGTTCAGCTGTTCGTTTGCACAATCGTTGCAAATTGACCGGACGACCTAAAGGTTATATGCGAAAATTTGGCATTAATCGGGTAACTTTCCGATTAATGGCATTAAATGGATTAATTCCTGGCGTAACCAAAGCTTCTTGGTAAATTCAGTAGGCTTCATTCGATTAACTCGTTTGCGGTCGCTTTTTTTATAAAATAATTATTGGTAAGTGTCCTTTCGGCAAACTACCAGTGTCAAACTGAAACAATGCAAGTAACAGATCCAATTGCGGACTATTTGACTCGTATTCGTAACGCACAAATGGCGGGTCACAAGATGGTAGAAATTCCATCTTCAAAAATGAAAAAGGCCATCACAGAAATTTTGTACGACCAAGGTTATATCTTGAAGTACAAATTTGCTGATGATGAAGGACATCAAGGTGTGATTAAAATCGCATTGAAATATCTTCGAGGTAGCAAAACTCCAGTAATCCGAAAGTTGGAACGTGTGAGTAAATCTGGTTTGCGTAATTATGCAAAAGCAGATGACTTACCACGAGTAATCAATGGTTTAGGTATTGCAATCATTTCTACTTCTCAAGGAGTAATGACCAATAAAAAAGCCAAAGCATTGCATATTGGTGGAGAGGTGTTGTGTAACATTTACTAAAATAATTGTTGACAACGAGAAGAAACAAATTTCAAAATTGTAAATTTTTTAATCATGTCTAGAATAGGAAAAGCACCAATTGAAATTCCAGCAGGCGTTGAAATTTCAGTTAGCAAAGGCAATTTGGTGACTGTGAAGGGGAAGAAAGGGACGTTGACTCAGCAAGTAAATGCTGATTTGTCAATTGATATTGAGGATGGCGTTTTAACAGTAAAACGACCTACCGAACAGCAGCGTCACCGCGAAATGCACGGTTTGTACCGTTCATTAATCAATAATATGGTAGAGGGTGTTTCAAACGGTTACACTAAGGAATTAGAGGTAATTGGTGTTGGATACCGTGCTGCTAATACTGGTCAATTGTTAGAATTGACTTTAGGTTATTCTCACCCGGTTATGTTTTATGTACCAGAAGAAGTGAAGGTAGAAGCAGTGATGGAAAAGGGTAAAAACCCAATCGTGAAGTTAGAAAGTTACGACAAGCAATTGTTGGGTCAGATAGCTGCGAGAATTAGAGCCTTCCGTAAGCCAGAACCTTACAAAGGAAAAGGTATCCGGTTCGTTGGTGAAGAAATCCGACGGAAAGCTGGTAAAACAGCTGGTAAATAATAACTCCTTTAGTTGTTATTATTTCAATCAAATAAAATTAGTCGAGTCAATCGAATTAATAAATACGGTTTTGGGTTTAGAAAATTGCTTCTCTACACTAAGACCAGATAAAATTCAATTATAATGGGCTTTAATAAAGAAGGTCGCAGAAAAAGAATTCACTATCGGATTCGTAAGAAAGTAAGGGGAACGGCGGCTCGTCCACGTTTGGCAATTTACCGGAGCAATAAAGAAATTTATGCACAGATAATTGACGATGTGAATGGTGTGACGTTGTGTTCAGCTTCTTCTCGTGATAAAGGTTTAGATTGCAGTGGACCGAAGGTTACTCAAGCTACAACTGTAGGAAAGAAATTGGCAGAGAATGCACAGTCAGCAAACATCAGTGATGTTGTTTTTGACCGTGGTGGTTATTTATATCACGGGCGTGTGAAAGCTTTGGCTGATGGCGCACGAGAAGGTGGATTGAAATTTTAAAAAAAACTGTTCCGAAGTGATTCGGGAATTTAACAAAATTCATAATGGCACAACGAGATAATAAAAGAGTTAAGCCTACGGAAACGGAATTGAAAGAGAAGTTGGTAAACCTTAACCGTGTTGCGAAAGTAACCAAGGGTGGTCGAACTTTTAGCTTTGCAGCAATTGTGGTTGTTGGTGATGGCAAAGGTACAGTAGGGTATGGTTTGGGGAAAGCGCGTGATGTACAAGAATCTATCAAGAAAGCAGTTGACGATGCGAAGAAGAGCTTGATTAAAGTTCCAATTTATAAAGGTACTATTCCTCATGCAGTAAAAGGACGATACGGAGCTGGTAAAGTTTTGTTGAAGCCTGCATCTGATGGTACAGGAGTAATTGCTGGTGGAGCAATGCGTGCAGTTTTAGAAATTGCAGGTGTTCATAACGTATTAGCAAAATCTCAAGGTTCGTCTAACCCACACAACGTGGTGAAAGCAACTGTAAACGGTTTGGCACAATTACGTAGCCCAATGGATGTAGCTCGTCAACGAGGTATTTCTGTAGAAAAAGTATTTAACGGATAATAAACGGTTGACGGCTGACGGCCCACGGTGGACGGTAGCCTCAAAGTTTTTTCCTATAACCTATTCAAGATTTATATCATGGGAAAGGTAAAAGTTACTCAGGTAAGAAGTATTATTGGTCGTCCTAAACGACAAAAAGCGACAATGGCTGCTTTAGGATTGCGCAAAATGAACCAAACAGTTGAACACGAAGCAACTCCTCAAATTTTGGGAATGATTTCGAAAGTTCAGCACTTGGTGACTTCGGAAGAAGTATAAAAAGACGGTTGACGGCCGACGGTTAACGGTGGACGGCAGCTTGTGAAAAATGATTTAACATCTTTTTCAACCCATTTTTTGAATAATGTAAATTGGGATGTTTGTTTTGAAAACGAACATCCCAATTATACCAATACACCATAATCATGGAATTGCATAATTTACGACCTGCTGAAGGGTCAACGAAGTCAGGAAAAAGAATTGCACGGGGACAAGGTTCTGGTAGAGGTGGTACTTCTACACGAGGTCACAAAGGAGCAAAATCACGTTCTGGTTGGAGCCGTAAGCGCAACTTTGAGGGTGGTCAAATGCCTCTGCAAATGCGTACACCTAAGCGTGGATTTACGAAT
>ENA-ORXM01003411-ORXM01003411.1-marine-metagenome-genome-assembly--contig:-NODE-3411-length-15874-cov-4.349560_pt1 | contig 15874 bp, 15 predicted proteins | sample MGYA00237867_ERZ511480 | MGnify/ENA primary metagenome ERZ511480 (study PRJEB26309, sample SAMN06266103) | marine metagenome | isolation source: Algal blade | place: United Kingdom:Sidmouth, United...
TCGCAGCACCCCTCACCTGCCTGGGCAACCATCAGCGCGGGAGAACCGGGCGGCATTATCTACGACATGATGTTTAACGCTGTCGTTAAACAAGGCGACATAGACGCAGAGATTGCTACAGCGCAAGAGCGCATGCAGGCTGAGTTAGACAAAGTTTAAATACATAAGAGGCTCGAGTTATAGAACTCGAGCCTCACTTTTTGAAAGGCTACTATTTTGAAAGGGAAAAATCTTTTTTGTTACCTTATGGTCGCGCCCGCGCTCATCGTGTCGCTGCTACTGGGCATCTATCCTGTTTTAGACACCTTTCGCATCAGCCTCATGCAATACGACCTGCTGCGCGTTGCCAATGAGGGAACGCCCTTTGTCGGGTTTCAGAACTACCTAGAGATTATTCGCAACCCTCAATTTATACAGGCGCTTATCAACACTATTTTATTTACGGCAATTGCCGTAGCGGCGGTAACAATGCTGGGCCTCGTCGTCTCGCAGTTACTCAACGCAGATTTTAAGGGTCGCGGCGCGGTGCGTATGATAGCCATGATTCCCTGGTTTGTACCACCTGTGGTTGCCTCTATGATTTGGCTCTGGATGTTCCAGACCGACCGCAGCCCTATTAACCAGGTTTTGCGCGAACTTGGGCTTATCAGCACTAACATAAAATTTCTAACAGATACCAGCACCTTTGCCTTTATGAGCATACCTATGTTTTCTGTATCGGCTGTGCGTGTTTGGGGCGGCTTGCCATTCGTCACCCTCTTCTTGCTGGCAGGTCTGCAGTCTTTACCCAAAGATGTGTACGAGGCCGCCAAAATCGACGGTGCCGGTGTACTGCAACGTTTCTTTCAGATTACGCTGCCGATGCTGCGACCTGTGCTGAGCATCTTGCTTATCCTGCTCATTCTCGGAGGGCTAGGACATTTCGATATCAACTACATTATGACCAAGGGTGGACCGCAAGGTCTTACCAATCTCTTGTCCATTCTCTCCTATCAGCAAGCGTTTATCTTTTTCCGATTTGACTTGGCCTCGGCGGTGAGTACCCTGATTGTTGTGCTGACGGCACCTTTGGCTATTTACTACATCATCAACCAGATTAGGGATCAAGCATGAGCGTTCAGAGTGCCCCGCAAGCCCGCAAGCCTTTCGACTTTGTGAAGCTACTACAAATTATCGGCTTTGCGCTGCTTGTTGTCTTGCTTATCATCTTTATTCTGCTGCCCATTTATTGGATGCTCAAAAGCTCTTTTCAAACCAACCTGCAAATTCGCGCCAACCCGCCTATCTGGTTTCCAACCTCGTTCAGCTTTCAGTCGTACAGGGACGTCAGTGCACTTATGCCTATCTGGCGTTATATGGGCAACTCGCTCTATGTGTCACTCACCACGGCAGTTATTGCAACCCTGTTCGCTACGATGGCGGCTTATGTACTGGCGCGGTTTCGTTTTCCTGGCGCTATGGTTATTTTATCCATCATTTTGTTCACGCAGCTTATCCCGGCTATTACCAGAGTCTTTCCCATTTACTTTTTGGTGGATGATTTGGGGCTGTTGAACACTCGAGCTGGCCTGATTCTCGCCTACGTCGGGTTTTCTATTCCTTATGCCGTGCTACTTTTACGAGGCTACTTTAAAACGAGCATCCCCCCTGAAATAGAAGAGGCCGCCCTTATTGACGGCTGCAACTGGTATCAAGTTTTTGGGCGCGTCGTCTTACCCATATCCTTACCTGGCATCATAGCGGTAAGCGTGTTTACCTTTTTGGGTGCCTGGAACGACTTTTTGTGGGCAAGCTTATTAGTGAATCGGGGGAGGCTCAAAACTATTCAAGTCGGCCTTGCTGACTTTACAGGTGAACTAGGCGGCGTAAGTCACATCAACGCGTTTATGGCGGCTTGTGTCATGGCAGCCGTGCCTGCGCTTATTTTGTTCTTTCTGGTACAGCGCTGGATGGTTGAAGGTTTGAGTTCGGGCGCGGTGAAGTCGTAAAGAAGTTGTTAGTGATTAGTTTTTAGTTGTTAGAAAAGGCTTTCTCACTAGGAACGTTAAGGTTCATGTAAGTAACGAAGCAAATTGGGAGTTTGATAAATGACGAAACAAACTGTAGTTAGCATTCAGGGAGAGCAATTCTTTATTAATGATGAGATTACCTACAAGGGTAAGCGCTGGCAAGGTAAATCTATCGAAGGTTTGCTACTAAACACCCGCATGGTGCAAGGGGTTTTTGATGATCTCAATCCTGAAACCAGGCATCAGTGGGCTTACCCCGACACGGGTGAGTGGGATGCGGATAGAAACACAAATGAATTTACCCAAGCGATGCCGACATGGCTCGAGCATGGTGTTCTAACCTTCACTATCAACCTGCAAGGCGGCAGCCCTTACGGTTACTCAAAATCTCAACCCTGGATTAACTCTGCTATTGAGCCTGACGGCAGCTTGCGCGAAGATTACCTGTCTCGTTTAAAGCGTATTTTAGACCGTGCCGATGAACTGGGCATGGTCGTTATTTTGGGCATCTTTTACTTTGGACAGGAAAAAGTCTTGCAAGACGAAACTGCTATCAGAAAGGCCGTAGAAAATACAGCACAGTGGGTTTTGAATGAGGGCTATCAGAATGTGCTTATTGAAATTAACAACGAGTGCAACGTTGTTTACAAACAGCCTCTTTTAATGCCCGAAGGTGTGCATGAACTTATCGAACTAGCAAAAGCGCAAGAAAAAGATGGCAAGAGATTGCTCGTAGGCACAAGCTATGGGGGCGGGATGGTGCCCAAACCAAACGTTGTGAAAGCTAGCGATTTCCTACTCATTCACGGCAACGGTGTCTCAGACCCCAACCGTATTCGTGAAATGGTGCAGCAGTCGCGGCAGGTCGAAGGTTACAAACCCATGCCCATTTTGTTTAACGAAGATGACCATTTTGACTTTGACAAAGATGACAATAACTTTGTCGCTGCCGTAGGTGAGTACGCCTCTTGGGGTTTCTTTGACTACCGCATGGAGGGCGAAAGTTTTGACGAGGGCTATCAGAGCGTGCCTGTCAACTGGGGGATAAGCTCAGCGCGTAAACGTGGGTTTTTTGAGCTAGCGAGACGTATGGCTCGAGGAGACGATTAGTGGTTGTGAGCAAAACCTTCCCTGATAAGATTTGGGAAACGCTTTCTCCGCAAGAAGCAGGGTTTAAGCCCGAGGGGTTGGCAGCGGCAGAAACTTGGCTGAAAGACAACGCGAACGGCGAACCTTACCGCATTGTCATTGCGCGTCACGGGCGTTTGGTAGCTGAATGGCAGCAGGGCATCAGTCAGGGTAAAAAGGTCAAGCTCGCCTCCGCCACCAAGTCGGTTTACTCGAATATGCTGGGTATCATTGTTGAGGAAGGAAAGCTCGAGTCCCCCGATGTCAAGCTAAAAGACGTCTATCCCATTGCCCTCGAGGTGCCTGAAGGTTCAGGGCCTAAAGAAGGGCGCTACGTGTTCGACAAAGACCACGACATTACCTTGCGCCAGCTAATCTCAAATACCTCGGGCTATATGAAACCCAGCGAAGAACCCGGTCAGGTCTACAACTATCAGACCTTCGGCATGAACGTGCTGATTCACGCGCTGTCGCAACCCTACGGGCTTTATGACCCGAATGACCCAGAACGCAAGCCAGGGTTTGAGCAACTTATTGAAACCCGCATCGGTCAAAAAATCGGGGCTGATTGGGAGTATGCGTATTACAATTTTCCCTTACCTGACAGCGTGCGACTGGATATTTTTGGTTATTTCTGTAACGTCGTATCCACCGCGCGTGATATGGCGCGTTTGGGGTGGCTGTGGGCAAACTACGGCAACTGGAACGGTGAACAGGTGATTCCTGAGAGCTGGATGCGTGAATCTGTCAAGGTCGCGCCGACTATCCTCGAGCACTGCCCCAAAGAAGACTGGCAGTACGGTTACGGTTTTTGGACGAACAGCGAAGGGGTTTATAATCCGAACTTACCCAGAAATTATTTTTCGGCACGGGGCGCAGGTAAGCAGTACATTGCCGTGGTGCCAAGCCTCGAGCTTGTCGTTGTGTTAAGCCCTGGTTTGTGGCTTGGCGGCGTTAAAAGTGACCCGCCCTTACTCGAGTTGATTTGTGAAGCCTGCCAGCGTGCTTAAAAGTGGCGCAGGCAACTTATAGGAGTGCAGGATGATTTTTCCAGACAAACAGTGGACACACGCTACACCACGCGAGCAAGGTGTCGATAGGGCTATTTTGGATAAGGCACTGACCTACTTAGAAGGTGAAAGCGGTGAGCAGGGTGTTACTGAATGCGTAGTATTGCGGCGCGGTCACCTGATTCATGAAGGTCCAGAGAGCGACAACGTTCACGATATCTGGTCGTGCACCAAATCGTTTACAAGTACGCTTCTCGGACTGATGATTGACGACGGACTGTGCAAGCTTAACGACTACGCCTGTGACTACGAACCTCTGCTCAAAGAGCACTACTCCGAGGTGCGCTTACGGCACTTTGCCAGCATGAGTTCGGGTTACCAAGCCAAAGGCCCCACGCGCTATCCGAACTTAAGGCAAGACTGGTCCGTTGACTGCTTCGACCCCGACAAGCCTCTATTCAAACCAGGCGAGGCATTTGCTTACTGGGACAACGCACAAAATATGTTTGGTCGTGTCCTGACACAGATTTTACAGGGCGACCTTTACGACTATCTAAAAGCGCGTATTCTCGACCCCATCGGCGTCGGTGAATCCTGGTGGGAATCTGAGGGCGAGGTCAACGGTATTCCCATTCGCTACGGCGGCACCCACCTCAACTTAAACGCCTATGACATGGCACGCTTCGGGCATCTTTTTCTCAACCTGGGCAAGTGGAACGGTCAGCAACTTATCAGCCCGAGTTGGGTGCGTATGGCGAGTGCGCCGCAAGTGCCTTCAGGCGTACCCATTGCCAACACCGAACGCACCGACATGGAGGGTAGCGGCTGTTACGGTTTTAACTGGTGGCTAAACGGTGTGAAGCACACAGGCGAGTGGAGCTTGCCGGGCGCACCGCAACTCTTCTTTGCCAGTGGTCTTAATAACAATATGTGCTTTATCATCCCTGAGTGGGAAATGGTATTTGTTCGGGCTGGGACCGATACCAATCCACCCAAAGGAAAGTTTCCCGTTTACACCGAGTTTTTCAATCTCTTGAAAGAGGGGGTTTCTTAGCGTGAGCCGCCAGCTAATAGCAAAGAAACACAGCTCGAGCTAATGCGCGGCGCACTTGTCGGTACAGGCTTTTTTGCCAACATGCAAATGCGTGCCTGGCAGAATATCGCCGAGGCAAATATCGCTGCGGTTTGTGATTTGGATAAGGATAAGGCTCGAGCCTTCGCTGACACCTATGACATTCCAAAGGTTTATTCAGATGTTGACGACTTGCTTGATAATGAGGCGCTCGAGTTCGTCGATATCGTCACCCGACCCGATTCGCACTTGTTGTTAGTGGAAAAAGCAGCTGCTAAAGGTTTGGCGATCCTCTGCCAAAAACCGCTAGCCCCAACGTTTGAAGAGGCGCAGCAAATTGTGCGTGTTTCCAAAGAATCGAATGTACCTTTTATGGTGAACGAAAACTGGCGCTGGCAGGCCTGGTATCAGGAAATAAAAAAGCTCGTCGAAACGGGTACGCTCGGTCAACTTTTTCACGCTACCGTTCACATGCGTACCGGGGACGGACGAGGCGAAAATCCTTACAGCCATCAGCCCTATTTCAAAACCTATCCGCGTATGTTGATATTTGAAACGGGCGTGCATTTTATCGACACACTGCGGATGTTTTTGGGTGAGGTCGAGCAAGTTTACGCTGTTCATCGGCGCATCAACGCAAATATTGCAGGTGAAGATTTCTCGCTGATTACGCTGAGCTTTGAAAGTGGCGCAACAGCTGTTATCGACGCGAACCGCTACACCGAACCTAAAGTTAAGAGTGAGGCGTTTGGAAGGGTGACGCTCGAGGGCTTAAAAGGCGAAGCCATGCTGACTCGCAAACTTAGTATCCAAGTGCAGTTAAATAGTGGTGAAGCTTTTGAACATCCTTATGACCCTTCGGGCGGCTATAAAGGACGGAGTTGCGAAGCTACACAGAGACACTTTATCCAGTCTCTTATGAGTAAAACGCCGTTTCAAACAGGTGGCGACGATTACCTGAAAACCCTCGCCGTGGTTGAGGCGGTTTATGCGTCCGCTGAATTAGGTCAAGCGGTCACACCTAACGACATCACAATTTAAAGGAGAGCTTTTTATGACAAAACAACTAGACATTGCCGTGCTTTATGGTGACGGCATCGGCCCTGAAGTTGTGGGGGAAGCGGTTAAAGTTTTAGAGGCTGTTTCAAATGCAAGTGATGATTTAAATCTTAAGTTCACCGTTTACCCTGGCGGCGCAGGGCATTACCGCGATACGGGCGTGGTGCTGGATGACGAGGTGTTTGACGCCTGCGCTGCGAGCGACGCGATTCTTTTTGGCGCAGCCGGCTACTACGACGTGCGACTACCTGACGGCACCGAGGTCGAGGGCGAACTTGTCTTTCGTTTACGCTTCAACCTCAATTTGTATGCCGGGGTTCGCCCGATCAAATATTACGAGGGCATCAATACCCCTGTGAAAGAAGAGGTCATTAAAGGCGCAGACTACGTGCTGATTCGTGAGAGCACCGAAGGCCTATACGCGAGTTGGGGTGCAGGTGCCAAAGTGCGCGATGAACTGGTGAGTGACAGCTGTATTATCACCCGGGCAGGAACCGAGCGCGTGACCAACTTTGCCTTTCAGCTAGCGCAGCAACGCGCTGGCAAAAAACAGGTCACCTGTGTTGATAAAAGCAATGTGCTGCCCTCTTACGCTTTTTTTAGAAAAGTCTATGACGATGTTGCTAAAAATTACGCTGATATAAAACGCGATTATCTCTATGTAGATGCCGCTGCATTGGAACTTGTTCTGCATCCCAATAAATTTGATGTCATTGTGACTGAGAATATGTTTGGTGATATTTTGAGTGATCTGATGGCAGCTACGATTGGTGGCATGGGTTTAGCGCCCTCGGGGGATATCGGCGAAAATCATGGTTTATTCCAGCCTGCTCACGGAACTGCACCGAATATTATGGGGCAGAATATTGCTAACCCTATCGCAACGATTCTTTCCGCTAAGTTGATGCTCGAGTGGTTAGCAACCAAAAATCCTGACGTTTCTGAAAGCTTGCTTGGCGGCGCAAATGCTATTGACGAAGCCGTAACAGGTCTACTCAAAAGCGACACCAAAACCCCCGACTTAGGCGGCAGCGCAGGCACGACGGATGTGGGCAGCGCAGTAGCAAGTTTCGTAGCTGACGCGCTAAGACACAAAGCAGAGGCTTAGCGCTGTGGCTGACTGGCTAAGCGAAATGGCGAGAAAACTCGAGCCCATCGATATCATCGACGCCCACCAACACATGGGGCGTTCGATGTACAGCGGTTCAGAAACGACGGCTGAGGGATTACTCGAGGGCTTAGATAAATACAACATTTCGCAGGCCCTCGTGATGCCGCAACCCAACCTCGAGCATCCTGCCGCGTTGCACGACGCGATTGCCGAAACGGCAGCGGCAAATCCTGGGCGCATTTTTGGCATGGTCAACATCAGCCCTAGGCTTAAAGATTTCAAGCTAGAGGTCAAACGCTGTATCGAAGACCTCGGCTTCAAGGCGATTAAGCTTCACCCGCTCGGGCATAATATTTCGATTGCTTCAAAGGAGGCTCGAGCCGTCTTTGAACTGGCAAGCGAGTACGGCGTGCCGGTACTGATTCACACAGGCACAGGTAATCCGCAATCACTCCCTTCACTAGCACTTCGACCTGCCAGAGCGTTTCCAGATGTCCCTATTATCCTCTGCCATGCAGGCTGGAGCGTTTACGCTGAGGAGGCGATTGTGACAGCAGAAGCTGCGCCTAATATTTTACTCGAGCCCTCCTGGTGCGGACCTTATCAAATTAAGGCGATGATTAACGCAATCGGCGCGGAGCGCGTTCACTTTGGCAGTGACCATGTGAATAATATTCCTGCTGAGTTAGCGAAGTTTGCAAGTATTGGCTTGAGTGGCAAGGAGCTGCGTCTTTGCTTAAGTGAAAACGCTAAGCGTATATTTAAGCTATGAACATCACAAAGAGGATTGGGCTATGAACGCTGCCGATACCTTCGCCGCTTTACCATCCGAATGGCCTGAAAGTTTGTTGCCTAAAATCGCTGAAACCGTTAGGGAAAGCAACAGCAAACTCGTCGTTTTAGACGACGACCCTACGGGCACACAAACCGTCCACGACATACCCGTTTACACAAGCTGGGACGAGGCGACCTTACGCGCAGCGCTAACAGACGAAAAGCAAGTTTTTTATATTTTGACTAACAGCCGCAGCCTTGCAGAACCAGCCGCCGCAGCGCTTGCTCAGGAAATCGGTGAGAATTTACGCCGCGCATCGGGGACAACGGGGCGAGCGTTTAGCGTCGTCAGTCGCAGCGACTCGACCTTGCGTGGACACTATCAGCTCGAGACAGATGCCCTTGCCAAAGCCTTAGGTCAAACCTTCGATGCTACCCTTATCATTCCAGCTTTTTTCGAAGGCGGGCGCTATACATTGGATGATATTCACTACGTCAAACAGGCTGACAAACTCGTACCAGCTGCTGAAACAGCGTTCGCGCAAGACGCATCGTTTGGCTACAAACAGTCAAATTTAAGAGCTTGGGTTGAGGAAAAAACGAGGGGCAAGATATCTGCGGAACAAGTGGCCTCACTTAGTCTGGGCGACCTTCGTAAGGGTGGGCCAGAAACCGTCAAGGAAAAACTGGTCTCGCTTTCAAACGGCAGCGTTTGTATCATCAACGCAGCGAGCTACCGCGACTTAGAGGTCTTTGTTCTTGGACTTCTACAAGCGGAGGCTGAGGGTAAACGTTTTCTTTACCGCACAGCGGCATCGTTCGTTAGAACGCGCTCGGGTCTTGGTGAGCGCCCTCTTCTTAAAAAACAGGATTTTGACTTGAGCGCAAACGCAGGCGGATTGGTCATGGTGGGGTCCCATGTTCCTCTATCAACGCAGCAGCTAAACCATTTGCTCGAGCATAGCGACTGCCTCGGGCTCGAGCTAAACGTCAACAAGCTTTTAGGCGACGCTGCCACAAAAGAGATTGATGAAACTGTAAATCGCGCCAACGCCGCCCTCGCCGCAGGCAAAACCACCGTGCTTTACACCAGCCGCAACCTCGTCAAAACAGAAGGAGCAAGTGCCAACTTAGACATTGGAAAGCGTGTATCCGACGGCCTTACGACCATCCTTCAAAAAATTTCTATACGCCCCAAATTTCTTATCGCTAAAGGCGGCATCACCTCTTCGGATTTAGCGACGAAGGGACTGGGCGTGCGCAAAGCAACCGTCAAGGGTCAAATTCTTCCTGGTATTCCCGTTTGGCAACTTGGCAAGGAAAGTAAGTTCGCGGGACTCGAGTACATCGTATTCCCTGGCAATGTCGGTGATGAAACGAGCTTGAGTAAGGCAGTTCAAATCCTAAACCCATCCGATATCACATAACACTCAAGGGACCTGCAAAACTCGGTAAACTAGCCCAAAGTCTTTAGGAGAGTGTATGAAGCCAAAACTAGCTTTTATCGGCTTAGGTGCTATGGGCCTGCCGATGGCAAAGGCCCTGTTAGACGCCGACTACGATGTCACAGGTTTTGACGTAAAGCCTGCCAACTTGAGTAAGTTCTCAGGCGCAAACGGTCAGATTGCCAGTTCGGTAAAAGAGGCGGCCCTGTCTGCGGATATCCTCATGCTGATGGTCGTCAGCGCTCAGCAGGTTGATGACGTGCTGTTCGCGCAAGACGCGGTGAGTGTGCTTGCCCAAAACGCCGCTGTGGTTGTAGGAAGTACGGTTGCCCCCGACTACGCCGAAACCCTTGGCGAAACGCTCCGCGCCCTGAACCTTCACTTTGTCGACGCGCCCGTAAGTGGTGGCGTTAAAGGTGCCGAGGACAAAACCTTGAGCGTTATGGCCTCGGGACCGAGCGCGAGTTATCAAAAGGTAAAAGAGGTACTGGAAACGGTAGGTAAAAACGTTTTTCACCTCGGTGAGCAAAATGGTCAGGGCAGCGTGATGAAAGTCGTCAATCAGCTACTTGCGGGCATCCATTTAGCCACGGCTGCCGAAGCCGTTAACTTTGCGCAGAGCTACGGTCTCGAGGTTGAAAAAGTACAAGAGGTTATCGCTACAAGTGCCGGAAATTCGTGGATGTTTCAAGACCGCGTACCCCGCATGACTGAAACGAACCCCGAAGTCAAAAGTGCTGTCGATATCTTTGTGAAAGATTTGGGCATTGTCGCTGACGTTGCCAAATCTGCCAAAATAGCTGTTCCTTTAACGGCAACTGCCCTGCAACTTTTTACGATGGCGTCGGTGAAGGGGCACGGTGGGGAAGATGATTCGCAGGTGATTAAGATATTGGACAAGACGTAAACCAGCGTGCGGAGTAAAGCTTTTACTTTCGTTTCCGTTTGTCTGTGGCTCATTTCGAGGGTTGTCAAAGGGGTAAGCTTAAATCCGGAGGTACACCATGATTCGCTCGAGCCTTATTCTATTTGTCTTGTTAGTTTTAAACCTGGCTGCTGCTCAAACCACTGAAACCGTTACGGTGGAAAGTGACGGTCAAAGCTACCCCGCCCTCCTCGCCAGCCCCGAAGCTGAGGGAGAGTACCCCGGCATCGTTCTGCTTCACTCGTTCAGAGGTTTTCAAGACGGCTATAAAACCTTTACCGAAGAGTTTGCTGCCCAAGGCTACGTGGTTCTGTCCGTCGAGTGGCAAACTTTTGAACAACAGCCTGAGGACGCTACGGTGGTGCAGCTTGTCAGGGACGCGATTGAAGTGTTACGACCCCTAGATAATGTGAGTGGCAACTTTGGTCTAACCGGCTTTTGTGCAGGTGGACGCTACACCATGCTACTGCTGCCGCAAATCAAAGACTTTGGCGCGGGCTTCGCCTGGTACGGCTTTCCCAACAACGGTGAGCCTGCCCCGATTGACTTGGTGGCCGATTTAGACGCTCCTCTATATATCGCACACGGTAGCGCCGACGAGCCCAGCCCTATTGCGGGCATTTACGACTACGCCCAGGCCCTCGACACGGCAGGTAAATATTACGAACTTAAAGTTTATCAAGGCGAACCGCACGGTTTTATGGTCAACGGGGCAGAAGTGAACCGCAACGAAGCCGCTACTGACGCTTTTAGTGAGATGCTTAGCTTTTTTGATAGGCAGTTAAAAAACTAGCCTATCTGTTTTTGACTTTTAGACCAATGCTCAGAACAAACCACTCGTAAGAGCATTGGTCTAAAAGTAAGGGAAGGTTTAGAAAATGCTGACCTTCCCCTCTTCATTCCTGACCTCTGTTCCCTTTTCATTTATGCTGAACATAGGCCGACTTTCTGAACTTTTGAGACAAGGTAAATTCTACCAAAGCAGCTTCGCGAGGTAATCATCATGAGACTTTATTACCTCGTTAAAAACCACCTCTTGCTCGAGCCTTTCTTTAAAAAACGCTACTGTGAGGTCACTTATCACGCGGCTCAATGTGTCAGCGTTCCCTTCGCCCATAACCGTTTTCAAGGGGCTTAAACGTACAGGGGTCCAGTGAGCAAGGTCGGTAAACGAGGCGTGACCACTACCCCTAAGCCGGAACCAGTACACGTCTTGGAAAGCTTGCGTTTTTTGCAGGACATCGCCTACCTCTGCCAGGTAATGTGTGCTTGTTCTTTCAGCGACGGTCTGCGGATTTGTCAAGGGCTCGAGGGGTAAGGCGGCACTTTGGCTAAGCTGCAAATACGCAGCGTTGACCCCTACAGCGCGGGCCTCGCCAAACCCACTGCCGTCCAGGTTGACAATGGCGCGGCAACGTGTGTCCTCTAAGCAATATTCAGTTACGACGCTTCCGCCCAGGGAATAACCGAGCATGCCAAAGTCAGAAAGCTTGAGTTTCCCCTTGAACTGCGAATCCGTTTTGTTGAGGGTCTCGAGGTACGCCGTAGCGACGTGCACATCACGCACCCGCTCTGGCACAACCAGGGTAGCCAAACGTTCACTAAACTGTTCGGGGTCATGCGCGTCTTGGGCCGTTATTCCGTAATCACCAAAGGGTTTGGGGTGCCCAAGGGCGGCTACGACAAAACCCTGGCTGGCTAGTTCTATAAGGCGAAACGTATTATCCTCGGCAAAGCTATCTGCCCCGTGAACATAAACAATCAGAGGGAAAGTCTGCTTATCAGCACGAACGGGCGCATCTATAAAAGCGGCGGTTGGCTTGCCTTTTAGATGGCTGTATATGAAGCTTGGCAATCCAAATAAGCTACGGTTTACACCGTCTAAATAGGTATAGGTCGTCGTTTTAGATGCAGCTGGATACCAGAGGCGCACCTCGACATCATCAGCAAGGTGCAAGGTCGTGCCTACCAGAAAAGAACCGCTCGGTGTGGGCAGCTTAATAGTGGGAAAAAGCCATATCAGAAAGAGACTAAGGCCCAGTAGTACGGTGCCTAAAGCCAGTCCTGTAAACCTCAAGCCTGTAAACCTCAAGCCTGTAATATTCAACCGCTGCGGACTCGAGCCTACCCAAAGGCTAGACAGCAACCCCAAAGCTAGCAGATAAAGGGGAACACATTGCCAGTGCGGACCTTCTAAGAGAAGATGTAAAAGTAGCAAGACCAGAGGTAAGGCGATTACTAAGGTCTGGGGCATTCCTCTTATGCCTAGAACTGACATTACTAAAACTGGGATGAATGAGAGGGCAACTAAGACTGTCATTGCAAGGCTTCTTTTGGGGGTGGGTAAATTCGCTTCATGCCTTAGTTTCGGCGTAAGCTACTCAAAATGGAAGACCCTTTTTCGACAAGCACACACGTTGTTACAAGTGCAGACGCCGCAGCCGTTCTGCTCAACGCGGAAACACAAAAGCTGCTGCATCCCTTTTTTCAAGAGAAAACTGCCGCTGTCGCCGCTAAGGAACTGGGTATGAGCACGAGTGCGCTGCTCTACCGCTTGAATAAATTAGTCGATTTCGGCGTCCTTAAAATAGTTCGTGAGGAGCCCAGAGCAGGCCGCGCCAGCAAGGTGTACCGCACGACCTCTAACAGTTTTTTTGTGCCGTTTCACGTTACCCAATCAGAAACGCTCGAGGCTTATTTAGAAGATGTTAAGCGTCACTATCAGACCCTGCTTACCGCCAATATTGCCCAGGTCATGCGCGACATGGACGAAACCTGGGGTATGCGTATTTACAAAGATGACGAGGGCAAACTGCAAACCCTGACCGCTAAATACCCAGGCAACGTCATGAGCGTAGACGAAGAGGGACCAGCCATCTTCGACTTCTATTACCCAAGTTTAAAGCTCGAGTTTGAAGACGCCAAAGCCTTGCAAAAAGAGCTGGGCGAGGTCTTCCAAAGGTACGCTCAGAAACAAGGACCCCAAAAGTATTTGATACACATTGGCCTGGTCCCACTACGGGTAGGCGCTAAAGAGTAAGCCTGAAACCTCTTACGAGAGTCCGGCAAACGTTATACCCGTCAGTTTTTCAGACTCAACCCAAAGTTGTCTGGCAACACCCACATCCTTCGACTCTTTCGATGAAGCAACTTTCTCGGGGTAGCCGCGCATTTCTTGAAAACCGTCGGGGCCGTAGTAATCGCCGCCTTTGACATCTGGCGCGGTTGCAGCGTACAGCGTTGGTAGTGCGCCCATAGCGGCGTCTTGCATCATCAGGTTCATAAGGGGACGCACGAACGCTGACATGTTGCTTTGTAAGTTGGTCTTCGTGCCGCCTGGGTGCGCGGCGACGGCAATCGCGTCGATACGGGCGTCCTCGAGCCTGCGCTGTAATTCAAAAGTAAAGAGCAGGTTCGCTAGCTTACTGCGCCCATAAGCCTCCCAGGGTTTATAGCCTTTTTCTGCCTGAAGGTTTTTAAAGTCCATCTTCGCCATGCGGTGTGCGCCGCTGCTTACAGTAACGACTCTCGAGCCTGGTGTTTCTTGCAGTGCGTCCATTAGATAACCCGTCAGCGCAAAGTGCCCTAAATGGTTCGCACCGAACTGCAACTCAAACCCGTTCGCGGTTTTACCGTAAGGTGGCACCATCACTCCGGCGTTATTGATAAGCAGGTCGAGTCGGTCAAAGGCTTCTTTGAAAGCGGCAACAAAGTCGCGTACTCGGTGTAAATCCGCCAGGTCAAGCTCGAGAATCTCGAGACTTGCGTCAGGCACGCTCTCACGAATGTCAGCAGCGGCGTTGTGCGCCTTATCCAAATTACGGCAAGCCATCACCACCGTGGCACCCTTAGCGGCGAGTGCCTTGGTAGTCTCAAAACCGATGCCACTGTTGGCCCCCGTAACAATAGCCACCCGACCCGTTTGGTCAGGAATATTTTCTGCGGTCCATTTTTCGCTCATGCGTAACTCCTTATTACTATCAAACCGCACATTGCGCCAGCAGACCTAGCGCATTGACCACAAACTATAAAGATGGAGACACAGGTTCAACGCCAAGGTTCGTGTTCTTTACCATTGGGACGACGTCTCAAACAGACGCAAAAACCGTTTACAGCTATTATCGGAAAAGCCTAGGAGTTTTAGGCGGGTTCGAACCGCAACCACTCACGCGGATTATCTACAAACAAGCGCTTCACCTGCACGTCGTCTAACCCCAACGTTCGCAGCATCGGACGAATTTTTTGGGGTAAATGCGCAAAGCCAGCGCCGCCATGAACCGACCAGTAAGACTTTCGCGCCAAATCACCTGAGAGTAAAATTTGCTCAAAGCCGCGCTCAAAAAGCCCGACCACAAGCTCGACTCTTTTCGCGTCGGGCAAATATTTGTGCTTGGAAAACTGGTCGAGACCAAGGTAAACACCCGTACTGGCAAGCTCACTTAGAAACTCAAGGTCTGGCTTGAAGTCGAGGTGGCCTATCAAAAGCTTATCCGGCTTGACGCCCCTTTCAATTAAAAATTGCGCCTGCTCTAAGGCCCAGCTTGCTTTTTCGGTGTGAGTGCTTACGGGTGCGCCCGTCGCCATGTGCGCCCGCGCAACGGCGCGTAAAACTTTTTCTTCGTCTACAGTGGGGCCGCCCAGACTACTCGAGCCCTTGATTATTCCCGCCCTGACACTCGTCCGGCGCGGGTTTCCCTGGATGAAAAAGGGAGGTTCCGCGATACCCGCTATAAGCTCTGTTACCATCCAGCTTACAAGTTCGTCTTCGCCTAAGCGAGCCGAATATCTCTCTGCAAATTTCGCTTTATTAAAGCCTGTTGCCGCGATAATGTGAATACCTGACAGTTCGGAGATGTTCGCTAGAGTTGGGACGTCTCGAGCGTAATCGGCAGTGGTCATTTCGACAACAGCATTACCCCCTACCTCAGCAAAATTTTTCAGTTCACTTACCGCGTCCCCCTCACTTTTCAAAAGCAGGTCATCCTCGGCAAATTGGGGCGGAGGCTTGCCAATCAAGTGTTCATGCGCAAGCGTGAAACCGAGGGTTTCGGGCGCGATATCGCCCAGTACGGTGCGAACAATGCTCATAAAACAGCGCCTATGTCTTTCAAGCGTGAGCGCAAGGTATCGGTATCGACCCCGCGAACATTCCCTCGTGAGAGTGCCGCCGCCAAACCCGCCGCCTGCCCCATTGCCAAACACTGACCAATCGAGCGTACCGAGGCGTGCGCGTCGTGCGAAGCTGACAAACAGCGTCCTGCAACGACGACACCACTGAGCTTTTGCGGCACCAAACAGCGAAAAGGAATGTCATAGGTTTCCCCCTCTGGCAGGTATTCCC
>ENA-ORXM01003414-ORXM01003414.1-marine-metagenome-genome-assembly--contig:-NODE-3414-length-15860-cov-3.631756_pt1 | contig 15860 bp, 16 predicted proteins | sample MGYA00237867_ERZ511480 | MGnify/ENA primary metagenome ERZ511480 (study PRJEB26309, sample SAMN06266103) | marine metagenome | isolation source: Algal blade | place: United Kingdom:Sidmouth, United...
ACAATCCGTCGTTACTTCGCGCGGATTCGATTTTCTTCATGCCCAGCCGTGAGATTTGCTTAAGGGTTCCCTTGGCATCCTTGGCCATCTCATCGCGAAACGAATACAACTGTACCCCGTAATCTTGTTATGGGTGGTCTGAATAGGCAAATGAGGGTAGGAGTAGGGTGCCCGCAACTGCGGCACTCGATTGTTTGATAAAATTTCTTCTTGTAGACATAGTGTTTGTATTAATTGGATTAAGATAACGAAATTGAACGAATACGCGAACAGCGACAAAATAAATGTAATCGGTCTATAAACCGAATTTCCGAAGAACTATCTTTGAGCTACTTAACACCGTAATCAAGAACATGAAAATTTTTCATTGCCAAAACTGTAGTAACCCCCTTTACTTCGAAAATACAAGATGTTTGACCTGTGGCAGTATTCTCGGATATCGCGAAGAGACATTAGAACTTTTAAGCCTTGTGCAAAACACCAATGGTTACGGCTTGCTCAACCCAGATGGAAACCTATATCGATATTGCCAAAATCACCAACACGATGTTTGTAATTGGCTCTTGAGTAATACTACTACAGATGATTTTTGTACCGCCTGTGCGCTGAACCGTACCATTCCGAATTTGGCGAACGACAATAATTTGGCCGAATGGCGAAAACTCGAACTCGCCAAGCATCGGCTTGTCTATGGCCTTTTACGGTTCGGGTTACGGGTTATCGATAAAGATCTCGCACCCGAAAAGGGGCTTGCTTTTGATTTTCTTTCCGATAACTCGAGGGGGAATGAAAAACCGGTGCGAACAGGTCATCTAAACGGACTGATTACTATCAATTTGGCCGAAGCCGATAGTGTGCACCGCGAATACATGCGCAAACAAATGGCAGAACCTTATCGAACGTTGATCGGTCATTTTCGTCATGAAGTAGGCCATTATTATTGGGAAAGGTTGATATCGAATTGCCCGAAGGTTTTAGAAAAATTCAGGACCCATTTCGGGGATGAACGTATCGATTATGGTGAGGCCCTTCAACAACATTATCAAAACGGTGCACCGAGTAATTGGCAGCTCAACTACATCAGTTCATATGCGGCCTCGCACCCATGGGAAGATTGGGCGGAGACTTGGGCCCATTATCTACATTTGATCGATATGCTCGAAACGGCGTTTCATTTCGGGCTGGAGACGGGGTCTAAATTTTTAAGGAATTCGCCCTTAAAAATGCAGGCCGATTTCGACCCTTACCAAGAGCAAAATTTCGATTTGATTCTTGAGGCATTTGTTCCGTTGACCTATGCCATTAATAGCTTAAATCGCAGTATGGGGCAGAAGGATATCTATCCGTTCGTGATTCCTGATTCCGTGGTAGAAAAACTTCGATTCGTGCATAGTCTTTTGCATGCGCAATAATCGTAAGCATATTCAAGAAAAGCTTTGACACAAGCACACGGAGATGCTTATTTTTATCAAAATTCTAAAGAATGAATTCTAGACAAATACAACTGAAAGCATTTGATCGCCTCTTGACCATAATGGATGAATTGCGTGCGCAATGCCCATGGGACAAAAAGCAGACCATGCAAACCCTGCGGCATTTGACCATCGAAGAAACCTATGAACTGGGCGATGCCATTCTGGATAATGATTTGGAGGAAGTAAAAAAAGAGTTGGGCGATGTACTCTTGCATATTATTTTTTACGCCAAGATCGGTTCGGAAACCAACGACTTTGACATAGCCGACGTATGCAACGAAATCTCCGAAAAACTGATAAATCGTCACCCACATATTTATAGTGATGTGAAAGTGAACGATGAGGAAGACGTAAAACGTAATTGGGAAAATATCAAACTAAAAGAAGGTAAAAAGAGTGTTTTGGAAGGCGTACCGAACAGTCTCCCAGCACTCGTAAAAGCCAATCGTATTCAAGATAAGGTTTCAGGAGTAGGGTTGGACTGGGAAAAACCCGAACAGGTCTGGGAGAAGGTACAAGAGGAACTCACAGAATTTCAAGAAGAAGTAAACCACGGAAACCTCGAAAAAATGGAAGCCGAATTTGGCGATGTACTATTTTCTATGGTCAATTACGCTCGATTTTTAGAAATTAATCCCGAGAACGCACTAGAGCGTACCAATAAGAAGTTTATCAAACGCTTTCAATATTTGGAATCTAAGGCCACAGCGAAAGGCAAATCGCTAAAGGAAATGACCCTTGCGGAAATGGATGTGTATTGGAACGAGGCCAAAAAGTTATGATGCATCGGTATTATCTTTGATTGGAAAAATCCGTTGCAGTTTGACCATGTTTATAGGTTTGCTTATATAATCGGTGATTTCCAAGTTTGTTTTTGCCTTGTTAATATCCGTTGGATTGATAGATGAAGATATCATAAAAATCTTCATGCCGTTTTTTATCTCGGGCTTTAGTTTTTTGAACTTCTCCATAAATTCAAACCCGTCCATTACAGGCATATTTACATCTAGAAGAATAGTGTCGGGTAATTTTTCCACTGATTCAAGATTTTCCAATATAAAATCTAGAGCTTCTTTGCCATGAGTAAAAATTAGAGTTTTAACCGGAATCTTTAAAGCCTCGATATTTTTTTTAATGGTAAAACGATAAATATGATCGTCGTCTACGATAGCAACAATATTTTCTTTTGACATAGTTTATAATCTAAAATGTTATTGCAAATGTGGAGCCTTCTCCAACCTTGCTTTTAGCGGTTATTGTACCGCCCATACTTTCAACTTGGTTTCGTGTCATAAAAAGACCTACCCCTTTTGCATCGGGGTGTTTATGAAATGTTTTATTGAGCCCAAAAAGTTTATCGCCATTTCTTTCCAGATTTATACCTAGTCCGTTATCTTGAATCAAGAGCTGTATCTTTCCATTCTTGCGAACGGTTCGTATTCCTATTCGAGGCGGGTGGTCGGCAGATTTGTATTTAACACTATTGGTAAGTAGGTTTAAAAATATGCTTTCGAGATATATAGGGTTATAAAGTATATTCGGAGCCTTTGAAAAGTCGCTGATTACTTCTGCATTTGATTCCTGTAGTTGGGCGGATATGGTCTCTTTCGTTTTTTCCAAGATATCGTGAAAAGCCAAGATTTCTGTAGGTTGACGCGTTTCAGATTTTGTCTTTAATGCATCGATTAACGTATCCATTGTATCATTTAAATTATCGACCGTAATTTCAATTTTGTTAATAATGTCCTTCTTGTCTTCCTCGTCTTTACTTTCTTTATGGAAATAAAGTAGACTGTTAAGATTGCTGACCGGTGCCCTCAAATTGTGCGATGTGATATGCGCAAAATCCGAAAGTTTTCTATTGGCAAGTTCCAACGATTGGTTTTGGCGGTAGAGTTTATTGAAAAGCGGAATAATGATAAATATAAATTCAGCCGAAAGTATTGTTATTGCAATAGTCGAAAGTATGAGACCTATTTTTTTTGTTCTAGCAAGATTGCGCTCCGCGATGTCTTGGTATGTCGCTACAATGGTCTCCATCTGGTTCAAAAAAGTGGGCTCCACTGCGGCTACCGATTCAATTGTATGTTGTAAATCTAACGTATTAATAGCCGCTATACCACTTCTAGATGTACTGATAATAGTAGCTATGAGCGGCACTATACGTTCAAAGAGTAAGTGAATTTTCGGTTGATTGTAGCGAGCCTCGTTAGTAGTAATCAAAAGAGTATTCGCATGTTCAAATTCATCTATTAGTTTTCCCAAACTTTCTTCAGTGTATTTTCCTTTCAGACCATAGTTGTCATTATCTAAAAAAAGCAGATGTTTTGATATTCGTTGGCTCAACATACGTTGCCTTCCGGCCAAGTTTATGGTTTGGGCGTCGGTGTCCTGCATGTTTAGACTGTAGCGAAGAACAATTTCATTAGCTACGATTGCAACGATAATGGAAAGAATGAATATAAGATACTTTGTCTTATAACGGGGGTTGCTCATAACGTTTATTGCCTTGCCTATAAAAATTGTACAACCAACGTTTTGAAATTATGAAGGTTTACCTTAAAAAACTAGTATTACCAAACGAAGGGATAAAATCTTTGTATCGAAGTGATTTAAACTTTCTACGTTCAGTCGTAAGTTTAAATCACTTCGTTATTATAAATAGTAATCGATTTTATATAAACAACGACTTGAGAAGGAAAATAGTGTTTTCTTAAGTCATAAAATTTTAACAAATGTAACTAAATTTCCTACTTTATATGAAATAATAGATTAGGCATTAAGTAATATTAGAAATAAATTTTATTGGACTACGCTATTTTTCTTTATGCTGATTCCCTTTAAAGGCGGTTTGAAAATTAAGGCCTTTAAAATCCGAAAAATCTTTACCTATCCAATACCTATCGCGACTAATGGGAGGACTTTTTCTTGAATTTTAGGCTTCCGTAGTATCTGGAGACGTAATCGTATTCCGGATTTACCTTTATCGGCAAAGTATCGGAGAATTAATTTTCTTTTAGATTTAAAGAAGGAAACAACTTTTTATTTTAGATAATCGGATTACATTTGCAGCCGAAAATCAGCTCCTTTGTTTCAGCCGTATACCAGAGAATTCCGTTACAATATTAAGCTCTCCGTACCTGTAATTATGGGTATGTTGGGGCATACGTTTGTACAGTTGGCCGACAATATTATGGTAGGCCAGCTGGGAACGGCCGAACTGGCCGCTGTCTCTTTGGGCAACAGTTTTGTGTTTATAGCTATGTCGTTGGGTATTGGTTTTTCTACCGCCATTACGCCTTTGGTGGCCGAAGCTGACGGAGCAGAAAATAAGGCCGATGCAAAAAACGCGCTAAAACATGGTTTGGTATTGTGCACGGTTTTGGGGCTTTCACTTTTTGGTATAATTCTTCTGGCAAAGCCATTGATGTATTTGATGGAGCAACCTCCAGAAGTGGTCGAACTCGCCATTCCCTACCTCGACTTGGTCGCTTTTTCTTTGGTGCCGCTAATTATTTTTCAAGCCTTTAAACAATTTTCTGAGGGGTTGTCCCAAACCAAATACCCCATGTACGCAACGGTTTTGGCAAATGTGGTAAATATTGTACTAAACTATCTGTTGATTTTCGGCGCTTTCGGATTCCCAAAAATGGGTATTGTCGGCGCTGCCATTGGTACACTGGTTTCCCGTTTTGTCATGGTCGCCTATTTATGGTTTCTATTGAAAAGCAAAATGAAATTCCGTGATTACGTTACCGGATTCAACTTCAGGATTATAGAGCGAAGGGTAATCGATAAGATTATCGGTTTGGGGTTTCCTTCCGCATTACAAATGTTTTTCGAGGTCGCCATTTTTACCGCCGCGATTTGGCTCAGTGGTGTATTGGGTAAGAATGCCCAAGCCGCCAATCAGATTGCCCTGAACCTGAGCAGTATGACATTTATGTTCGGTATGGGTCTCGGTGTCGCGGCCATGATTCGGGTCGGTAACCAAAAAGGACTCCAAAATTTCACCGAACTGCGACGTATTGCACAGTCTATTTTTTTATTGACATTTTTGCTAGAAATTGTCTTTGCTGTGCTATTCCTATTAGGTCGTCATTGGTTTCCAACACTATATCTAGATATTGATGATGTCTCAAATATGGCAGATAATACACAAGTAATTACCTTGGCAGCTGAACTACTCTTGGTGGCTGCTTTTTTTCAGATATCCGATGGCGTACAAGTGGTCGTTCTCGGAGCATTGCGGGGCATGCAAGATGTTAAGATACCTACTTTTATAACTTTTATCGCTTACTGGGCCATTGGCTTTCCGATGAGTTATTATCTTGGTCTACATACCGAATTGAAAAGTACCGGTATTTGGATCGGGCTGCTTACAGGGCTCACTGCATCTGCGATTATGTTGTATATTCGATTTAATTATCTGACGAAAAAATTAATTAATGGATTGTCCCCTTGACTTGCAACCGACGAGCGACCATAGGAGCGAGAGGATTGCACAAGGGGTGTTCTCGTATTTACATGGCTCCTTATCGTACAATAATAAAAAATCATTCCAATGCAATTCCCAAAATTTTTATTAGGAGACAACACCGATTATCCTTCGGCGATATTCGTTGTACATACCGAATACCCTAGGTTCGTCATCAATCTTGAAAATGACGAAGTGGAATGGCTTGAAGATTTCTCGCGGGAAGATCAAAAGGAACTGGAGGCCGAAGCCGAAAGCCTCATTGAACAGGCGAGTACCTTTTATGACCGGGAAATTTCCCGTTACGAAGATTAGCCATTGAGGTTGTCTTGAGTTTTTGTTTGGGACCGACATTTTTGGCTTTTGTGCCTTAACGAAGGTATTTTTAAGTGGCATAGCCATATTACGGTACTCAAAAAAGACAAAACCCGTTTGACCGACGGGCAGGTGTAAAATTGCAGGTAAAAGAAAAACTTAAGACGACCTCATTATGTGGGAAGAACTTATCCAACACGATAAAGAACTGTTTCTTTTCCTGAATAACTTGGGCAACCCTGCTTGGGACGCCTTTTGGATGTTCATTACCAATAAGTTTAGCGCAATTCCTCTTTACTTCGTATTGCTGTTACTGACCTACAAACAGTTCGGACTAAGAAAAACCGTTTTGGTGGTGGTGACCGTGGCCCTCATGATATTGGTCACCGACCAATTATCTAATTTCTTTAAGTATGGGGTTCAGCGCTTACGGCCATGTTACGACCCTGATTTAAATGGACTCGTACGTTTGGTAAAAAGTTCATGCGGTGGAAAATTCGGTTACTTTTCTGCCCATGCGGCCAACAATTTTGCGATAGCTTTTTTCTTTACATTTTTGCTGAGGTCGAAATATCGCTACATAGGAATTTTCTTGATGGTCTGGGCATTTTTGGTCGCATTTAGCCGTATATATATCGGTGTCCATTTTCCGTTAGATGTGTTGACTGGAAGCCTAATAGGCCTGATTTTTAGCTGGTTGTTTACCAAGTTGGCTATATTTGCAGTCGAGAAGTTCCCTATATGATATCTAATCTTAGGTATTCGTTTTTGCTGTTCTTGGTCGTTCTGGTGTATATCGCCGGAATGTTCGTAACTCTCTTTGACGACGACTCTGCACAGTTTGCCGTTATGGCGATGCGAATGGTTCAGGAGAACGATTTCTTGAACCTCGTTAAGGGCGGTATGCAGTATCTCGATAAGCCGCACCTCCATTTTTGGTTGGCCGCTTTATCCTTTAAAACTTTTGGGCTTCACGATTGGGCCTATCGCATTCCTGCACTTTTGGCCACCTTGTTTGCTGCTTACAGCTCTTATGGCCTCGGTAAATTACTTTACGGCACCGATACAGGTAAATTGGCCGCATTGATTTTTATGACGGCACAGACCATTGTGCTTTCCGTTATAGACGTCCGTACAGATGCAGTACTCACGGCATTTACCATATTTTCAATTTGGCAATTGACGGCATATGTCGAGAAGGGTTCGATCAAAGCTATTGCCTTAGGGGCACTAGGTGCGGGTCTGGCTTTTTCGACCAAAGGGCAAATTGCGCTATTATTTATTGGCCTTGCCCTATTGTCCCATCTGGCCTACACCCGAAAATGGAAGGCCCTGTTGAGTTATAAAGTGTTGTTTGCCTTTTTGGTTTTTGCCATAGCCATTGCACCTATGCTTTATGCATACTATCACCAGTTCGATATGCATCCGGAAAAGGCCATACGCGGAACGACAGGTCGTAGCGGAATTTTGTTTATTTTTTGGGAACAAAGTTTGGAACGGTTAAAGGGTGGAGAAATGGGTGCTAACAGTAGCGACTATTTTTTCTTTTTCCACACCTTTTTATGGGTTTTTCTACCGTGGACGGTTTTGGGTATCGTTGCCCTCGGATCTCGAGTAAAAGGGCTTTTTAAAGTCAAATTTCGTTACGACCGAAACTACGAATTTTTGACGCTCGGCGGTATTACCTTATTTTTTCTGATCATAAGTTTTTCACAATTTAAGCTTCCCCATTATTTAAATATAAGTATTCCGTTATTTGCCGTTTTGACCGCCTCGTATCTTAATAATCTGTTCAAACTGCCGAAGAGGAAAACCATAAAGTTTTTGCTGGGTGTTCAATATTTTTTGCTTGGCGTGGTCTTTATCGCAACGGTACTTATCTGTTTTTATGTTTTCAGGTTTGAAAAGCCTTTCGCCTTGGTGCTATTGGTAACTTTCTTAGTGGTCATCACCTATTTTTGCCTAAAGCGCGAGGCGTATTACCTACGTATTATTACACTTTCGGTCTGTAGTTCACTTTTGTTGAATTCAGTGCTCAACCTACATTTTTATCCAAACCTGCTGATGTATCAGGGCGGATCTACCATGGCAAAGGTAGTGGCCGATGAAAATATACCTGTCGACAAGATATATAAGCTGAATAGCCCAGGTGATTGGGGTTTCAATACATGGTCTATGGATTTTTATAATAAACGACCGATATCTCGAATGAAATTGATGAACGTGACAAACGACCAGGGTATTTGGATCTATGCTAACGATAAAGACCTTAAAATGCTACGCGAAAAAGGCGTTGATTGGGATAGGCAATACATAAGACCCAATTTTAAGATAACACAGCTCAATCTTAAATTCTTAAATCCCGCAAAGCGGAAGAAATCACTTGATAGAATGCACTTGATTCACGTTTATTAAAAGTTCAAGTTCAAGTTCAAGTTCAAGTTCAAGAGTCAAGCACAAGCAGAAGTATAAATGTTCATATTTTTCAAATACTTATTTATACCTATCAGACTATTAACTTAAAAACTCCCTTGTGGGTTTGCTATTTACCTCTCTTAGGGAGAGGTCGGAACTGGTTTTTCAACAGTTCCGGGTGAGGTAAAATAGAAAACTTTGTCCCTCGTACTTTATTGGAATAAAGGTGGTTATTAGCTGAATGCATTAAATTTAGTATAGTCGGCTTTCAGAAATTTTTTAGTTGCCGCCCACCGATATTTTCTTTATACGATAAGGTCGCTTTTTCTGCGATTCATAATAGGTGCGAATCAAAAGTTCCATTACGATACCGATTGTAAAGAGTTGAATTCCTGCCAAGATAAACATCATACCGAACATTAATAAGGGCCGTGTACCAATGTCTTCGCCCAAACCGAATTTAACGATCAGCAGGTAGATGTTAATCAATACGCCGAGGATAATGAGTAGAAAACCAAAAATTCCAAAAAAATGAATCGGCCGTTGAAAGTATTTTCGAATAAAGAGCAGTAGCATCATATCGGCGACTACCTTGAAAACACGTTCCAATCCGTATTTGGAGGCACCTGAATGTCTCGCATGATGTTTAACGGGAACTTGTTTTATTTGTGCGCCTTCCAAATGTGCCAACAGGGTAATAAATCGATGCATTTCTCCGTAAAGGTTCAGTTCTTTGGCAGTGTCCTTTTTAAAAATTTTCAAGGCACAACCGTTGTCCGCCAAATCGAGTTTGGTGATGCGCCGAACCAAAAAGTTCGCAATTTTTGAAGGGATTTTTTTTGCCCAAGAGTCCTTTCGATTTTGGCGAACACCTGTTACCACATCAAAGTCTTCATCAATTATATAGCGTAGCATTTCGGGTATATCGCTTGGGTCGTTCTGCAAATCCCCATCCATAGTAATAATGTATTCTCCTTCCGCATAATCGATACCTGCAGCCAGCGCCAAGCTTTGCCCATAATTCTTTTTGAGGACAATCAAGTGTACTTTTTCGTCGTTCATTTTCTCGATGGTTTTACGGGTGCCATCCATAGAAAAATCGTCGATATATATAATTTGGTAGGTATAACCCTTTAAGCTATCATGTATTCTCTCGGTCAACGGCAAAATGTTATCGGCCTCATTGTAGACGGGTATCACGATTGAGATTAGGGAAGGTGTAATGGGGTTCATACAATCGATATCATTTGGCGTAAATTTAGGGTTTTATTAGTGAAACCCAGTTTTGATAAGCATGCAATGCACTGACAAAATCGATGGTTGAACTAACCCCGCCAATTGGGCGGGGTCTTGGGTTTAACCTTTTATTGGCAGCAAATTAGGGTCTAAAACCCTGCAATTTATTGCAGCACTTTAGTATTCCGAAAAAATCTATTTCCAAAATGAGTTAACAAAAGCAATTTCATTGCGCATCCAAACCCCTGCACTTTCAGTGCAGGATGGTTTAGTTTCGTAGTGTCATATACATCTTTTAGACCATTTTTTGAAGATAGGAGAACTTCCATCTTTTTAGGAATAGGCTTTTCGAGGAAATAATTTTTGTGCCATCATCTATTTATCTTTTTCTTTGAAATGGTAATCAATTCTTCCGCAGCCTGAAAAGGAGAGATTTCATCAGAAATCACTTTTTGAATATAAGTTTCCATTTCGCTAGCAACCGAATTATTTTGAAAAAAGTCTGATTTTAGTCTTTCTTCTATAGTTTCTAAAAGCCAGTTTTTATTTTGAAGCTTCCTTTTTGTTGAAAAGTACTTTGATTTCTTAGTGCTCGCGATATAAGAGCAAATCATATTCCAGATTTCTTCGAGGCCTTTGTTTTCAAGGGAAGAGCATGAAGATACTTTGGGTTTCCAACCATTTTCTTTTGGCGGGTATAGTTCCAACGCCCTTCTAAATTCGATTTCCGCCAATTTCGCGGCTTGTAGATTTTGGCCATCTGCCTTATTGATGACTATGGCATCTGCCATTTCTATGATTCCTCTTTTTATGCCCTGAAGGTCGTCTCCAGCTCCGGCCAATTTCAGCAGTAGAAAAAAATCGACCATACTATGAACCGCGGTTTCACTTTGGCCCACACCCACCGTTTCTATAAGGATTACGTTGTGGCCCGCTGCCTCACACAAGATTATCGTTTCTCTGGTCTTGCGTGCCACCCCACCGAGCGATTCACTGGTAGGCGAAGGGCGTATGTACGCATTCGGCGCTTTTGCCAAACCCGCCATTCGGGTCTTGTCTCCCAAAATACTGCCCTTATTTTGGGTACTTGTCGGGTCTATGGCCAAGACGGCGACTTTATTTCCTTCTTGGGCCAAGGTTTTACCTAAGGTCTCGATGAAGGTACTTTTGCCTACTCCCGGTACTCCCGTGATTCCAATGCGAATGCTATCAACGTTTTGAGTCAGGCATTTTTCTATGATTTCGTTCGCTTTTTGGAGATGCGTTTTTTGCGTGCTTTCGATCAAGGTTATCGCCCGGCCCAATGAAGATTTATCGCCATTGACAATACCTTTTACTAATTCGGCAACGGTGGGTTCGCTCTTTCTTTCCTCACGAATACGGGAAATACTCTTGCGATCAATATTATTTTGCTCACTCAAATTTATTTGTTCAGCGGTACTTTTACCTTTGTTCTATCCCAAGCGATATTCATATAAAGTTGGCCTTTATCCGTAAAATTGATGGTAAAGCTTTCGGTCACTTCATCAGTTTCGTTGACAGGAACCGCTATCTCAACAACATCTTCTTCGGGAACCCTAGTTGTCTCCGCTCCACCGCTCAAAATGGTAACCCCCCATTCCGGTACATTCGTATTAAAAATAACCATCCAATTTTGTTTACCTGGTTTCGTCCATAGTGAATAGGTGCCTGCGGGAAGATTTTTATCGGCAATTTTTAAGGCCGTAGCGGTTGTAAACGTAGTAGGTTCGTTTGCCCCTGTGCGCCAAACCTTATCAAACGGGACTAGTTCCCCAAAAATCGTACGACCTTTTTTCGACGGACTTGAATAGTTAACCGAAAGATCTAATCCACTTTGAACATAAGTATTTGTCTTCTCCGGACTATGGGTTTTAGTCTGGCTTTTCATATACGGTCCGAGTACAAAGAAAAAAAGAAGGCCTAATACAGCCAAGACGATTAATAACCATTTTAGAAATTTCATGACGGCATTTATTAGAGTTCACCTCTAAATTACGAATTAGGTGCTTAATACACCATATTTTTAATCGCAACGCTGATTTTCACACTATTTTATTACTCCATATTATGAGATTCACCAAATGCCTTTTATATTATGCAATAACCTAAAATAGATACTACTATGAAAACAATTTTTAAAACAAAAGCAACGAATAAAGGAGGTAGAAACGGACATGTAAAAAGTAAAGATGGGGCTATCGACCTAAAAATTAAGATGCCAGATGGAGAAGGGGATACCGATGGAACAACGACCAATCCTGAACAACTATTTGCCGCGGCATATGCCACCTGTTTTGCAGGAGCCATACAAGCGGTCGCTAAAGATCACGATGTCAATGACCTCGGCGATTTTGGCGTGACAGCGATAATAGGTTTCAACAAAAATGAGGATGGATTCTTTATCGACGCAACCTTGGATTGTCTATTGCCCACCGTAGATAAAGATAAAGGTGAAGACTTGATAAATGCCGCCCATGAAATATGCCCATATAGTAAAGCTACACGAGATAATATTACCGTGCGGTTGAATTTGATGGTAGAGGCTTAAGCGAAGCTAAAACAACGTTCTTCGAAATTATACCCTGATGGTTTTCTATCGGGGTTTTTTTATACTTCCCGCGAAAAGCCATGTCCCATTAAAAGACATTATAGAAAACTTTAAAGTGTTGTGCCCCCAAAGACCTCACCCGAAATCGCTCTGGCGATTCCGACCTCTCCAAAGGCGTTGTGCTGAACCTGCCGAAGTGAGAGGTATAAAATTACTGAAATAAAAGGCCTTCTAGGTTTTTACAAAGAAACGGCAACAGTTTCCCTCCTCTTGCATCCGACGAGCGACATAGAAGCGAGAGGAATGCATGGAGAAGGGAGGTCTTTTCGGCAAAATATTTCTTGTTGGCGCATGACCCTGCGAAGAGGTCGGAACTTCCCTTTTCGGCTCCCGATAGCTATCGGGGCCGGGTGAGGCCCTATTCCCGAGAAAACCGAAATTCCGAAACATTGTGATAACGCTCACCAGGTTTAAGAATGCAATTCGGAAAGTTATTGTGATTAGGGGCATCGGGCAGGTTTTGGGTCTCAAAACAAATGGCAGCAAAAGATTTCGGGGTATAGACGACCATCGCAGGCTGATTGGTAACTACCTCCATTGAAATGCCCGATTTTTTGGAAGAGCATTTGACCGCTACAGGGGATTTAATATCAACAACAAGAGGGTCGTCAAAGCGAACGTTACCGATGGCCTTTTCGGCCAAGAAATCATACATTGAGCCTTTAGTAGGAAGCAATTTTCCTGTAGGCAATAGATTTTCATACGTCTCGGCGTAGTGGTTGCAGTTCAATTGCAGGCGGTACTCGTCAACTGAACTTGCATCGTCCAATTTAAAATAGGAATGGTTGGTAAGATTTACTACCGTTGTTCGGTCGGTAGTTGCTTCGTGGGCTATTTGCAATGTACTTCCGATTAATTTATAGGTTACGGTAGTCTTTAGATTACCCGGATAGCCTTCTTCAAGATGTTTGCTGAGATATGATAGTTTTAAATAAGGTTCTTCGCCTTGCTTGACTTCCTCAAAATTCCAATTTTTTTTGGCAAAGCCTTGCTTACCGCCATGAAGGTGCACACCGTTTTCGTTATATAGCTGATATATTTGCCTATCGAGTATGAACTCTTTTGAAATACGACCTGCAAAACGCCCTACACAGGCTCCTAACGAAATTTTATCCTCTAAATATTTACTTGGGTATTCTAGGCCTACTACGACATTTGTATAAGTTCCGTCGTCTTCTTTGAGCAGTAATTTCTGGATGATGGCGCCATAATCGAGCACCACTAAAATCATATGTTCGTTCTGAATCGTAACTTGTTTCAAAGGCGTCGAATTAAAAATCCCGATAAAAATACTGGTTTCTTTGCAACATTGGAATATTTCCCTCGTCTTTAAAGCAACCGTATATCTAAAAACCGACAACGAAACCGGCCAATGTTTCAAATCGATGTAGTACAAAAGTGTAAGGCCAATAACCGAAAGGCGCAAATCAAACTATACAGGCAGTATTGTGATGGTATGTTCGGTGTCGCCATGCGCTATGTCAAAAATACCGATGATGCAGAAGATGTAGTTCAGGAGGCATTTATCAAAGCATTCCAAAAAATTGATCAATACGGGGGCAATGTTACTTTTGGAGCTTGGTTAAAACGGATAGTCATTAATAAAAGCATCGATTTTTTAAAGACGAAACGGCATACGTCGATAACCTTAGAAGAACAATATATGCATATCGTTGAAGATGAAGATTGGACGGTAGAAGAGCGCATAACAATGGCGGACATAAAAGAGGCGATTGGGCATTTACCCGATAAATATAAGTATGTGGTAATGATGTATTTGGTCGAAGGTTTTGACCATAGTGAAATCGCACAGGTCTTAGCGTTGACCGAAACCACGTGTCGCACTCGTTTATTGCGCGGAAAAGGGCATTTAAAAGAACTTTTAAAACAAAAAAATTATGGCAAAGGATATTAGGGAGCTTTTTAAAAAAGAACCTGAAGCCAAAGAGCAGCAAATGAAAGCCGGACATGAGAAACGGTTTTTAGAACGTTTGGAAAACGAAATGCCCAAACGACAAAAACCGATTGCGATGTGGTTGCGAATTGCAGCTTCCGTGATGGTGCTTTTAGGAGTGGCAGGGTATTATATTCTCGGTTCGGAAGACCCAGAGCCTCTTAAAAAGACCGTGGTAGAAAAAAAAGCGAAGAATGAAAATGAAACGGGTATTTCACTGGGCGACCTTTCGCCCGATTTAAAGAAAATCGAAAATTATTATGTCGCGAATATTAACCTAGAACTTTCAAGCTTAGCCATTTCAGACAAAAATCGGGGCTTGGTCGATAGTTTTATGGCTCAGTTGGCCGAATTGAACAAGGAGTATAAAAAGTTGAGCACCGAACTTAACGAAATCGGCCCGAACGATCAAACGATTACGGCAATGATCAAAAACCTGCAGCTACGCTTACAATTAATGCACAAATTAAAAGAAAAGTTGAATCAATTAAAATCATCAAAAAATGACTCAGTTACAAAAGCAAGTGTTTAAGCCAATTACAATAGTACTAAGCCTCATCAGCTTAGTAGCCTATGGACAAACACAAAAGAAAACCTTTTCCGAAAGTTTTGATGTCGCCGACAATGCAGTACTTGATATCAATACCAGCCATGCCGATATCGAGTTCGAAACCTGGAACAAAGATAAAGTAGTCGTAGAGGCTACGATAGAATTGGAAGGTGCATCGGAAGAAGAAGCGGCAGATTATTTCAAGACAAGCGGCTTTGAAATTATGGGCAGCAGCAATAAGGTAATCGTTGCAACCGGTAATCGTAACTCATGGTCCGCTCAGTCATTTCATAAAATGGAAGACCTGCATATCGAGTTGCCCGAAATGCCCGAATTCGAATCGTTTGAATTTGATTTCGATTTTTCCGACATGGAAGATATGCCTGCAATGCCACCACCTCCGAACCCTAATTTCGACCATGAGGCTTTCAAAGAAGAGGGGGAAGCGTACTTAAAGGAATGGCAAAAAGATTTCCAAAAAGATTTCGGGGAACCATACCAAGAACGAATGAAAGAATGGCAGGAGAAAATGGAAGACAAGCGAAGCGAAATGCGAGAGCGGCGTGAGGAGATGCATGAAAAACGCGAGAAAATGCATGAAAAAAGGCAGGAAGCACATGTTGAGCGAATGGAAAAAATGGCCGAGGCCCGGGTCGAGCGTGCAGAAATACGTGCCGAAGCCCATCAAAAACGTATGGAGAATCATCAAGCCCGAATCGTAGAGCGAAATTTTAACCGTGCCCGTACACGCAATCGGCCCAATGTCTTTTATTTCAATACAGAGGGTTACAACAGAAATTATAAGGTTA
>ENA-ORXM01003416-ORXM01003416.1-marine-metagenome-genome-assembly--contig:-NODE-3416-length-15855-cov-14.190518_pt1 | contig 15855 bp, 9 predicted proteins | sample MGYA00237867_ERZ511480 | MGnify/ENA primary metagenome ERZ511480 (study PRJEB26309, sample SAMN06266103) | marine metagenome | isolation source: Algal blade | place: United Kingdom:Sidmouth, United...
TCGTAAAATTTCACATTTCACCTCCTTGACATACCTTTTACAAAGAATTTGGCGTTATTAATCTATTCATTAAAAAACATGCTTTTATGCGGATTTTTATACTTCTTACTATGATGATTTTGGGAGCTGTAGGGTTTGCTTTTGCAGACAAAAAAAATGAGCTTCCCTGGCGCAAAAATCATTATTTGGTGTGGGCAGATTTTCAAGGTTCTGTCGATAAAACAAGCGATCACCATGCCTCTACCCATTCGGGCGTGCGCTACTCTTATAAATGGTCGCTAAAAAATGATGAGCTTATCATGAAATTTGAGGTAGAATCTTTGTTTGATCGCTCAAAGTCTTGGGTCAATAAAAAAAAGAGAACCAAAACGTTGTTAGCCCACGAACAACTTCACTTTGATATTACAGAAATACATGCTCGTTTGTTGAGAAAGGCTTTCAAAGATGCAACTTGGAACAACGATAATTTCAAGGAACAAGTCAAAGAAATTTCTAACGAAAATAAAAAGACTCGCCTAAAAATGCAAGATGATTATGATGAGGAAACGGCACATTCTCAAAACAAAGATGAACAGGCAAAATGGGCGAAAAAAATAAAAAGATTATTGGAGGAAACGGATTCTTTGAGGGATTAGATGTATTATGAGACTACTTTGCAATTAGCAAAAAAACTTAAATGAACTAATTCTCATATCTTTTTAGTAGTACCTTAGTTTTTTAATACTGAACGAATAACTATTGATATATCAATATCATTCAACAAAAGTTAAGGCCGTTTAAAATAGCCCCGATAGGAGTGTTATAGCAAACTGATTTAAGTGGTTTGAGTCGTTTAAGTGGTCTGAGTCGTTAGCGGTTCTGTCCTATATAGATTCCTTTGCTATAGTAGCGGATAGCGGGACTTTCTGTCACGACGAAGCTCTTGACAGTTCGCTCCTAATTTGTATTTTTTAAAATTATGCGGCGAATACACTGCTTATTCTCTGGAGAATAGCCAGTTTATTCGCTACATGTGCTGGTTTTTGGCGAGAACGCATTATTGTTGGGAATCGAAATGAAAAAAAACATGCCCACCCACAACTAAGAACTACAGCACCAAAAAAACTAATAACTCAAAAAACTCTGTCCCAACTTCGCTTTATTAGGCACCCATATATCATAATCCGTCGTTTGTACCGTTCCATCCATATTCATATCCCGCAAATCATAGATATTCAAAATGGCAGGATTCGTGCGCCAATAATCGTAATCAGATATTTGGATAACGTGGTCTTGGGTACCATCACCTGTATACATTGCATAGACACCATTCGACATAGCTTTTAATTGTGATGCTCCATATGCCTTTGTCATATTCGTCGTAAAATCATACGTCATCGACAAACCTTGTGCAACGCTCGTTGCGGTCATTACGTCTAAATGATTTCGGTGTCGCACCACAAAATACGTGGTCGCTGTAAGATTGTTAAACGTCAATCCATTACCATTAATATCGACAATATCGCCTGTATTTAGTAGAATGGCTGCTTGTTGTTCTACAATCGTGGTATTCGCCAAACCTGAACGAGCCTCCACCAATATCCAATCAACCATATTGGTAGGAATGCTTGTCAAGGTCTCTGTTCCTCCATAATTGTACGGCGCAACATTGTAGGGCTGATTGGGTGGCAATAAATTAGCGATGTTCAGTTTGGTGTGCATCAAGCCTGTTGTTGCGTCAAATGCTCCTTCCAACATCGCTTTCAAAGCAACTGCCCCACTTTCACAAGCATCGGGAATATTGTTATTATTCGCATCAATCATATCATCAAAACCTGGACATTGATCGACATCATCACAAACGCCATCGGCATCGCTATCGCCCGTAGCCGAATTTGGACAAGCATCACACGCATCTCCTACCCCATCCATATCCGTATCGGCTTGACCACCATTCGCAACCATTGGGCAATTGTCACAACTATCAATAAATCCATCGGCATCGGAATCCGTTGGTGCGGCAAAGACGTTGTTGAAAGTCGTCAAACAACAATCATTGGTTGTAAAAGAAACCGTTACATTAACGCCCAATCCATTGGCAGGCAAATTTGTCAAAGTTACGGTCTGTGGACTTCCTGTAATTGGAAACAAAGTACCATTGACATCTAAAGAGCCAACTGTTGGCGTATTGTTGTAAATAATCGTCAAATCTTGTGAATAGGTATTGCTTGTCGGCGTACAGTCTATTTGCGTTCCTGCATTGACCGACAAAATCTCACAAGCTGGCGATGATTTTAAGGTTACTTTATAAGGTGTTTTCCAATCGGTAGCCGTTACATTATAATGTGTGACTCGAATATAATAAGTCGTTGCGCCACTTCGATTGCAATGTGGAATTAAAATAGGACTATTGTTTGTGGCAAAAACTTCATGATAAGGTGCGAAAGCATTGGCAATGTTAAAATCACTTGGTGGCGTTGTGTACAAATCAACTCGCCCACTCAATCCTTGAACGGGAACAACGCAAAGCGTATCATCCGAATCCGCAGGAACATTCACGACAAACCAATCGGGATCGGTTGTAACATTATTTTGGGTCGTATTAAAAACATTGGTAGAACGAGTTGTAGCGATTCCTACATAGGTTGTTTGTGGATCAATATCAAAAGCGTATTTAGGATAATCTCCTTCATCCAGACTTCGCATAATAATGTCCACTTCTTCGGGTTCTGCAACGTGTTGTTGATTGCCTAACAACGTATCTGTCAAATAATAACCCGATTGTGCAGGATCTAAAGGCATAGGTACATTCCCATCATAAATCCATTGGCGAGATAAGTCCACCACCAAATCTCCTGAAGAACCCACATCAAACGTCACCCAAGTATATCGTACATCTGTCGGCAAGGGCATTTGCGGATTGTCATACGTTCCATCCCACACATCACCGCCAAACTGTAGATCACCCCCAATATTGACGCCCACAATCACATCATTTTCATCTCCATCACAATTAATATCGTCATTGTTAAAGCCCAACTGTACACAATCTTCCTCTCCACCATACAAATAAGGGCCTTGTCTTGGACCGAAAAAGCAACCACTTGTTGGATAATTGTAGCGCAAATCTCTCACCAACTCGCCTTGCACATCAGGAATAATATCTTTTGTAATTTGGCTATCACCCTTGCCAGGTTTACTTGAAAAACCAAATAAGTTTGATCCCAAATGTGGCGTACCCAACGTAATCAATTTAGCGACCCTATGCGTATTGGTTGCCCACCAACGTCCATTAGCCGTCGGTGCCGTATCTCGTTGCAAATACTCCCGACTGATACAACCACCCGCACTATGTCCCACAATAATCACCTTATCCTTCGTCGGGTTTGCTGCCAACACCTTATCAATCATCTGTCCCAACGCATACGCCTGTTTTTGCATACTCGACTCATTACTATCACTATCGGGATTCAACACACTTCCAGGATCGCCACAAGCTGCTAATCCATCTTTATAGATTTGCGGATTATTAGGATCTTCATTCCAAAAGTTTTGCCAATCCGACGCATAGATACAACCAGGATTCAAATCGTTCGTTTCATTCACAAACTGCACCAACACATCATCATCCGCCGTACCCAGCACATTATCCGCACCTTTAATATTGGTTTCTAAGGTCGCATTATTCACTGCATAAAACGTATCGGCAATTGCTCCCCAAACCCCCATAAAATCAGGGTCTGTATAAGTCGGCGCAAAATTACCAGGCTCTCCCACCAATCCATGCATTAACAATATAGGGTAAGGACAATCGCAATTTTGTTGTGCCTGTGCCTCACTGCTCATCAGCAACAACAATACCATAGACAACATGCTCATCAAAGGAATCTTTATAAATTTCATCATAAAAAGGGGTTTGGTTTTGGTTTTAATATAATTAAGGAGAGAACAGTTCGTCTTTCATCGCAAAGCATGGGCCCGCTATCCGCTAATGGAAGGCATCTCAAAGATGCCTTTCATTTTCTCATGTCCTGTACCGATTTGCAAGACATCTCCAAGATGACTTGAAATTTCATGCTTAAAACGGAGAAAAGGCATCTTGCCAACGCTACTTCCAACCACTACTATCGGGTCTATTTTGCACAGACAGAACCACTGTATAAAGTTCTATTATCTCCTCAAAACAATTCCAAAGATACAAATCTCCCTACAATACATAAAGAAATCTGTATACAAATTATCACTTTAGCCAACAAACAACAAAATCACCAGCCACTCGTCGCCCATCACCTGCCACTCGTCACCCGTCACCCGTCATCAACCAACTAAAACTTCAAGTGCTTCACCGTTCGCCCATCGTTAATCAACTGTTTAAGGGAATCAATACCCACTTTAAGGTGCAATTCCACATAATTCTGTGTAACAAAAGCATCACTCTTAGAAGTTTTGACCCCTTCAGGTGTCATAGGCTGATCCGACACCAACAACAAAGCCCCCGTAGGAATATGGTTGGCAAAGCCCACCGTAAATATCGTAGCCGTCTCCATATCAATCGCTATACAGCGCACTTTACGTAAATACTTTTTGAAGTCCTTATCATGTTCCCACACCCGACGGTTGGTCGTATATACTGTTCCTGTCCAATAATCTAAATCATATTGACGGTTCATGGTAGAAGACACAGATTTTTGTAAAGAGAAGGCAGGTAAAGCAGGGATTTCATTAGGCATATAATCATTAGATGTTCCCTCACCCCGAATAGCGGCAATCGGCAAAATAAAGTCGCCCAATTCACTCACATGTTTCAAGCCTCCACATTTTCCCAAGAACAAACAAGCTTTGGGTTTAATCGCTGTAAGCAAATCCATCACCGTCGCTGCATTAGGACTTCCCATACCAAAATTGATAATGGTAATATTTTCAGCCGTGGCACAAGGCATAGATTTTTTTCGCCCAACCACAGGAACATTATGTAAATCTGCAAACATCTGTACATAATTTTGGAAATTCGTCAACAAAATGTACCTTCCAAAATCTTCTAAGGCTTGCCCCGTATAACGAGCTAACCAATTTTTAACTATATCTATTTTTTTCTTCATGTTTTTATATTAATATTAAGTATAAATAAAGCGCCTTTTAAGTAATGGATAAACAGTAAAGTATTATCTCTTTATAAAAAAGCACCTACTATGAGAGACCTCAATTTTCCTAAGTATGAATTTCGGTACAAAGAAATGGACAATCAACAATATATTTTTGACATTATACGAAAAAAATTTGTTGTAGTGACGCCAGAAGAAATAGTCCGCCAACATCTTGTTCATTTTTTAATAGAAGATCGGCAATTTCCCAAAGCATTAATCAACTTAGAAAAAGTCATTCGCTTTAATAAAATGATACGTCGTTTTGATTTAATGGTCTATGACGCAGAAGTTCAACCTTTGTTAATTGCAGAATGTAAAGCACCAAATATTCCTATCACCCAAGAAACATTTGAGCAAGTCGCTACGTATAATTTAGTGTTACAAGCCCCATACGTTTTTGTAACCAATGGATTGCAGCATTTTTGCTGCAACATTGACCTAAAAAAAAGACAGTTCAAATACATCGCTGATATTCCTGAATATGCAGCCTTGTAAATTTATGTTTTTTTCATAAAGAAACATTTTTTTTTCAAAAAAAAATGTTCTTCATGAACAAGTACGCCCATTTCACAAAATCACTCCGTAGACTCCTAATAAACAGCATTTTTCATATAATTTTTTACAGCAATATATTATATTCTTGTGTTTTTTATTTTAAGAATCTATAACTTATTTCATTTCATTTTATTGTTTTTGGCACTAAAAAAATAGAATTGGCAGCATATTTGCTAACTATATAATCGTATGTGCAATACAAAAGATTGCACTGCAAAGCCAAGTTAATTTTGATAGTAGAAGTTTTTATTGATTGCCTATTTATATAAGCATTCACTACTCTTTTCTTACCATTATTTACATCCCAAATTCTTGGGAATGGCTTACCATTTTTTAAATAGTTTGATTTTAGTTTATACCTATCTGTATAGAATCGTTCTTTATAAATCCTACTATATAAAAGATACCTAACTAAATTGTAGATAACTTTAAGGGTAGTGACAAATTAGATGTTAAAAACATTTTTTTTAAATTTTTTAAGCCATGAGGGGAGGTTTAAAATACATCATTAGATGCGTCACTGCCCTTTTTTTATTTTCCTCAACTGACTATTATAAGTCTAATATACTCTCTTTGTAAAACTATTATACACCTCCATTTTTTATACCTTCCTTTTTTATAATACCGTACTATTTTCCTGATTCAAAGATAATGCTAATTTTAGGAATGCTATAAAAATAAATATTCATTTTTAGCGTCGATATTTTCCAATATATTTCGTTAAAAAGCCTCGTCGTAGCTACGGCTATGCCTACGTTTTTTGCCTCATATATCAAAAAATCTCTTTGCTAAAATTTGTACCTTTATTTCTACAACATTCCTTAGCTTATCAGACTATACCCGTTTTATTATTCAAATCATGATTCCTTTTTGCACATTTCTGTCATTCGTCATGATTTTTGAGATACTAATATTTCTACCTTCAACTTTCTTACCTTTGAAATACTTAGTAATGGATAAAGAATAAGGTATTGATTTTTGGCAAAGATTTTTTGATAGACAAAGTGAACAACTTAGCTATAGCCATATGCTAATAACGCTTTTCCTCAAAAAAAGATCGTAGCTAAAAAGATAGTGTTTTTCGTTATTCTTAACTTCCTTTAGAACAAGATTAGATTTTTAGTAAAACTATTTAGACTCCCCTCCCTAAATAGTTTTCATCTTTACTACACCAGTCCACAATCCTAACCAATTTTATTTCACGCAAAGAGCGCAAAGGAATTTTCACGCAAAGAAGCGCAAAGCTCAACAGAAACCAATTTATCTAGAACCTTTCCGAAAAAATTTGTGGTATTTGCTTTTCTATTTTCAAAGAGGATTGCCATATAATATTCCCCACTGACAGCCCAAAATAGACCCGATGGTAGTGGTATGGCAAGTAGTTTATGTGGTTTAAGTCGTTTTTGTAGTTTATGTGGTTCTTGCCTATTACAAAGTTCTACTTGCCATAAGAACGGACAGCGGGACCATGTGTGGCGATGAAAGACAAACCGTTCTCTCCTTATTGTTATAATTGAAGAACTGGACTATCTTGACTTACTACTTCTGATACTAAACTCCACACTAAAATTCTTTAGATATTTGAATTATCTTTGAAAGATGAAATGATTGGTTCTAAATTATTTGTGCAAAAAGATCATATGTTATGTGATTCCTCCCCCTTCGCCCTCTCCAAAGGGGATAAGTTTGAATCTGTTCCATCTTGTAGGAAACTCCACAAATAAACTCTAAAACCAGATTAAGAAGAACCAAGTGACTTTCTACTTATTTTAGTAAAATGATAGCTATTTAGATATGAAAAAAATTCTTGTTGCCAATCGTGGTGAAATTGCTTTGCGAATTATGCGCTCTGTCAAAGAAATGGGTATTCAAACTGTGGCGATTTATTCGGAAGCAGATAGAAATTCACCGCATGTCTTGTATGCAGACGAAGCGGTCTGTGTGGGACCTCCTCCATCGGCTAAGTCCTATTTGTTGGGGGATAAAATTATTGAAATTTGCTTGGAATTGGGGGTGGATGGGATTCATCCTGGATTCGGCTTTTTGTCTGAAAATGCGGAATTTACCCGTAAAGTGACGGATGCAGGTATCACTTTTATTGGTCCTTCGCCCAAAGCGATGGAAACGATGGGTAGTAAATTGGCGGCGAAAGCGGCTGTTTCGGCTTATGATATTCCACTTGTGCCAGGAACAGACCAGGCAATTGATGATGTCGATGAGGCGATTGAATTTGCCAAAGGAATTGGGTTTCCAATTTTGATTAAGGCTTCGGCTGGTGGTGGTGGAAAGGGAATGCGTATCGTTGAAAAAGTGGAGGACTTTAAAGAGCAGATGGATATGGCAGTCGGTGAGGCAGTTTCCTCTTTTGGAGATGGAGCAGTTTTTATCGAAAAATACATCGCTTCTCCTCGTCATATCGAAATACAAATCTTAGGCGACCAACACGGCAACATCATCCACCTTTTGGAAAGAGAGTGTTCGATTCAACGACGACACCAAAAAGTCATCGAAGAAGCTCCTGCGGTCATTATGACGCCAGCATTGCGTAAAGCGATGGGTGAAAGTGCCGTAGATGTCGCTCGTTCTTGCGATTATAAAGGGGCTGGAACGGTGGAATTCTTATTAGATGAAAACCACAAGTATTATTTTTTGGAGATGAATACCCGTCTACAAGTAGAACATCCGATCACTGAAATGATCACGGGTATTGATATTGTAAAAGAACAAATTAAAATCGCAAGAGGTGAAAAATTGACAATCAAACAAGAAGAGGTTGTGCCAAGAGGTCATGCGATAGAATTGCGTATTTATGCCGAGGATCCCACCAATAATTTCTTGCCTGACATCGGCAAATTGCAAACATATCGTTCGCCACAAGCAACGGGTGTACGGGTCGATGATGGCTTTAGGGAAGGGATGGATATTCCAATTTATTATGATCCGATGATTGCCAAATTAGTCGTCCATGCGGCGGATCGCTCTCTCGCTATCGACAAAATGAAACAAGCTATTCGAGATTATCAAATTGTAGGTGTCGAAACGACCTTAGATTTTGGACATTGGGTGATGGAACATCCTGCTTTTGTGTCAGGCGACTTAGATACTCACTTTATCCAGAAATATTTTAAACCCGAAATGCTCAAAAAAGAGGAAATTATGGAGGATGAAGCCGCCATTGCAGCAGCCTTAGCCGTCGATTTTTTGGAGAAACATAAAACAAGTACGTCCAATTCAACTAACAACAATGGCGTTGTTTCCTCAACTTGGCATAAGAATAGGACAATGCGCTAAGATACTATTTATCAATTAATTATAAAATTATATTTTAAGAATGTTTTTTATTAAATTATTTTAGTTTTTTATTAATAATCACTACATTACATGCAGCATCATATTATAGAGATTAAGGCTCGCAGTGGGGAGGCGAGTCTTATTCGTACCATCCTACAAGAAAAAAATGCCGATTTTAAAGGAAAAGACCATCAAATTGACACCTACTTCAACTGTCAGCATGGTCGCTTGAAACTGCGAGAAGGAAAACTCGAAAGTGCCTTAATCCATTATTTCCGTCCAAATCAGGAGGGTCCCAAACGATCCGATGTTCTCTTATACAAATCACCCGTTCCAAGCGATTTAAAAACAGTTTTAACCACCGCTTTGGGCATCAAAGTTGTGGTAGATAAAGAACGAGAAATTTACTTCATCGACAATGTAAAATTCCACATTGATACGGTCAAAAACTTGGGATCTTTCGTCGAAATAGAAGCCATCGCCCCCCGAGCAGACACGCCAGAAGCCTTTTTATTGGAACAATGTCAGCACTATTTAGCGTTGTTTGGTATAGATGATAACGATTTGATGTCTAACTCGTATAGTGATATGATGGGGGCGAGTGATGGGTGACGAGGGACGAGTGACAGGTGACGAGAGGGCTGGTGACAAGGGACGAGTGACAGGTGACGAGAGGGCTGGTGACAAGGGACGAGTGACAGGTGACGAGGGACGGGTGACGAAGTGCTAATATATAAACAACGACACATAGCACCAAGAACTAAGCACCACAGCACCAAGAACTACGACACCACAGCACCAAGAACTACGACACCACAGCACCAAAAAACCAAGCAAAGCGAGAAAAAACTACAAAAACTACTTAAACCACAAAAACCACAAAAACTAAATCACTATCTTTGCGGTCTTAATCACATAAAAAATATATGGGTACAGTCATTTTATACATGAGTTTGGCGATATTATTCTCCTTCTTATGTTCTATTTTAGAAGCAGTATTATTGAGTGTTAACGACACCTTTTTAAAGATAAAATTAAAAGAGGGCGCATCCTTTGCCCCTACCTTACAAGAACTCAAATCCGATGTAGATCAGCCACTTATCGCTATTTTGACTTTAAATACGCTGGCACACACCGTAGGAGCGATTGGTGTAGGTACAGCCGCAGCAGATGCTTTTCCTGGCAATGAACTAGCTGTTACAGTGATTTCAGTAGTCATGACCTTATTGGTATTGGTCGTTTCAGAAATCATTCCTAAAACGATAGGGGCAACCTACTGGAAATCTTTAGCAGGTTTTACAACGACTTCCCTCAATATTATGGTGAAAATCCTAAAATATACGGGTATTCTCTTCATCTTACAGCTTTTCACCCGAATGGTCGGTGGTGGTGGTCATCACAAAAGTGTACTAAGCCGTGTCGATTATGTGACGATGACGGAAGTAGTGAGCGAGCAAGGTGTCCTAAAAGCAGGCGAATCTAAAATCATCAACAACCTTTTGCGCTTCAACAAAATAAAGGTCAAAGAGCATATGACGCCCCGTTCTGTGGTAGAATTAGCCAATGAAAATCTAACCATCGAAGAATTTTATAACAGTCATAAAAAACCTTTGCGTTTTTCTCGTATTCCTATTTATGGAACAGATAAAGACCATATCACAGGCTTCGTTTTAAAAGATGAGATTTTGAGCAAAATAATTCAAAAGAAAGGCGACCTAAAATTAAAAGACATCAAACGAGAAATGCTTTTCGTCAAAGAAGAAACGCCTTTACCTGATTTACTCAATAAATTACAAGAACAAGATGATAATGGCAAGACTCGCCGTATCGCTGTTGTCACCAATCAATTCAATGAAATGCAAGGGGTCATCAGTGTCGAGGATGCGGTAGAGACTTTGTTGGGCATGGAGTTTGTCGATGAGATGGACGATGTGACGGATATGCGAGAGAAAGCGAAGAATAGACTGAATTCTTAGTTTTTGTAGTTTTTGTGGTTTAAGTGGTTTTTGTAGTTTAAATACCAGAAACCGAATTGTGCTGTGGTTTTAGTGAGCATGTTTTTGTGTGGATCTGATTTGTTAATGTGGAGACTGATTCACTGACTAATCAATTCACACTCAAAAAACATCACATATCCACCAATCTCAAAATTCCCTCTTGAGAGGGAACGATTGACCGTAAGGGAAATCAAGGGTGTGTTAACCTTCCCAAATAGTGTACTCCCTCAATGATGACGCAATGATTCCTTTTCCACCCTGCGGAATCACGGATTTCTCATGGATCTTTTGGAGGACACAGATTTGATTTTGGTGGATTTGTACAACAGTATATCACTTTTAACACAAGGCTTGCTAAGATTATTGCTCTGCGCCCTTTGCGTAAAATCTTTGCGCCACCCTTTCTGGTAAAAGGAACATTGCACAGGAAACCATCATAAAAAAACGATTTCTTCACATTCGACAAAAACAAAAATTTTCGGAATCCCCTCGCTTCTCCGTTGGTTAGTAAGCTTTCACTTACAGCCTACCTACCAACTACGTTTTTGTCTTTTCTTTTTTTTAGCTCACAGAAAAGCTGGGATGGGCTATTTCTGACTAGTAAAAGAAAAAACCAAGCGAAACCCGATAAAGTTGAAAGCAAAGTCGGGATGATTGTTGAAACGATAAGAAGGACGGCAATTACGCTGAATGAGGCTCCAGCTACCGCCCCGAATAACCCGAGACTTACCTTTTTCAGCATTTACATCTACCCAAGCATTTGCATCATTAGGGGCATTATCATAAGTATTATGCCAATGGTCTAAACACCATTCCCACACATTTCCATTCATATCATATAAGTCTAATTCATTGGGAGCTTTTAAGCCTACAGGTTTCGTTTCTTGATGACTATTATCATTATACCAACCGACCCCATTTAAATCATTGCTTCCTGCATATTTATACTCTTTTGATAATGTGCCTCCTTTCGCTGCATATTCCCATATTGCTTCACTTGGTAAGTTGTATTCTTTTCCTGTAAGCTCCTTTAGTTTGGGTAAAAACTCTTGGATAATTGTGTTCCAAGATACTTGTTCTACAGGGCGGTTTTTGCCTTTATAATAGGATGGATTGTTGTTCATTACTTTTTCCCATATGGCTTGTGTGACAGGATATTTGCCTATGTAAAAGTCGGGAACAGTTATAGTGTGAATAGGTTTTTCTGAACCTAAAGCATCTTCATCATCGCTGCCCATCCTAAAGCTACCGCCTTTGACGAAGACCATTTCGGAATGGGGCATTTTGGGGAAGATTTGGAAGTTTTTTGGGTTGGGCATTTTTTTTTTGATTGGGTGGGGTTTATGAAAAGTTGTATTGACTACTTCTGGTTATAAGGTAAAAATAAGCGGAAGCCGACAGCGTAGTAAATATAATAAGGATGGTAGTTAATACGGTAAGTAGGACGGCAATAATGCTGAAGAGCGAGCCAGCTACTGCCACGAAATACTCGAGATTCATCTTCATTTATATCTATCCAAACACTACCATTATTTGGAGCATTATTATAATTATCATGCCAATGATCTAAGCACCATTCATAGACATTTCCACTCATATCATATAAGTTCAATTCATTAGGAGCTTTTAAGCCTATGGGTTTGGTTTCTTCATGGCTATTATAATAATACCATCCAACTTCATGTAAATCATTGCTTCCTGCATATTTATAGCCTTTTGATAATGTTCCTCCTTTCGCTGCAAATTCCCATATTGCTTCGCTTGGTAAATTGTATTCTTTTCCTTTAAGCTCCTTTAGTTTGGGTAGAAATTCTTGGGTGATGGTGTTCCAAGAGACTTTTTCTACGGGTCGATTTTTGCCTTTAAAACGGGATGGATTGTTACTCATTAGTTTCTTCCATATGGCTTGGGTGACAGCATATTTGCCTATGTAAAAGTCAGGAACTGTTACAGTATGAACAGGTTTTTCCACATCAAAAGCATCTTCATCATCACTCCCCATCATAAAGCTACCGCCTTTGACGAAGACCATTTCGGAGTGTGGGAGTTCGGGGAAGATTTGGAAGTTTTTTGGGTTGGGCATTTTTTTGTTTTTATGCGGCTCTATTGATAAGTAGCTTTCTGTTAAGGCAGTGAAAAATAGCCCTGATAGTAATGGTATGGTGGCGTTGCGTTGGCTTGTAGGGGCAATCCCTTGTGGTTGCCCTCGCTTGGCAAGCCACCATAAGAATGGATAGCAGGACTAAACATAACGACGAAGCACCATACAGTTCGCTCCTTTTAAAAAATTAAGAGACTCCATTTTCATCTTTTATAAAATAGAAATTGTTTGTGAGGCAATTTTCTTCCCAGGGGTTTTGATATTTTTTTGATTTCTTCAATACTTCTTTTCGTACTTCTTGGAAAAGTTCAGTGTGGGATTGATTGGGCGTTTTGATGTGGTTTAAAAGTGTTCCTGTGTATAATCCATTTGAGCCTTTTATATCATCGGAAGCAACGGTGCCTGGAGCTGTCGCATAGGCAATTAATGAACCTTCTGGTGCGTCGGCTTGCTCTATTTTTGCGAGTCCTCTTGTTCCAATATCTCGACTCCAACTCCTTTTAAGCGGATTGTTTCTACACGCATCCAAAATCAAAATATTTACATTTATTCTGGCTTTTTTCATATATTTCAAGATTTCATTGACGGCTATACACTCATACTTGACATCTTCTGCTGTTTCGAGTTCGGCATCTTTTGGGAGTAGATAATTGATGCCTTCTATTTGTATACCGTGACCTGCAAAGTAAAATAAACCAACTTCATAGTCTTTTATTTTCTTTCCAAAATTGTCTATTGCCTTTCGTAATTTTGAAATTTTTGGATTTAATAAAACGTCTACATCAAAAGATAAATTTTCTAATGCTTCTTGCATACCAACTGCATCATTTACAGCATTTTTCAAAACCCCTGCATGCTCATATTTATCACAGCCCACAACCAAAGCCAATCTTTTTTCTAGTTCATAAATAAGTGTAGAGATAGGATTTTTAATAGGTACTTCTATGCTACCTCCAACAAATTTTTCTGAAAATAAAATTCCAAATTCAGAAAACTCTTCATTACTTTTTTTAATGTCCTCCCACCGATGCCATTCATCTTTTTTCACAGAAACTTCTAAATATTTATGATCTATTGCACGCAAAGTATCAAAAATCTCTTTGGCAAGTAAAGGGTCGTTGTTTTCGATTTGTAGTGAGATGGTTTTATTAGGATAATCACATTTTGCATAGATTTTTTTCTTCGTTGCTTTGTCCGTAAATACTAAGCCATTTTTCCAAAATAAAAAAGCTTTTTGTTTTCCTAAATCATTAAAAATATAGTGACTTCGATGACCATATTGAGCAATGAATCTTAGGAAGGTACTTGGAGACAAAAAATCGGTATAGCGTATAGAAAAGGTATTTTCAAATCCTTCTGTCTTTAAATCCTCCTCTATCTCCTTTTGATAACAGTGATTTTCATCCAAATACTGTGGAACAATATAGGACGTTTTACCATCCTCTTCGATAGGAAAAACAAGCTCAAATTCTCGCATCAATTCAATCCACTTTTCTGCTGATATTTGCTTTTTCTCGCCTTGTCCTTCAGTCATATCAAATACATGGTCATAATCAAATTGGTGTTCTTCTTTTTTTAAGATTTTATAGATGGTGTCCGTTAGCCAATTGGGTTTGATAAAAACATATTGATTTAAACCTTCGGACTTAATGGAGTGTCTATACTTAAAGCAAACGATGCTTCCTGTTCTATCTAAGTATTCTGTCAAGGATTTTAATTGCGAGGGATCTTTCATATCCTCATCTATTTTTTGGCACAAAGCTGTATATTTTTTGAAAGTCAGCCAATTGTCTTTTTCGGCTCTTTCTTCTAAGGCTTGCTTGATGCGATGGTAACTTCTTGGACGTGTTTCACCAATATTTAGCTCTACTAATTGGTGAATAATGCGTTTTTTCAGGGTGATAATATCCGATTGATATTCATTTTCGTCTTGATGATAAGAATTTACCTTACACTTTTTTTGATTGACCGTACATTCATCATCCGTATGGGTTCTGTTTTGAATTTCTATAATGGGCGCATTTTTGTCTGTATAATGCTGTACATTTTTACGCCAATATGTTAAAGGAAAGGCATCTGTACCTTTGCTATGAGCTTTGTTTGACCACAACAATAAATACAAAGAATCAGAAGTAAGGAACAAACGGTGTGTAGAATGATAATATTCCTGTCCACCAAAGTCCCATAAATTGAGGTAAATTTTATCTAAATTTTTCCATTTTTCGATATGCCCAAACTCCGCTTTATCTATCTCCCAAATACCATTTTTGATACCAGGTGTGGAGACAATATTATGGTCAAATTCGTTCTTTACTAATTGATGGGCAAGGGTTGTTTTTCCTACATCGGTATTACCAATAAAAACGAGCTTGGCTTCATCATTATAATAGACTTCGTTTTTGCGTTCATCCTTTTGGATTTGTGCTAAATAATTCTTTATCCCTTCCCAAGAATTTTCAGCAGCGTTTGCAATATCTCTTAGCTCTCCTTCTATCCCATTCTCCTTCAAATAAAGCGTCTCCATCCCCTTAAACCGACGGATATTAGGCAAATCAAACGCTTTCAACTTATTTTTAGCAAGGTGCAGCGTATTTAAAACAGGCATCGGCTGTGCGATCTCTATATTTTGCAAATTCGCTTCGTAGATATAGAGATATTGTAGCTTGGAAAATTTTGCTTTAAAAGCGACTTCCAAATCGACTTTATTATAACTTATATCCAATAAATCCAAATCGGGCATATCGTCCTCAAAAGACAAAGTAGCGATACTATTTCGGCTTAAATCTAA
>ENA-ORXM01003418-ORXM01003418.1-marine-metagenome-genome-assembly--contig:-NODE-3418-length-15851-cov-25.093445_pt1 | contig 15851 bp, 13 predicted proteins | sample MGYA00237867_ERZ511480 | MGnify/ENA primary metagenome ERZ511480 (study PRJEB26309, sample SAMN06266103) | marine metagenome | isolation source: Algal blade | place: United Kingdom:Sidmouth, United...
ATCATAAAGTATCCTTATACAATCTCTGAGCAACGACAATATATCGTAGATCAAATCAAAGTCAAAGAAAGAATATCATTTGAGGAAGTATTCTATAATCTCGATAATAGAATGCATTGCATCGTTACATTCTTATCACTTCTTGATCTTATTAATTCACAGATCGTCATGATGACGGATTCGCTTAAGATTAACAGTTTCTGGTTAGAGTTCAGGGAAGGTGGGCAAGAACTGCTTGAGAGCTTATTAGAAACGACTGAGACTGAGGAGATATCTGATAGTTTGTAGGTAGTTTTGTTAGGCTTTCTTTTAAAATCTACATAGTTTGTTTCAAACTTAATATCAAATGTCACCATTAAAAAATTTTTTCTCAATAGTGGTTTTAAGCTTGTTATTTGGATGCGGTGATGAAGACCTACTTCCTATCGTTTATCCAGAATGTACAATTACATTTCCAGAGTTTGAGCCATTTTCTCTTTGTAGTGATGACCCTGTATTTCCTGGGTTATATTGTGAAATTGAAGATGGTGGAGAAGAGTATTTGCTCGAAAAAAGTAGAACCTTTATTCCTCAATTTTGCCTTGACGAAGGATTATTGTTGCCTTATGTGAACGATAGTAAAGAGATTATAGAACTTGAGATTACAAAAACGCGACACAGCAGAGGAGCAAGAGTTAATGTAATTAATAGCATTGAATGCCCTATTGAATCACAGTATTATGGTTTTTGTATTACAGGAGAAACAATTAAGGTGGTTTTAGAAAACGATAAAAAAAATATTGTTTATGAAATTGATGTTTCCACAACTCTTCAAGACAATGAAAAGACTTTTTCTGATCAATTAATAATTGAGCGGGAAATTGCAGATCGAGAATATGTTTCTGATATGATTATTATCTTAGATAGAAGACAATCAAGTCAGAATTCCTCCTCCTCATTAGAATTCACGTCTACAATAGTGTTGAACGGAAGAACTTTTTTAAATGTTTATTCTGATCAACTTTTTGGATCTATGGTATTCTACAATAAGGATTATGGGCTCATTGGTTTTGAATATCAAAATGAACTTTGGGTCCTACAGAATTTTTAAATTTATACAATTAAATATTATTTAAGATTCTCTTGAAGTAGAGGGATAGAATGTAGCAGTGATTTTCATATAAACATAATATCCTCGTTAAGGTCATATTTGTATAAGTCCAATTGGTTGTAGACAGACTCACAGGTTGCTCCTCCAACAATGATTAGATACCATACCAAAAACAAGATTATGCATGACCAAAGTAGTTTTCTATCAGTAAATTATCGTTTGCGATATACGAATATCATAAGTAAGAATGTGAAGCTTAGCACAGATGGAATTACTAAGTGATAGAGTAAAGTAATTGCGTCCACTTGTTTTGTTTTCTAAGGGGCTAAGATGATTTAGAGACCTTATAAAGTATAACATCTTTTCTGTGTTACGACATCCTCTTGTTCTTGATTTCAAGATACTTATTGATGACATTGATAGATAGATCTTCAGGTCTGGTTAGTATCGTTTGTATCCCGTGGATATTAAGTGTCCGAGCAATTTTAATTTTTTCGGCGAGTGCCTTTTCGGCAAATGTTTTTCTATAAATATTTGACTTTGTATGACATTCTGCTTCTGCGGCAGTCAGGATTTCTGTGTTTATAAATAAGATAACAACCATAAGGTGCTTCTTACCCATACGTGAGATATAGGGGAGACTTCTATCTAAGTCCACCATCTGCTCAAAATTAGTAAAGAAAAGCAATATGCTCCTACGTGTGATCTGCTGACGACAGGTATAGTAGAGTAATTCAAAATTGGATTCTCTGAAGGCCGTCTTCTGACTGTAGAGTTGTTTCGATATACTTTCGAGTTGTCCAGTCATCGCTTTGGCCCTGACGATACTGCCCAGCTTATCAGAGAATGTAATAAGGCCAGCCTTATCATATTTTTTAAGTATGATATTACTTATTACCAATGCAGAATTGACAGCGTGATCCAGAAGTGTCATACCTAAAAATGGCATTTTCATAGATCGTCCCTTATCGACAATACAATAGACGGTCTGCGAACGTGTGTTCTGATATTGATTAACCATCAACTGGTTCTTACGGGAAGTGGCTTTCCAGTTTATAGACTTTATGTTGTCGCCGATTTGGTATGGTTTGATATGTTCGAATTCATCATTCTCACCTATTTTTCTTATCTGTCGTATGCCTGCGAGTATAGCTGTTTTTGAAAATACTTGCAGCTCATATTGTCGCATCTGTATAATGCTGGGATGGACTTCGCTATGGTAAGGCGTATTTATAACTTCTCTTCTTTGTACGAATCCTGGATATCGTAATGAGATATACATCCACATTTTACCAAACTCATACGCCCCTCTCTCAGTAGGTCTGATGACGAACTCTTCAGTTATGTTACTCTGCTTATATATCGTCTTATCTACTATAAATGACCTATGTTGTAATTGCTCAGGGAGCTCGTCTACAAGTAAGGTTTTGATATTATAATCAGAGTCATTAGTGATTTTGTAATGGACGACTTGCTCATCTCCGAGCGATAGTTTTTCTAATACCTCTCTACTGCAAGTAGTGTTAGAACCTATCTTCTTAAGAATGTACCATTCTATTATACACGTAAGAACAAATACGCCAAGTACAACCTGAGCAATCCTAAACATATTAGGATATGAATACGACAAGATAAATAGCAATATGCATATTGCTACTCCATAGAAAAATCTGTTATGTAGAAATAAATTTTTCAAATTTTTATCTCGGTACTTCTAATGTTTTAATGATATCCGATATTACTGTGAATGGTGTCACGCCTTCCATCTCTGCATCAGGAGTCAGAATCATCCTATGATTAAGTACGTGAGGGGCTACAAACTGAATGTCATCTGGAATGATAAAATCTCTACCTGCCATCACAGCCGTTACTTTGGCTGTACTAAGAAGCGCAAGTGATGCCCGAGGCGAAGCCCCGAGATATATCTTAGAATGATTACGTGTCTCATGTATGATCTGAGTGATATATTCTAACATCTGTCTTTCGATGTGGATACTCTCAAGAGCAGTCTGTATTTCTGATATACTCTCTGCATCGAGAATTGATTCTACAGAATCTATATTAGGACGTCCTGGTTTATTTTTAAATCTATTGATGATCTCAAGCTCTTCGGCTATGGTAGGGTAGCTGAGATTTATTTTCATAAGGAATCTATCGAGCTGTGCTTCCGGTAATCTATAAGTACCTTCTTGCTCTATAGGATTCTGTGTCGCTATGACGATGAATGGCTTAGTCATCGGGTAGGTGATACCATCGAATGATATCTGCTTTTCTTCCATAACTTCAAATAGTGCTGACTGTGTCTTAGCAGGTGCTCTATTGATCTCATCTATTAAGACCACATTAGAAAAGATAGGTCCTTTCTTAAATATAAATTCGGATGTATTCATATTAAAAATCGAAGTACCTATAATATCTGCAGGCATGAGATCTGGCGTAAATTGTATCCTGGAAAATTCGGTGTCAATTGTTTTAGCGACAACTTTGGCGCTTAATGTTTTTGCAATTCCAGGTACACCTTCTAATAAGATATGTCCATCAGCAATAATACATGTTACCATCAGTTCTAAGAGTTCCGACTGACCGACGATGATCTTACCACATTCTTCTAATACACGATCTATCTTAGCACGGATAGGAGACAGGTCTACTCGCGATCTGAATACGGTCTCCTCTTCTTGCACAGGTCGTATTGGTGGCGGTATAGACTCAGTATTATTCTCTTGTGGTGGCATGTTCGATTCGTTATCTTCCATTATTTTGATTTTTTATGAAATGATTCTATTTGATTATGTAGCACTATCAATTGGTCATCAGTAAAGTTAGAGTTTTTGGCACTTTCAAATTTGTGTAACAATGTGCTGATTTCTTTTTCGCTGATTTTAGTTTTTCTTGACAATTGTTCTACGTAGTTACTTAGAGTATGATCTAAGAAGTATTTGTTTTTTATTTTATTGTAAAAGACATCTCTCATGTGGATAACAAGTTTGTTATTCTGCTCATGACTCTGATAAAGTGTACTCAGAGTTTTAATATACTGTATTGATGTATTTTCATTTTTTTCGATAAGAGGAATGATCCGCTGCAGCCTCTTACTTCTGAATATGACGAATAATAATAGTGATGCAAATAGGGTATAGTATGCCCATGCTAATGACGGAGTTTTTAAGATAAATGCAATAGGACTTTTTCTTATATCATCATCTCTGTCAAATTCAAAATTGATCCTCGGCTTATCTACTATTATATGAGTGGGGTTGAAGTGGGATAAGACCTCATTAGCATGATCTAAGTAGTACTCTTGCCTAGAGCCGATATTGGTCAATAGGTGAGGCATCGTATGTATGTACAATTCGCCTTCACCTAATTTCATTTTTACAAAGAAGGCTCTTGCCTCCGTAGTGTACATCAGTTCTTCGTAACTGATAGACTCTTTCCTCATAATGGGAAGCTCTGTTAAGTGAGTGTAACTTCTTTTAACAAGTCTTTTAAGCTCCTTGTGATAATTACTATAGATATGATCAGAATACGTACTGTCAAATGGTTCTGTAGCTATGTGCATTATGGTATCGTAGAAGCTATGCAAATAACGACTTATAAAGAGCAAGCTATCTGATGGATCTTCATAGTAAGAATCATTATAGTTATTATAAGAACCGTCTTGTACATATATTGAGTCTTCGTCATTGTAATCTTTCTCATCATATTTGTATTCACCATCAGTATAGGTTGTGTCACCCTCACTGTCAAGAACTACATGATCATATGCGATGGTATCTATTAGATGTAGTTGCTGTGCATAGAAGCTGTCAAGCGGGATCCTTAGCCCTGTGTGTTGTGTGATAATTAAGGCATCATTGCCATTTTCTATATACTCAATTAATTTTTCGTTTTGATCTATAGTGTAGTTTACATTATCTCCTACTACAACATAAAGTTGATTTTTACCATCACCGAGATACAGGCTATCGGCTTCGTTGATGGTTATATTATCTTCGCCATAGCTGGTCTTCATTAGTTCTGTAAACAGCCACAAGCTATAAGGTTCTTTAGAGTCGTATTCATATTGTTCATACCAATCGTAATCTGGTACCGACCTTATCTCTAATACAAGAGCTAATAGCCCTATTATGATAGCTACGATGACGCCGATGATAATTAGTAATCTTTTATTAGAACTCACTCTTTATAAATTTATGAAAGTGATAATCTAATTCTTCGAATTGTGCTTTGTCTATATCATGATTTCCGTACCATACATTCTCATAGATACGTGCTACATTTTTAAATGCAGATCTCTTGGGAGCATCTATAATCTCTCTTGTATAATCTCTGTTAGTCTTTTCTGGTTGCCAGTTGATGATGTCCTTGCGTGTAAGAAGTTGTAATATTTTCAGAAAATGCATTCTAATCGCAGATCTATAATCGCCTTCTCGGAGAGCTTGTGCATAACCATCTTCAGTGTCGACTTCTTCTATATCTTCTATGTAATCGACTTCTCTTTTAGGATCTATTTTTTTATCAGTATCCAGATTAGAAAAAATAAAATAGAGTAATAAGCATCCTATAAGGAATATGGAAATATATGCTATCAGTTCTACTCCAGCAAAAGCATCATACCAGCTGATTTTATTCTCGAACGGTTTAACTTCCTTTTTTTCTTTTTTCTTTTTCTTCTTTTTCTTAGGTGGTTTTGGCCTTAAGGCTTTTGTGGTTTTATCGAAGGTGACCTCCTGTCTTATTTCTTCATACTCAGATTGACTTATCTTATACTCAGAATCTTGTGCATGTAAGATCTTACCGTTACAAAGAACAGATACTATTATCAATAGAGGCCATATGTATGTTTTTAGCCTCATACTTCAAACATGGTTTTGTTCTGTCCGAATTTCTCAAGTTTTATATTGAGGTCTATGGCTTCTTCTCTTGTTCTTATAGCGAGATAAGCATTACGCATCATGTAGTATATGATTGGTAAGATGACAGTAATTACTGTCCAGTTTATAGTATTGGATATGAATTCATTATTCTTACTTCGCTTATCGAATAGGTGGTGCCAATCAAGAAAGTCAGTCATTAGACTTATAACTGGAGAGTTGACAAGTATGATAGCAACCCATACGAAAAGAAATAAGATACAATACAGTGTGGCATAGTTAAACCATGACTTAAAAGTATATCTAAAACATTGTGTAAGATTAAGTCTTGGTTTGTTATCAGTGTCTGATATAAAGTTGTCTATCAGTATTACGTAAAGTTGTGGAGAGAGAATAAGATAGAGGAATAATACATAGCCAGAGTTGATAAATGCTATAGGTACATAGTAGATCATAGTTGTAGCTGCAATCTTAAAGAAGTGCTTCTTTAAGAACGACCATTTATTAGTCCAGCTCATCTTAATATCTTGATCTGACATTATGATCATTGCCATAGCATAGGATAATATGACGCCATATGTCATTGTCATAACAAATTCTCCAGGGCTAAAATTTATAATTGAATCAGAAATAGAACGGTCAACCTCAAAGAAATAAGTTAGAAAAACCCAAAGTATAGGAATGAGAAGAAGTAAAGTCGGAAAAGTTGCATGTGCAAGATTAGAGCCCATATAAGTTCTGAACTCTAAGAACCCGTCACCGATGACATCAGACAATGTCCTATAGCTTAATTTATTAATGACTCTATCTTCGCCTACTCTTGGTTCTATTGTGTAATCCAGTCCTGTGAGTCTTTTCTTATAGTGATAATAAAGCGGGTAGATCACCCACATCAGTAGTATAAATAGAAATGATAATCCAATGATACCACCCTTGACTACGCCAGGAAGTCCAGTATGCCGTGTTACGTAGGATTCCAACATACCAGCCATGATGAATAGTGGGACTGCTCCAAGTATAAGCCGCAATGCTCGTAATGAATTAATCTGTATAGAGCTGGTACGAGAATAAGTCTTAGGGAACAGGAGTCCGTTACCCACAAGTATGCCGGCACCTCCAGCTATAATAATAGCTGATATTTCTATGGTCCCATGTATCCATATCGTGGAGAAGGAGGTCCAGAAAAGTCCCTTACTGTAGAAGAAATACTGGAACGAACCTAACATAATACCATTACGTAGCAGCACAATGATAGTTCCTACAGATCCAAAAAATCCAAGAACAAATGCGAGAAATGATACTCTAATGTTATTAGTTGTAATGCCGAAAAACATTCCAAGCTTTCTTTCGTCTTTGTATACAGCCATAGGGTCACCCTTGTCAATGTTTTTTTCAGTCATTGAGATATAGCTATCTCCTAAGATCAATGCGGGAAAACTCTCATCATTAACTGAGGAGATTACGCCTATGCATACAGCGATAATAAAAACGAGAAGAGATACAAGAAGAGACTTGCGAGAGTTATATATTTCCTGTGGAAGAATATCAGTGAAGAAATTAACGATTTGCTTGTATGAGAACTTGTCTTCTTTGACACGCATAGTGTCAAATACGCTTTGAGTAAGATTATTAAGATAGAGTCTTACGGATCTATTAGGAAAGAAAGTCCGAGCATAAGATAGATCACTGGATACTTTGACAAAAAGCCTATTGAGCTTATCTGGATCAGGGTTACTTTTCTTAAGCAGCAACTCTAATTCTCTCCAGTCAATTTTATTGTTATCTATAAATTTTGATTCAGTCAATGCTCAATAAAGATTATTATCTTCGAAAATAAGAAATCATTAAGTCTTATACCAATTATCGCTTATCACATTCATATCTTATTCTTTTTTGTAAAATGATCTGTGATTTATACTAACTTTAATGTCGTACATGTAATAATCATTATGTCGCTTATAGAAGTCGTAACATCACATAATATCGTTGTCAGATTCGAGCTGGCATCAGTTATACAACGTATCATAGCTTCATTAGTAGACTTTTTTATTCTTATAGCCTTTACTGTTTTATTTGCATTTATCGTAGGCGGCGGTGAGATTTTGTATTGGCTGATATTATTTCCCATTTGGACATTTTATCATTTGTTCTGGGAGGTGTTGAATAAGGGGCAGAGTCCCGGTAAGATGCTGCTCAGGATAAGAGTGGTGACGCTTAAGGGCCGTACGCCTTTAGTGTTGGATTATTTTACGAGATGGATATTTAGAATGATAGATGTTACTCTGACTCTTGGGACCTTAGCTGTTGTTTTTATCTCCTCGTCAGGTCGTAGCCAGAGAGTAGGGGACCTTATGGCCCAAACTGCTGTCGTGAAAAAACGAAATGAGAATAGCATAACGCTATCAAGCATTACGGAATTAGACAAAGGCAAGATTAATAATACTGATGATATCTTGTATCCCGATATCGCAGCGTATACCGATGATGACATGTTATTGCTTAAGCAGTCAATAATCAGATACAGACAGCAACCTAATGATAGCAATAAGAAAGTCCTTCTAACTCTCGCAGATAGAATATCAAAGCAACTCAGAGTTGACCTAAAGGATGAGCCAAAACTAAAATTCTTAGATCGTGTATTGTATGAATATATTCTCATAACAAGGTAATCTTATGGACGAGAACCTACTTGATTATAGACTTTCTGAGAATATCAACCTAATTATGGCTTCACCGATTAAGAGGTTGATTAATTGGATCTACGATATCTTTTTTTTCATTTTGATTATTGCAGCATTGTATATGATTAATTTTCCTATCATTTATATAATAACAAATGCTTGGTGGTGGTTACTCATCGCTATGGCATTATACTTCGTAGTTATAGAAGTTATAATGATTGGGAAGTCTATAGGAAAGTATTTTACCCATACAAGAGTAGTGACAGAGTATGGATATAAGCCAGAATTATCTGTCTACTTTATAAGAGCTATCGGCCGTATGATACCTATTAGCGCTGCAAGTTTGTTTTCAGATAAGAAAAGAACCTTCTATGATATAATTAGTAAGACTTATGTGATAGATGAGAAGCTCAGCTCATTATAGCAACTGTTATATATTTTATTTAACCATAGCTAAGTTAAATTTTAAGAATATTTACAACCATAAGATAGATGATAAATGTCAATGAAATAAGTGAAAACTATGCAGCGTTTGATGATGCAAAAATTCAGAAAATTGCTAAGAGTGAAATAAAGGGATTAAGGGATGAAGTCATACCTATAATATTGGAAGAATTAGCTCGAAGAAATTTAGATCCAGAATTAATTGGTTGGGTAAAGGCAGAACGAAGAAAACTTTCTCAACTTGAATTACAAGAATTAAAGACTAAGGTAGAAAATTGCACTTGCGAATTTTGTAGTCGAAACAAAAAATTGAAGGGATATAAATTCGATACTGTTATTGGAGCATTAATCTTAAGAACAGTTATTAATCATCGATTAATAGTATGTGAGGATTGTGGTAGAAAGAAAAGAAAGGAATCTGCAGTGTTAACTTTATTTTTAGGTTGGTTTTCGCCTCGAATAATTTTATCCTATCCTTTTGTTATGATGGAGAAGATACAGTCATATATCAAAGAGGATCAACAAAGTGAAGAGCTAATAGAGGAATTTATCAAAGATAATATTGGTAAAATTACACTGGGTAATGATAATGAAGAGGTAATACAGAGGTTGCTTTACGAGTATCACCAGCAAGATTAATAATAAAAATGAGAATTAGATTTTACCAGTCTAATTATTTAATTTTCATCTTTACTTATTCAAGATGACAGGTATATAATTTATGGCTATAGCTTTTTTTGATTCTGGAGTAGGGGGATTGACGGTATTGTATGCCGCGATGCAGAGACTTCCAGCACATCATTTTATTTATTATGCTGATAGTGACAATGTACCGTATGGCACTAAGACACACAATGAGATAACTCAGCATGTATTAGAGGCAGTAGAATTTTTAATCTCTAAAGATATCGAAGCATTAGTAGTGGCTTGTAATACTGCGACCAGTGTAGTCGCAAGAGAACTACGCAAGAAATATAAGCTCCCTATTATCGGGATGGAACCTGCAGTAAAGCCAGCAATAGAGCAGTCATCTGGAAAAAAAATACTTGTCTGTGCTACAGATAGAACCCTTATCGAAGATAAGTTAATGCACTTAATTAAAGATCTTGAAGCTGATGATAAAGTAACATTATTGTCTTTGCAAGATCTTGTTACATATTGCGAAAATTTTGATTTTTATTCTGAGGCAATGCTTGCTTATCTACGTAATAGCTTTAATGGTATCGATTGGGATTCATATCATTCTATCGTGTTAGGGTGTACACATTTTATATTTTATAAAAATATTATCAGTACTATGATACCTGAGCATGTAGAGATTATTGATGGTAATAGAGGTACAGTTAATCGACTCATCTCCCTACTTGATATTAAAGATCAAAGAAATAAAATAGGAGTTACTGATTGTGATTATTATATTTCTGGAAGATCAGTCAGTCCTATATATTTTGATAATTATATGCGTCTTATTGCTGAGTTAAAAATTGTATGATGAGAACAATATTCTATATCTCCCTATGCCTATTCTTAATAGCATGTGCTAGTCCAAAAAAACATTTTTCTGATGGCAATTATAAGAAGGCATATACATCCGCATTAAAAGATCTGAAATCAGGGAAGAAAGATCGTTCGCTCAAGTCTATACTTAATAAATCTCTTAGTCGTCTGATAGAAGAAGATAATACGGAAACCCAATCATTACTCCGCTCGGATCTTATTGAAGACTGGGAAGAGGCCTTTGGTATGACTAATGAGCTTATAGGACTTTATGATGATGGCAGGCGATATACTGATTCTAAGTATGAGTCAGTCATCCAATCTAAGCGTGAGAATAATAATATGCTCAAAGAGGACATTATCAGTAGTTATGTGGAGATGGGTGATATGAACATGGACGTATATAGTGAGAGGGGAGATAAGCGAGCTGCTCAAGAAGCTTACTATATGTATGAAGGAGCACTCAAGTATGATCACCCGATGGGCATGCAGGATGTCCACGATAAATCGGAAGCAGCTCTTATAGAAGGGACTATCGCTATAGATGTCACAATTGATACATGGGATATAAGGTACGAAAGAGATATAGAAAGGAGATTTGAAGACTTAGAAGATAACGATAAGTTATTCTATGCAGTTACATTTGAGAACTGGATGGAGGAATCTGATTGCCAGCTCGAAATCGATTTTGCTAAGTTAGACATAGATATTAATGATCAGTCTCGTACTGAAAACTACACCGAGCAGATAGAAGATGGATATAGAACGGAAGTAGATACTTCTGGAAATACAACACGTATACCTATCTATAAAGAAGTCAACGCTACAGTTACATTTATAGAAGAGGTAAGAAACTACAGTTGGGATATAAGAGTCAGAGCGGATAATGGAAGTGGTTATTGTGATTTTAGAAGCAGCCAATTTAGGGTTACACAGCAGGCCATAATTAGCAATTACGATACGAGTGGTGACCGCCGAGCAATCCCAGATGCTTATAGGAATAATAGCAATGACAGATTTACAAGCAGTGATGAACGTAATCTAATAGAAGATCTTATCGACGAGGCATTTGATGATATAGAACGATACTACTTCTAGCGGCTTATTCTAAATAGTGATAATCTTCTTACGCATTCTATTTGAGAAAAATAGACGATTCGATCTATCAAAACTATTTAACATTTCCTATCCCTAAATTTAACGTATTTCCCGTACCTGTAGGGTTTTAGTAGGGGTGAAGTAGTGTTTGAACATATTAAAACCTACATATAGCAGTATTTTCTATATCTATATTTGCAGTAGAATGTTTAAGGGTGCTTAATGTGCCAGTAGTATTAAACAATTAGGGTTTTTTAAAAGAAAGCAGCGTCACCTTGGGTTGGAGACGCTGTTTTTTTTATTAATGACCTTATATATTGGAGATATAGATAATGCTTTCCTGATTACTTATACTATTTAAGGTTGAAGATGTCCCATTAAATTTTGAAGTTAATTTTTTCAAATTCAAGGCGAAAAACACAGGGATAGCCTTAGCTATCGCGAGTATTTTTAACGATGGAATTGGAGAATTAGGTCAAAATATACGGGACATTCTTAAGCTTAAATAGTATTAAATCTTTATTTCTAAGCCTACTCCTAATCCAAAAATTGTATTTTTCTGATTGATTTCATTAGTAGATAAGTTATTTATTGTATTCATATTTTGTCTGAAATTTGCTAAGCCTACAAGTCGGAGCCTTTTGTTGAGATCATAATTCAGATTGAACCCCCCTATGATATTCAGGTCATTACTCGATGAGAAATAATCTTTAGCATCTGCTGGAGCGTCAGGAGGTCCTAGTAACCAACCTTCAAAACTTCTATGAATATTATACAACACACCTAACTCAACACCTACATTAAATTCAGATAGCTTCTTCTCATATCCTACAAGAACAGGAACGCCTATGGTTCTATGAGAATTATTAACTCTCCAGTTTTTACTGCTGATTGTTGTTACAGCTGCATTGCCATATGTGTATATAGTGTCAAAATTTATATTAACATCTACATTGAGCAATTGATTTGGAAGAATTTCAGTTATTGTGTCTCTTGTTTTATGTGAGAATCTCTCTCTCAAGAATCCTACTTCAGCACCAAACTTTACATATAAGCCCTTACGGTGTCTAAGGACAACCTGTAGCCCTGTACGGTTACTGATTTGTGCTTTTTGAGTTTCCTTACGATTGTCAAGATAATCTTGTGTTAATTCTGAATTAGCTGACATCGACTTGCTATAATAATCTGCTGTCGTATATGGCAATATCGAGAAGTGAAACTTTTTAGGACTGTAATCATAACACTCTACAGATTTACTCCATGAGAAGCACTCATCCTTATTAGGCAAGCCGTCTAAAAAATCATCAGCCGATGTATGGCTTTGCGCCAAAGAGTAGTCTCGCTTAGAGTTCAACTTATATGCTTGAATAAGGGTTGCATTAGCATTTCTGGTATTAGAACTTTTGACTATTTCAGAATTAGCAACTGCAGTAGTATTAGGTTTAGCGACGTTGTCATTATTATTATTATTATTATTCGCTATACGCGTTCCGATAGCTGCTGGACCTTCTGTTGCTGTCGAAGATGGAACATCTGAATTATTACTTATTTCTATATCAGACCTTGTGGCATTACCTTTTAAAAGGTTGTCATTGTTGTTAGTGTTGTCATTGTTGTTATTATTGATAGCTTTTTTCTGATTGCTATTTGCTGACTCTTTTGCTTTAGAATTACTGTTGCCATCAGAAAGTGAAGCTATAGAGTGTTTTGTGTTATCGTAATCAACTTGAGCATTAGTATTTTCTGATACAATGTTTGTATTAGAATTATTAATGTTCTCTTGCGACGATGTGGTTTGAGAATCTATTGACTCTAAAGAAGCCTTATTGGTACTTTGCTTAGTTAATGGCTTCGTTGTTACGTCACTTTTTGTATTGACAACTTCACTTTTATTATTGTAAGTATATATTAAAATAGAAGACAACAGTCCTATTATCATAAGTAAGCTTATGCCCCTAGTTAGCCATCCTATAGATGACTTACCAGTGACTTCCGCAGATATGTTATTCCATATTGCCTGACTATCTATTGTAGACTCATGGTGAGTTAACTTATCTTTTACAATAGATTCTATCTCTTGATTCTTCTTAGCTTTTATGCCTTTCCACAATGCATCATTATCTATAGGTGACTGATGCTGGGCAAGCTGCTCCTGTAAGAACTTATCTAGTTGATCTTGGCCCATGATTCATTTGTTTGGTATGCATTTAATTTTTTTCTTAGTATCTGTTTTGCTCGCGATAGATTAGAGCGAGAAGTTACTGCTTCTATTCCGAGCATATCTCCTATCTCCTTATGAGTGTATCCTTCTACAACTGATAAGTTAAAAACTTGTCTGTAACCCTCTGGGAGTGTACGTACGATATCCATAAGATTATCTACCGACATATTAGAGATGGCATCTGGCGCTACACTGATCTGATCATTATAGTCTACGGATAGAGAAGTTGTATCTAATTTCTTTTTATTTAATGACCTTAGAGCTACATTGACAGTGATTTTCCGCATCCATCCTTGAAGAGAACCTTTACTAGAATCAAAGCTATCTATGTACCTAAATATTCTTATAAAAGCATCTTGAAGAGTATCCTGCGACTTAGTAGGATCACCTATGTATCGCAGGCAGACAGAGTACAGTAAGCCAGAGAAGCGATGCACGAGTGCTTGTTGGCACTCTGCATGGCCCTCCTTACATCCTGATATTATGTCTTCTAAGTTCAGTTGGTCTGTCATAAGCAGTTTTTCTATAGTCGCATTCCAGCATGTATATTAGTAATTCTTTGACAGCCATCATGTTCTATGACCTCTGTTGTTCCACTTAGGCTATCTATAATCTCACTATCTATGCTGTCATCATTTCCTATATTAGGTTCTACGAAATTTGCATCTGGAGTTGCTAGCGGGATTCTTACAACGTAACTACCCTCTGGCACATCTAAGAAAATATAAAAACCATCCTCATCAGTCGTCGTAGTCTGAATAGGGTCTTGAAAGTTAGACGATTCATACAACGATACCTCAGCATTTACGATCGGTGCATCTAAAGTATCTAAGAGAAAATCTAAGATGCCTTCGCTATCATTCCACACTGTTCCTGATATAGAACGAGGATTTTCTGGATTAAATACAAATTCTTGATTACCTGAGCATCCATTAACATCAGTTATAGTAAGATTAATGTTCTCTTGGAAAATGAGACTTATACTTTCTGACATTACTGTTGTATTGGCATTAGACCATAGATATGTGTAAGGCCCTGTACCCCCAGATACATTTTCTATAGTCAAGGTGCCAGCAGGATTGCCATCTTGGTCACATCCTATAATAGATGAAGTTACAAGAGCTTCTATTTCTATATTTATTTGTCCATATTCTATAGATTCAATTACTTCTCCAGTACATCCATTAGCATCTGTAACTGTGACTGAAATAGGACCTTCAGGCAGTCCAAAAACTTCTTGATCTGTAGAGCCATTCTCCCATAGGTAAGCATATGGCTGTATTCCACCGATAACTTCTATATATGCAACGCTACTTGACGGATCGCAGCTTAAGTCTTGAATAATGAATACCTCAAGTTGTCCAACGTCTTCTAATTCAACATTACATATTGTTTCGCAGCCATTGCTGTCTGTAATTGTTACGGAATATATACCTGGTGATAAACCAGTTACTTGTGATGTGGTCGCTCCATTATTCCATTCATATGTATAGCCTCCAGAGCCACCAATTACAGTCGCAGTAGCAGAACCATTATTGTCTCCACATGTTGGTTGATTACTTGATATGGAACAAATAAGACCACCTGAAATTATTTCATATCCTCCTTCGCATTCTGAGCCATTAGCATCGATTATATAATATTCTCCGTTATCACCCAATGTAAGCCCTGAGATAATATAAGAGTCATCATTTATGTTGCCTACAGAAACGCCATCGATGATTATATCATAAGGGGAGGTTCCCCCAGATATCTGTATTTCTACAGAAGATATATCACCACAGTTTTCACTCGGTGTAATGATGGCTGTACACTCTAATTCTTCACTGATGTTATCTATGATTATTTTAAAAGAACCCATCACTGTTTGGCCTTCGACTTCACCCATGTATGAGCCTTCTATTAGCTCGCCAACATTTTCACCTAAAGTTGTAAAAGTGAAT
>ENA-ORXM01003419-ORXM01003419.1-marine-metagenome-genome-assembly--contig:-NODE-3419-length-15851-cov-15.695385_pt1 | contig 15851 bp, 11 predicted proteins | sample MGYA00237867_ERZ511480 | MGnify/ENA primary metagenome ERZ511480 (study PRJEB26309, sample SAMN06266103) | marine metagenome | isolation source: Algal blade | place: United Kingdom:Sidmouth, United...
TCCCCCAATTGAACATAAAGTTTTTGCTTCTCAATTATAATAGATTCCTCAACGCCAATTTGAGATTCCAATTGATCTAAAACCTTAATTGCCCCTTTATAATCTTCATTGAGGCGAAGCATGTAAGCGTGATCTAAATAAAGGTCTGGATTGCTTGGAGATTTACGGGAAAGATTATCATAGACTTGTGCCGCTTTGTCAAACTGATTGTCTTTTGCCAATAACTCTGCATACAAATATTGATACCACTTATTGGCTTTATCGAAATTAGCCGCTTTTTCTGCATAACCCAAGGCTTCTGACAAATTGCGGTCTTCGTACTCTATAACGGCCAATTCATACAAAACAGCATCATTCTCAGGTGTTTCTTTGAGACACTCCAAAAATAATGTCTTTGCCTTATCCGCATTTCCAAGTAATTTTTCTTTACTTGCTTGTAAAAATTTGCGTTCAAACTCTGTTGAATCTACTTGTTCCGTTTTATTTTTATCTTTCTTCTTTTTATTCTTCTTTTGTGCTAAAGCGTCTTCTGAAAATAAAAACATAAAAAGTAGTAAACAAACTCCAACTCTTACAATATTAAGATATTTCATTTTTGTATGTATTATTTAACTCGCTAAATTATTATCCTAAAGCCACATGTCTCCTTATTCTTTGTCTCACTTCGCCACACCACCTGTCACTCGTCACCCGTCACACAAACTACATTTCCGAGAAATCGCCCAAGCTCAATTGCTGTATATTTCCCTTCAATTTAACGTTATTTCCAATCATTGAGTTTTCTAAAAGTTGATTTTCTACGAGACTGTCGTTCTGAATAATCGTGTTTTTGATGATCGAATTAACAATTTTACTGTTATGACCGATAGATACATGAGGACCTAAGACCACATTTTCCAAATAAACGTTCTCACCGATAAAACAAGGCTCTATAATCGTCGCATTGTGTTGTTGAACGTTTTTAGGAATAGCGAACTCATCTTTTTTAAACTCTAAAATTCGCTGATTCGTATATACAGTCGCATTTTTATTACCACAATCCAGCCATTCTTCGACTTGTCCTGTTGTAAATTTTGTGCCTTTTTGCTTCAAATTTTCTAAAGCCTCTGTGAGTTGGTATTCTCCTTTGATTTTGCGGTCATTTTTGATAAGATAATCAATCTCGCTTTGTAAATCTTCCCCTTTTTTGACGAAGTAAATCCCAATAATGGCTAAGTCGCTTACAAATTTGTCAGGTTTTTCCACAAAATCAGTAATATAACCCTCTTCATCTAATTTTACAACCCCAAAAGCCGAAGGATCCGCTACTTTATGGACATAAATCAGCCCATCATGCGACGAATCAATCTTGAAATTTGCCTTAAAAAGTGTATCCGCAAACGCAATAACCGTCTTTCCCTTCAAAAAATCAGAGGCACAACCAACCGCATGCGCCGTTCCTAAAGGCTGATTTTGGTAGAAAACATGACCTTTTGCTCCAGCCGCTTCCGCAATCGCTTTAAGGTCTTTAGGCACTTGATCGCCAAAGTCTCCAATCACAAAAGCAACGTTCTCTACCTTTTCATCACACGTCTTCGTAATATCTTCGACTAATCGTTGCACAATAGGTTTGCCCGCTACAGGAACTAATGGTTTTGGAACGGTCAAAGTGTGGGGACGCAATCTTGATCCACGACCCGCCATAGGAATAATAATGTTCATATATTTTTTTAGTTGTAATATTTTAAGTTTGATTTAATCTGGTGACGAGTGCAAGTGACAAGTGATAATTATATTTTAAGAATTAGTAGGAGCGAAAGGTTTGTTGCTTCGTCGTTACGTCTAGTCCTGCTATCCGTTCTTATGGTGGCTTGCCTGTCACAGACACACGGCCGTGTGTCTCAACGCTTCACCGCCACCATACCACTGCTATCAGGGCTATTTTTCATGGTCTTTATCACTATCACCAATAGCTTTAGAATTTTAAGCGTACATCCCATAATCGTGCCTTGTCACACGTCCCCTCGTCCCTTCTCACCTTTATGATTTAGAATTTAATCACTCGTCCCTTGTCACACGTCCCCTCGTTCCTCATTTCCCAGTATGCCCAAAACCACCAGAACCCCGCACTGTATCACTCAATTCCTCCACCAATTCCAATGTAACTTGTGTATATTGAGCCACGACCATTTGAGCGATGCGCTCACCAGGTTTGACTTCAAAAGCGTCATTAGATAAATTGACCAAACACACCTTGATTTCACCTCTATAATCAGAGTCAATAGTGCCAGGAGAATTGACCACAGAAATCCCATGCTTGGCTGCCAATCCGCTACGAGGCCGAATTTGCGCTTCATAGTTTTGGGGCAGTTCGATGTGAAGCCCTGTTGGTATTAATTGACGTTCCAATGGAGCTAAAGTAACGGAGGTTTCTAAGTGGGCATGCAAGTCCATACCTGCTGAACCTACTGTTTTGTAAGCAGGCAAAGGATTGTTAGAATGATTTATGATTTTGACGTTCATAGAATTGAGTAGTTGTTTTTGAAAAAACAAAGATACAGGTTTTGCTTGTCTTGGACTTGTATCACTCATTTTAGTTTGTAAAACCTTTGGGCAAGGGAACTGACCATGAAAAATAGCCCTGATAGTAGTGGTATGGTGGCTTGTAGGGGCAATCCCTTGTGGTTGCCCTGCTTGTAGCGCAGGCAAGCCACCATAAGAACGAATAGCAGGACTTTCTGTCACGACGAAGCAACAAACCTTTCGCTCCAAAAATAAAAAATACTACTTTTACAAATAAAAATTACCTTTTTAACGTTTCTTAAAACAAAAAATAAATATGCGATACCTCACATTCTTAGGTTGCTGTTTGGTCATTTTAATGGGCTGTAAAACGGAAACCGCTTCAACAGAATTTGATGTCAATAAGGCGACTTGGAGCAAACAAACTAACTTTAAGGTAGATTTTACCGACCAACATGCTGCCATCAAAACATTGGGCAACAAAAAGGAATTGATTAAATCTATCCTTGAAAAAGTGGAAGCAGGAACGGTAACGGCATACGATTATGACTCTTTTGAACCTTTGTCTAAAAAAGAGGTGAAAGAGATTTTTAGTCCTGTTGATACGATTGTGACGATAGATTATGAGACGGGCTATGAGTCGGGAGAAAAGGCGGTAAAAAACGCACTTAATATTCCAGCAGTAACCAGATTTAGAATCAAACAAGAGTGGTATTATAATGAAACTGATTTTTCGATGGAGACTAAAATTGTAGGGGTTGCGCCTTTGGAAACGATTTATAATGCGGATGAAACGGTTAGGGGAGATCGCCCTTTGTTTTGGGTATTTTTTGACAAAGTGCCTACCCCAGAGAAATAAAATAGATAGATAAAAGTGAAATATTTGTGCTACTTTTGGAGAGTACATTAATATTTGCAAATGCTTCTACTATCAAACACCACCCTTTATATTTTTTTAGGAGGACTTATTTCCTTGTTCCTTGTTATTGTTGCTGCATTTTATCTCACACAGATGAATAAAAATGTGCTGCATCACGATGGTTTTATATTGGGAAGTTGGAAGCGAAAGGGCATGTCTCCAGAAGGTTTGTTATGGACTTTTGAATTTCATTTTGACATAGAAGATTTTCGGATGAAAGGTGATCCTGACTTTGCCGCTATTGGCAAATACCGTATCATCAAAGAAATTGAAAATTTACTCGTTTTAGAATTGTACAATGTGACAGGTGATTTGGAACACAATAGCTTACTTTTAGAAATCGCCGTCAATAAAAAAGAAAATAAATTGACAATTGATAATCGTTCTAACTATGAACGATTGAGGTATTATGATAAAGCGTGACCATTAAAGGATATAAGCATCTGAAATATATACTATATTAATAACTGGACTAGGTGGGCAGACAAAATAAAACGTATATTAAAAATTCCGTAAAGAATTGATAATAAGGCAATTACTGCGTTCCTTTCGTTCCACCAAAATCGTTCCCTTACTTATTAAAAACTTATGAATACAAAAACTACTTCCATCCTTTTCTCCATACTTGTTTTATTTTTTCTCGCTTTCCAACTCAATGGACAATCCGATAGAATCATTGTAAGTTCTATGGGCAAAGATGTAGAATATCGAATTAGCCGAACATTGACCCATGTTCCCAATGCAGAAGTCCACAAAAATATCAATACAGGCGAAGACATTATCAATTCCTTGAAAGGGGAGAAGCCCATCAAATTGTGGGTATTTTATTCACATGGCAATGATTCCCGTTTTTTTGGAAAAGACCCCCGAAAACAGATTACTTATTATTCAAGTGGTTTGACGTTGGATGGTGCAGCTGAGGATAGAACGATGTACCCAAAAGGACGTACTTTGTCAGATTTAAAAAAGGCAATTGAGGATAAAATCATTGTCTTTGATAAAGATGCCATCATTTACTTAGGCGCATGTGCAGTAGCAGCCACACATTTGGGTACACAACAAATATTTGCTCAAGAATTAGCCGACATCACAGGGGCAAGAATCATTGCAGGAGAACACCAAACAGAACCCCTTATCGAAAATTATAAGGAACTCATCTTTACCAACAAACACACTTTCTACGAGTTTGCGCCCAACAAAGCCCCCATTAATTTAGGAGACAAATATCATGTAACTAAAATGATAGATGAATACCTAAAAACAGGGCAATTGCACCACGAATATCAATTACCCGAAAAAGCAAGAGAGGAAAAGGTCAAAGAAACAACAAAAACGGTTATTGAAAACACAACAGAAAAAGCTAAAGAAACCATCAAAGAAGTAAAAGAAGAAGTGGCACCAACAGATAAGCCATAAAAACAAACATCAAACCTTTTATGAAATATATTGGAAGAACAAATGAGAAATTTGAAGTTCTTAGGGTTACACAAGAAAATAGTCAGGCGTTAAAAGATTTTGAAACGAATGATTTGTCTTTAATTTGGTTTGAATCAGACAACAACTTTCTAACCATTGACGCCATTGACTATAATTTTTCTACCAACCAAATTATCTGCCTAACAGAGTTCCACAAATTAGAAATCAAGCAAATTCAAGGACTACGGTTGATTCGATTCAACAAGCCATTCTATTGCATTCTTGACCATGATAGTGAGGTTGGCTGCAAAGGCATTTTGTATTATGGTTCTTCCCACTTGCCCATTATCAATCCAAACGAACAAGATCGAGAAATCTTAGAAACCGTTTGGAAGATGCTAAAAATCGAAATGGTTTCAAAAGATAATTTGCAATTAGAAATGTTGCAAATGATGTTGAAACGATTATTGATTCTTTGTACCCGAATTTATAAAGGACAACTTGATTATCAAAAAATAGAAGCTAAAGAAGTCGATATTGTACGAGACTTTAATCTGTTGGTCGAACAGAACTTTAAAGAAAAACACAGTGTAAGCGAATACGCCGCCTTACTCAACAAATCTCCCAAAACCATTTCCAACCTCTTTAAGAGTATAGGCACAAAAACGCCTTTAGAATTCATCAAAAACCGAATTATGTTGGAAGCCCGTCGTCAATTAAGCTACACAGACATTCCCATCAAAGAACTTGCTTACGACTTAGGATATATTGATATTCAGACATTTAGTCGATTTTTTAAAGGACAAGAAGGTGAATCACCTTCAGCATTTAGGCAAAAAAATAGCTGATTTATCGTTTTTTCATGACAAAAGGAAAAAATGCCAACTCTAAAGGAAAAATAGCCTACCCCACACCCTCCAGACCGCTTTATATTTGCATTGTAATTAATTAAGAAATAAATCTTTAACTTAAAAAATATAATACAATGTCAAAATTTCAAGTACCAACAAGAGAAGAAGTATCTACAGACAACCAAGCAATCTTTGATACCTTAAAATCTAAATTAACGTTCGTTCCAAACCTTTATGCATACTACGCAAAAAATGAAACAGCATTAGGCGATTACCTTACCTTTCAAAACAGAAAATCAACCCTAAAAGCCAAAGAAAAAGAAGTTATTAATTTAGTCGTAAGCCAATACAATGGATGTCGTTATTGTCAATCAGCGCACACCGTTATTGGAAAAATGAACGGCTTTACAGAAGACGAAATCTTAGACATCCGAAAAGGAAACACACTTGCAGATGCTAAATTAAATGCATTGGCACAATTCACATTATCAGCAGTAGAAAATAGAGGTAGTGCCACAGAAACAGCAAAAAATGCTCTCTTTGAAGCAGGCTATACAGAAGCAAACTTAATAGATGTAGCCATCATCATCGGAGAAAAAACAATCAGCAACTACATTCACAACCTTGCCGATTTCCCAATAGATTTTCCAGTAGCACCAGAACTCGAAACAGTAAATTCATAGAGTAAGAATAGGATAGTTCATAGAAATAGATAGGTTAAGAAGGATTCGCTTCAGAAATGAGGTGAATCCTTTTTCTTGTCTTTTTCACTATTGGTCATCGAACAAAGTCAAAATAAAAAACCACATAAACTACAAAAACTAAAAACCACATAAACTAAAAATCACCACCCACTCACAATCAACCGAGAAGCCGCCCCAAAACTACACTTTTGATACTTACTATATGCCCCAGCCGCCCGTTTTTGTATTTCTGCATAACTTTCCCGATTTACCCAACCCTTTAACGCATTATCCAAAATATACGCTTCAGGTGCCATCAATCCCGTCGTCCAAAGCAAAGGATACGCCCCAGATGCCCGCATATAATCCACAAAAAAATCTTTACTAAAGCAGCCCAACGTAATTGACTCCCGCTTATCAGCATCCGACTTTTCAGGAATATACGCCAACTCCTGTTCCATCAAGCCATTATGCCCAATATAGACCAACAAATCCGCCATTCCCCCAAATCCCACAGCTTGACCATCAATTTCCATCTCCAATTTCGATAATCCAGCACAAGCATCCATATAATCCTGAATCGTTTGGTCGATATATTCCCCATCATAAGCATCCGCAATCAGATAAATATTCTTTCGCTTATGTTTAAAAATACACCGCTCCAAAATATAACTCTCCGAACACGGATAACTCTCCACAAACGTCCAATCACTACTCCGCTTAAAAGTCGTCTTAATTCCATACAATGCCCCCCAATACAGATTTTGCTTGGGATTCTGTCCATTTCCCAGCTTCGTCGGAACAGGCGCAATTCCCTGATGCACATTATCACACAAAGCCACCATCACGTGAATACTTCTAACATCATCAGCCACCACACAAAGAGAATAGCATAAAGAAAACACCAAAAATAAAAATTTAAACATATATATAATTTACAAGCACAATCATTTGCACTAAAATATGGATGAATTAAATACACCAAAGTAGATTTTTAGGAGAGAACGGTCAAGAGCTACCGTCGTCACGCTAAGTCCTGCTATCCGCTATTATAGCAAACCAAGCACCACAGATCACAACAGAACCAAACCACAGCACTAAGAACCAAGAACTACGGCACTTGTTTTGCTATACCACTACTATCAGGTCTATTTTTCACTGTCCGAACCACCTATTAGAATTTTAGATTTAGATATTAGAATTTTAAAATGTAAGGTAGGCTACAATAAAACAAATAATCTACGGGAAAAAGTGTGATTTGAACAAAAAAGATTAAGATTAGTTAATATATTGCAGATATAGACAACTTCACCGAACGAATTAAATACTCCAAAAAATACAAACAAAACGAAATGAAAAAAGTACTTTTCCTTTTGCTTTTACTAATTGGAACACAAATCTACGCCCAAAATGCCGTAGAAACCATTTCCAAACACCTAAAAGAACGGCAAAAAACATTAAATCTTACAGACAAAGACATTGAAAACATCATTATCACCGACAACTACACAAGTCGCCACAATGGAGTAAACCACGTCTATTTCCAACAACAACACGCAGGAATTCCCGTATTCAACGCAATTTCCAACATCAATATCAGCGAATCAGGAAAAGTGCTTAACATGGGCAACCGTTTTGTAACACACCTTGCCAAAAAGGTAAATACAACCACGCCAACCATCAGCGCAACACAAGCCGTACAAGCAGGCGCAAGACATCTCGACCTCAACTTTGCAAGCCCTTTAACAGTTGTAGAAACAAGTAAAGACCTTACGCAAAAAACAACAATTGAGGCAAGTGATTTATCATTATATCCCATTCCTGTCAGCTTAGCATACGCACCTCACAAAGATGGAACCGTAAAATTAGCGTGGAATCTAAAAATAAAAACCACCGATTACCAAAACTATTGGAATTTACGCATAGACGCCACCAATGGAGAATTAATCGGCAAATATAACCAAGCATTACACTGTAGTTTTCATAAACCAGACGTAAAATGCTTAGAACATGATATCAAACACAAACCAATACCACCACTAAAAGCAGCAATCAACGCACCAAACGACTACAACATCTTTGCTTTTCCAGTAGAAAGCCCAAATCATGGAGATCGTTCTATAGTAAACAGTCCCTGGGAACCAGCAGGTGCAGACGCCAGCCCATTCGGATGGCACAATGACGGCAACAACGATTATACCACAACAAGAGGAAACAACGTAAGAGCCCAAGAAGACAGAAATGGTAACGACGGAACGGGCTACTCACCAGAATCCCCAAATTTAGACTTCAACTTCCCATTAGACTTAAATTTACCACCTTCAGAAAACCAAGATGCAGCCATCACCAACTTATTTTACTGGTGTAACATCATGCACGATGTCGCCTATAAATACGGTTTTGACGAATTAAGTGGAAATTTCCAAGTAAGCAACAATGGACAAGGCGGAAATGGAAATGACGCAATTCAAGCAGATGCACAAGATGGTAGTGCCACAAATAATGCAGTATTCTCTACGGATTCAGATGGTTCTGTATCTCGCATCCAAATGTTTGAGTGGACATCAGGAGGAAATGCGCCACCAATGAGCATTTCTATCCCACCCAGTTTAGCAGGAACATATGAAGGTGATTTAGCTGGCTTCGATCCCCCAGTACCACTTTCAGGACTTTCAGGAAACTTAGCGATTGCTTACGACGGTTCTGCCAACCCAACTTGGTGTTGTGAAGCAATCATTAATACCAATGAAGTTGCAGGAAATATTGCGCTTATTGAAAGAGGAGATTGTTTCTTTATGGAAAAAGTAGAAACCGCACAAAATGCAGGAGCAATAGCAGTCGTAATTTACAACAACGAACCAGGAAACGGAACACTTCCAATGGGAGGAGCAGCCGATTACACAGGTGCTGATTTAACGATTCCTGTCATTATGATTGGAAACAATGACGCCCAAGACATTATTTCAACTTTAGAAACAGGCGTTCCTGTATCAATTAGCATGACAGGAGCTGTAAACTTAGATGGTGATTTCGACAACGGTATTATTGCCCACGAATACTCACATGGTATCTCTATTCGATTAACAGGTGGGCCAACCGCAGCAGGTTGCTTAACTGTAGATGAACAAATGGGAGAAGGATGGAGTGATTGGTACGGATTGATGCTAACGATGAAAGCAGAAGACACTCGAAATACAGGAAGAGGATACGGCACATACGCTTCTGACGAACCCACAACTGGACAGGGAATTAGAGAAGCACCCTACACTACGAATACGAATGTAAACGAATATACCTACGGAGATTCAAACAACGGAGCTTTATTTGTACCACACGGCATCGGTTTTGTTTGGGCAACAATCTTATGGGAAGTCACTTGGGATATGATAGACGAATATGGCTTTGACCCAGATTTACACAATGGAACAGGCGGAAACAACATTATGCTTCAATTAGTAACAGATGGACTCAAACTACAAACCTGTAATCCAGGTATGGTTGATGGAAGAGACGCTATCTTATTAGCAGATGAAGTCAATTATGACGGAGAACATGTTTGTATGTTATGGGAAGCATTTGCTCGTAGAGGATTAGGATTCAGTGCAAGTCAAGGTTCTTCAGCCAGTCGTTCAGACCAAGTAGAATCATTTGACAGCGCACCAGTTTGCCAACCAAACCTACGCCTAATGTTAGAAGCAAATGCGGATAGTGTTCAAGCAGGTGAAAACATAGGCTATACATTTACAGTTACGAACGAAGCTCAACAAGCAATCACAGAAACAAAAATCACTGTAAATTTCCCAGAAAATGCTACTTATGTCAATGGCTCTTCTCAATGCACAGAAAGCACATCAAACGGAGAAGTCATTTTAACAATCGGCAACATGGCAGATGGTGAAGTAACAACATGCAGCATGGAGTTAATGACAGACCCATCTATCTTCACAACATCATTCTTTTTAGAGCCATCAGAGAGCGAAGAAAATTGGGAAGTTTCCAATGCAGGAATAAGTACTACTATGTGGAGTTTATCAACAGCCAATCCAAACAACGGAGACAAATCTTGGTTCGTTCCAGACATCGAAACAGAATCAGATGTGTACCTAAACCTTACAGAATCATTCACAGTTACTGAAGATTATGACAATCCCATAATTAGTGTATGGCATGCCTACAACACAGAAGCAACTTGGGACGGAGGAGTCATCGAATACGCTACCAATGGTTCTGACTGGATCGACTTTGGTGCAAATATGGTTCAAAATGGCTACAACAGCATCATTCAAGAAAATCCTGCAAGTGCTATTAGTGGACGAGAAGGATTCTCTGGCAGTAGCATGGGCTACGTCAATACATTAATCAACGTGGAATCATTAGTAGGACAAACATTCTCTATTCGTTTCCGTTTTGCATCTGACGGTGCAGTAGGCGGATTAGGTTGGTATGTAGATGATGTCGAATTATTAGATGCAGCCTTCCTCACAATTCAAGCCTGCGCCCAAGCAGACGAATTACCAGAAGTATGTGCAGGACATACAGCGACCATGATTTCAGACTTTGAGTGTACAGCAGATGCAGGAACCTTAGTAGGCCCAGATGAAACAGAAGACGGCATAGTCATCGTAGATATATTCGCACAAGACCCATTCCTCAACGTTTCAGTAGAATACGACGGAGGCACACCAAGCACCGACGATTACGACCAAATGTTCCTCCTAACAGAGAACAATGCACCAACCTACACCATCAAAAGCTACAACCAAACAGGCGAATTCAACTTAGCAAGTTTAGACGCAGCAACCTACACAATATGGTCAGTAACCTACAGTACTATTAATCCAGTATCAACAGTTGGCGCATTCATCAACAACAATGGAGTTACCTCAATGGAATCATTCCAAGAAAAAGCAGACCAACAAGCACTATGCCTTGCGATTACCAACCAAGACGCAACAGGAAACACCCTAAGCGTCGAAGTACAAATGGACAACACAAGCATAAATGCCCTACAAAACGATTTCAACATACAAATATCACCCGTCCCAACAATAGACATCTTAAACATAGAATTTATCGCACAAAAAGGCGAAAACTATGAAATAGAAATCTACAACGTAGCAGGACAACTCATGGAAACAAAAGCCCTAATCGCCAACACAGGAAATAATCAATACAGCCTAAACGTAAGCAAATACCCATCAGGCATATACTGGCTATCCCTCAACAACGAAACAGGCGCAAAATCCAACACAAAATTCATCAAAGAATAAAAGTAAAATCGACTATTGATATACATATTGGAAATTAAAAAAAGTCCAATAGCGTTGAAGCCATATAAAATAGCCTCGATAGCAGCGTTATACCAAAAGCAGCGAGGCGCAGAAAGGCATTGTAGAGACGTTGCACTGCAACGTCTAAGGCCTGCAAGGTCTTTTGGTATAGTAGCGTATAGCGAGACCCTGCGTCACGACGAAGCAATAAACCTTTCGCTCCAAATTAGAAAATAAAGCACATATCAATAATTCCAAAAACCACCTATGATAACAAAAAAATTATAGGTGGTTTTTTTATACAATTATCACAAAGACCCGTAAGGAGCATTGATGCATTTCAATACATCAAAAAAAAAATCCTGCAAAAACATCCCTTGATGCATTTCAATGCATCAAAAAAAAAATCCCCTCTACCAAGAGGGGACGATTGACCGCAGGGAAATCAGGGGTGTGTAAAACCATGAATTTCCCCAAAACCCCAAAATCAAGAAGCCCCCGTAAAGGCACACAGCCATGTGTCTCCACTCAAAAAAAACTCCCCAAAAAAAACTATATTTGCACCACAAAAACACACCAAATCACAAATAATATGCAAATCACAGGAAACTACATAGACATCAAAGCAAAGGCAACCTATCCCGTTAAAATAACGGTAGAAAACAAAAAAATAGCCACAATAGAAAAAACAGAAGAATCCGTCACCGACCAATACCTCCTACCAGGATTCGTCGATGCCCACGTACACATAGAAAGCTCCATGCTCGTACCCACCGAATTCGCACGAATGGCCGTCGTACACGGCTCCGTCGCCACCGTATCCGACCCACACGAAATCGGCAACGTATTAGGCGTCAAAGGCGTAGAATTTATGATAGAAAACGGCAAAAAAAGCCCCTTTAAATTTTACTTTGGCGCACCCTCATGCGTACCCGCCACCACCTTTGAAACAGCAGGTGCAGAAATCACCGTAGAAGACGTCGACTACCTCCTCCAAAAAGACGAAATAAAATACTTAGCCGAAATGATGAATTGGCCAGGCGTACTATTCAAAGACGAAACCGTTTACGCCAAACTCGCCCTCGCACAAAAATACAACAAACCCATCGACGGACACGCACCAGGACTCAAAGGAGAACAAGCCGCCCAATACATCGCCGCAGGCATCAGCACCGACCACGAATGCTTCACCGCCGAAGAAGCCTTAGACAAACTAAAACACGGCATGAAAATCATCATTCGAGAAGGAAGTGCCGCCAAAAACTTTGAAGCCCTCATCGACCTCATGCACGACCACTACGAAAACATGATGTTCTGTTCCGACGACAAACACCCTGACAGCTTAGAACTCGGACACATCAACCAACTCGTCCAAAGAGCCTTAGCCAAAGGCATCGACCTATACAAAATCCTCCAATGCGCCTGCATCAATCCCGTCGAACACTACGGCTTAGAAGTAGGACAACTCAACGAAGGCGACCCAGCCGACTTCATCATCATAGACAACCCCTTCGATTTCAACATAAAACAAACCTACATTGACGGAGAATTAGTCGCAGAAAATGGAAAATCCAATCTCACCCACAGCTTCAGCGAAAAACCCAACAATTTCAACACCTCCAAAAAAACAGCCGAACAATTTAAAATAAAAAACACCTCAGAAGAAATCCCCGTCATCGAAGTCATCGACGGAGAACTCATCACGAACCGCCTCAACCTAAAAGCCAAAATAGCAGAAGGCTATACCATATCAGACACCGACAACGACATCCTCAAAATAGCCGTCGTCAATCGCTACCAAGAAGCCGAACCAGCCGTCGCCTTCATCAAAAACTTCGGCTTAAAATCAGGCGCAATCGCCTCATCCGTAGGACACGATTCCCACAACATCATCGTCGTAGGTGTCGATGACGAATCCATCACAAAAGCCACAAACCTACTCATTGACGTAAAAGGCGGAATCTCCGCAGTAAACGGAACAAGTGAAAAAGTAATCCCACTCCCAGTAGCAGGTCTAATGACCGACGAAGACGGCTACAAAATCTCCAAAGACTACATCGAAATCGACAAAATGGCAAAAGACATGGGTTGCACTTTGATTTCTCCCTATATGTCCCTATCTTTCATGGCACTCTTAGTCATTCCAGCCCTAAAACTAAGCGACTTAGGACTCTTCGACGGAGAAAAATTCGAGTTCGTCTAAAAACAAAATAGAGATACATTAAAATCATAAAAAGGAGCGAACGGATAGCAGCTTCGTCGCCACAGAAAGTCCTGCTATCCGTTCCTATGGCAAGCCAAGTATCATCAATCACGTAAGAACCGAACCACAGCACTAAGAACCAAGAACCACAGCACTTGGTTTGCCATACCACTACTATCAGGGCTATTTTAAATGAACAGAACCACTAAAAAAGAAAAAACACAAAATCAAAAACCAAGAAAAAACACCCCCTCTACCAAAAGGGAACGATTGACCAAAGGGAAATCAGGGGAGTGTAAACCCCACTAAAAAAAAGAAAAAACAAAATCGAAAAACCAAGAAAAACATCCCCTCTACCAAGAGGGGACGATTGACCGCAGGGAAATCAGGGGTGTGTAAAACCATGAATTTCCCCACACCCCAAAAAAATCGAATAAACCAGAAAAAAACCCCCAGAGGACGATTAACACAAAACTAATCAGGGGTGTAAACCCCACAATATGGCAGAAACCCTTCCATTCTCCAAAAAAATAGCCTACGCCTTCGGACAATGGGGATGGGCAACCCTCGTCAGCATCATAAACCTACAACTGGTCTACTTCTACATACCCCCAAAAGACGCAGGAATCGAAACATTCATCACCCAAACCGTCTTCCTCTTAGTCTTGAATGCCATCGTCCTAATCGCCGCAAGTGGACGCCTATTAGACGCCATAACAGACCCACTTATCGCTAGCATGAGCGACAGATGGAAAGGCAAAAATGGACGAAGAATACCCTTTATGAAAGTAGGCGCAATTCCAAGTGCCTTCTTTTGTTTCCTACTATTCGTTCCCATCGTACCCGCAGAAAGTGGATGGAACATCATATGGCTCATTTTTGTACAAGCCTGCTTCTATGTTAGCCTAACCATCTATGTAACACCCTACTTTGCCCTACTCCCCGAATTAGGACACAATGCCAAAGAACGGCTATCCCTATCAACATGGATTTCAATTACTTATGCATTAGGCGTTGTCGTGGCAGCAGTCGTTCCCGTATTAGGAGATGTATTGAAAGAGGCTTGGATGCTTACCAAAGTCCAATCCATTCAATATGCCGTCGGAATATTAGCAGGAGTCGCAACGATTTTCTTATTGATTCCTGTATGGTTTATTGAAGAAAAAAAATATTGTAAATCAATAGACAATGCCATAGAAGTACCTGTGATGACCGCCTTAAAGCGCACCTTCAAAAACAAAAATTTCATCTATTATGTCGTTGCGGATTTTACCTATTTTATGGGATTTACCATCATCAATACAGGCTTATTGTACTACATCACCGTATTATTGGGATTTGAAGAAGGGGAAGTCATCATCTATTTGGCAGGATTGATAGGCATTTCTTTCGTCTTTTATCCCATCGTCAATATATTGGCAAAAAGCAAAGGGAAAAAGCCATTGGTAGTCGGCTCATTTTTGTGGTTAGGTGTTGTATTTACAGGGATTTTCTTTTTAGGGAATTTGCCCTTTTCCGCCGATACACAAGCCAAATTACTGATTTTGAGCTTAGCCGTTCCCATCTCTTTTTTAGGGATTTTACCCAACGCAATTCTTGCCGATATAGCAGAACACGATGCTTTAAAATCTGGAATTAGACAAGAAGGAATGTATTTTGCTTCCCGAACACTAATGCAAAAGTTTGGGCAAACAGTAGGTGTTGTATTATTTGCGATGCTTACGTCCTTGGGCAAAGATCCTGGCGATGACTTAGGCATTCGTTTAAGCGGTATTATTGGAGCAGTGCTTTGCGTTTTATCAGGTCTCTATTTCATCAATTATAACGAGAAACAACTATTACAGGAAATAGAAGACAACTCGCAATGAAACCATCACAAAAAGAGTAAGTCTAATTAAAAAAACGAACTAATCCGTCCCGACCCTCCAAAATAGACCCGATGGCAGTGGTATGGTGCGGCTTGGCAGTAGATGTAAGGCATCTTCAAGATGCCTTACATCTTTGTGC
>ENA-ORXM01003420-ORXM01003420.1-marine-metagenome-genome-assembly--contig:-NODE-3420-length-15847-cov-4.398224_pt1 | contig 15847 bp, 16 predicted proteins | sample MGYA00237867_ERZ511480 | MGnify/ENA primary metagenome ERZ511480 (study PRJEB26309, sample SAMN06266103) | marine metagenome | isolation source: Algal blade | place: United Kingdom:Sidmouth, United...
GGGTTGTCCTCTAAAAATATAAACGATTTTTTCAAAATAATTATCGGGGAGGATTACATCGGCATCTAATTTTACGATAAAATCGTAATCTTCATCTAGTAATTGAAGACCTTTGTTAAATGCATTCACCACTTTGCTGCCAGGCATGTGCTCTGTAGAAGATGTTGTATTCAGCTTTTGAAAAATAGGGCTGAGAGTCACGAATTGGTCTATGATAGCTTCTGTGTTGTCGGTGGAATTATCGTTCACTACAACTACCCTTTTTGGCTGTAGCGACTGTCTTAATATAGAATTTAAGGTGTCAGCTAAAAAGCCTTCTTCGTTATGAGCGGGAACAATTACGTAGTAGTGCATGGCAATGAAGCATTTAAAGGTCAAAAGCTAAGAAAATCAAATGATATACTAGGCTTATTTCACTTGTTTTCTTATCGCATATACAATGTAGTAGCGTGGGGTGAAACTTCGTAATAATGGGCGTATGCCCAGTTTTTTGACAGGATTGGTCCATTTTGCCCTATCCTTTATTTCCCAACCTGCTTTTTCCAAAAGCCAGTCAAACTGCCAATCCTCAAATTCATGGTAATGACGGTCCCACGGGTCCGTTTTACTGCGGTAGGCAGGAGAAAACCAAAGTTTTAGGGGAATACTGGCCACAAGTTTATCTGCTTTTATTTCCCTAAGCGGATTAAAAGGAGCTAATAAATGTTCGAAAATTTCAAATGCGGTAACAACTTTTGCATTAGAATTGACTAAGGAAGAATAATCAACATCCAAATCTTCGCCTTTGGTATTTTCTACAGTATATCCCTGTCCTTTCATGATTTTCGAAAACGGATTTTCTACACCAAGATCAAGAATGGTTTCCTCGGTAGATATATGTTTTTTTAGAAAATCTAGGGTATACTGAAAGCGTTTACTCGGATAGGTATTCTCGTACATTTGAACAGGTTGCAAGTTTGATGTTTTGCGCTGTTACCGGTTCAATTAGACCCTGTATACCATAGCATTAATATTCATGCCCGCGCCAACACTGGCAAAGATAACAACATCTCCCTTTTGAACCTCTTGATTTTCTATTTTTCCGTTCAAGACCAAATCAAATAGGGTAGGTACTGTTGCAACAGAGCTATTACCTAGTTTACCAATGCTCATAGGCATTATGTCATTAGGAACCTCTTGGTCATACAGACCGTAGAAACGCTTAATGATGGCTTCGTCCATCTTTTCGTTCGCTTGGTGAATAAATATTTTTTTAAGGTCATTTATTCCTTCTCCGCTTTCATCTAAACAATCTTTCATTGCCTGTGGAACGTGGGTCACTGCGAATTCATAGATTTTACGACCGAACATTTTTATATACTTCGTGTCATCTTTAAGTTGATTGTATGACTTCCCAAAAAATAAGAAGTAGGCTTCTTCTTGCGTATACGTGGCACTTGAATGGGAAAGCAGTTCTCCTGGGCCATCTGTTTGTTCAATTATAGCTGCCCCTGCACCATCGGAGTAGATCATAGAATCCCTATCATGTGGATCTACAATTCGGGATAGTGTTTCACCACCGATAACAAGACATTTTTTGGCGATACCGCTTTTTATAAATGCATTTGCCTGAATTACACCTTGTATCCATCCAGGACAGCCAAAAATTAGGTCATAAGCAACACATGCAGGATTTTTTATTCGTAAATGTTGTTTTACCCTGGTTGCTAAACTGGGCAGCGTGTCACTTTGGATATTACCTGGGGATACATCTCCAAAATTATGTGCAAAGATTATGTAATCAATGGTTTCTTTATCTATTCCGGCATCGGTAATTGCTTTTTCGGCAGCTAGAAAACCAATGTCTGAAGTATTAAGGCTTTTTTCGGCGTAGCGTCGTTCTTCAATTCCGGTAATACCCTTAAATTTATGAATGATAACAGCATTGTCATGGGCAAATGGAGAGCCATCGGCATTTAAAAAATTATGACCTCCAAATTCATCGTTCGGAACGACGAGTGATGGTATGTAACTTCCTGTTCCTGTAATAGCAATTGACATATCGTAATTTATTTTATCACCCTACAAGGTAGACTAAAATGAATTGATTCCTATGCATGCATAGGAAAATTTACGATGTCCAAGACGTATTTAAAAAATGATATAAAATAAAACAAGCCTTCCTTTAATACTGGGAAGGCTTGTTTTTGTTGGGTATATAGCTGATTAGTTGGCTTCTGCATATGCCTCAATAGGAGCGCAAGTACATATTAAATTACGGTCTCCATAGGCATCGTCTACTCTTCTTACCGATGGCCAAAATTTATTATCCTGAATGTACGAAAGTGGAAATGCAGCTTTTTGTCTGCTGTAAGGAAAATTCCATTCATCTGCAGTTAGCATTTCAAGTGTATGGGGTGAATTCTTAAGTACGTTGTTTTGGTCTTCTGTAGTAGCTTCGTTTATCTCTTTTCTAATGGATAGCATAGCCTCACAAAAACGGTCTAATTCGGTTAAGCTTTCACTCTCGGTTGGTTCGATCATTAATGTTCCTGCAACGGGAAAAGATACAGTTGGTGCGTGAAAACCATAGTCCATTAGTCTTTTGGCGATATCCGTAACTTCAATGCCGTTCTTTTTGAAAGGACGACAATCAATAATCATTTCATGTGCAGCACGTCCTTTTTCACCTGTATATAATACGTCATAGGCTCCGCTAAGTTTATGTTTTATATAATTTGCGTTTAAAATGGCAATTTCAGTGGAGTGTCTCAGTCCTTGTTCGCCAAGCATTTTTATATACCCGTAAGAGATTAAACATACCAAGGAGCTTCCCCAAGGTGCCGCAGAAATTGCTGTTATAGCACTATTCCCACCAGTCTCTATTACGGGGTTACCTGGAAGAAAAGGAACTAATTGTTCGGCAACACAAATAGGACCTACACCAGGACCTCCGCCTCCATGTGGTATAGCAAAGGTTTTATGAAGGTTTAGGTGACATACATCTGCTCCAATAATTGCAGGGTTGGTAAGACCAACTTGCGCATTCATATTAGCGCCGTCCATGTATACTTGGCCACCATTATCGTGTACTAATTTGGTGATTTGTTTTATGGAAGATTCAAAAACACCGTGGGTAGAAGGATAGGTGACCATTAAAGCAGCAAGATTTTCAGAATGTTTTTCAACTTTTTCTTCTAAATCGGCTACGTCTATATTCCCTTTTTCATCCGTTTTGGTAACAACAACTTTCATACCTGCCATTACTGCCGAAGCAGGGTTGGTGCCATGTGCCGAAGCAGGAATGATACATACATCTCTGTGTCCCTCATTTCTGGATTCATGGTAGGCTCTAATTACCATAAGGCCCGCATATTCACCTTGAGCTCCTGAATTTGGTTGCAAGGAGGTTGCTGCAAAACCGGTTATAGTAGATAGGTCTTTGGCTAACTCTTTTAAAATAAATTGATAGCCTTTAGCTTGTTCAATAGGTACAAATGGGTGAATATTACCCCAGCGTGGCATGCTCAGAGGTAGCATTTCCGAAGCAGCATTGAGCTTCATGGTGCAAGAGCCCAATGAAATCATAGAATGATTTAAAGAAAGATCTTTACGCTCCAGTTTCTTGATATATCGCATGAGTTCCGTCTCGGAATGGTACATGTTGAATACTTCATTTTGTAAAAAGGAAGAGTGGCGCTGTACTGAAGGCGTTATGGCGGATTTTGATATAAGCTTCTCGGTTATGGTAGCTTTTTTACTAATAGCTTCAGCAAAAACAGAGACAATTTGATTTAAATCTTGTATTGAAGTAGCTTCGTTAACGGCAATAGAAATTGTTTCATCATCAATATAAAGAAAATTCACACTGTTTTTTTCAGCCACTTTCCTAACACTTTTAGCATCTGCTTTAATAGTAATAGTATCAAAATAAGATGAATTAGTTTGATACAGTCCTAATTTTTCCAGAGCATCTGCAAGAGTTACGGCAGTATGGTGAACTTTATTGGCTATGAATTTTAATCCTTTGGGACCATGGTATACAGCATACATACCGGCCATAACGGCCAACAAAACTTGAGCAGTACAAATGTTAGAGGTTGCTTTGTCTCTTTTAATATGTTGTTCCCTTGTCTGGAGTGCCATTCTAAGAGCAGATTTACCATCTGTATCTTTAGTAACTCCTATGATTCTACCGGGAATATTTCTTTTGTAAGCCTCTTTAGTCGCGAAAAATGCTGCATGCGGACCTCCGTAACCAAGAGGGATACCAAATCTTTGAGTGGTTCCAACAACAATATCAACTCCAAATTCTCCAGGAGGAGTGAGTAGAACTAAACTTAATATATCTGCTGCAACAGCTACTTTAATGTCGTTTTCCTTGGCTTTGGACACAAAATTGGCGTAATCATTTACTTGACCGTATTTGCCAGGATATTGTAACAAAGCACCGTAGAAATCTTGGTCAAAAGTAAATTCTTCATGGTTTCCAATCACTAGTTCAATACCAAGTGGTGTAGAACGTGTTTTTAAAAGCGATAACGTTTGTGGCAGAACTTCTTCGGAAACAAAGAATTTTAGTATACCGTTCTTCTTTTGTTCACGGCTCCTTACGTCAAACAACATGGTCATAGCTTCTGCAGCGGCAGTACTTTCATCTAAAAGTGAAGCATTGGCCAGCTCCATACCGGTAAGATCGGATACTACGGTTTGGAAATTTAAAAGAGCTTCTAATCTACCTTGTGCTATTTCAGCTTGATAGGGGGTGTACGCGGTATACCAACCTGGGTTTTCAAGTATATTTCTTTTTATTACTGAAGGAGTTAAACTTTCATGATATCCCAAACCGATATAAGTACGGAAAACTTCGTTTTGCTCTGAAAGTTCTTGAATATGAGCTAAAAATTTATGCTCGCTCATAGGCGCATTAAGCTGCAAGGGTTGTTTTAGACGAATATCATTTGGAATAGTCTCATAAATGAGCTGTTCCAAAGTTTCTGTACCTACTGTTTTGAGCATATGCTCATGATTCTCTTCTCGTATGCCTATATGGCGTAAAGCAAATACGTCTGTCTTCATAGCTTAAAAATAAGTGGCGTAAAATTAGACATTTTATCCCTTAAAATTATCACATAATTGTTCCATAGGTTGAAAGTTTTTAACTAAATCCGGTGTTTATGAACAGTTTAGTTAGTTTTGTGGTATGAATGTTCTGAACCGCATTTTTGATTTTTATCTAGATGCTTCCATACATGTTGCTTTAGCGGTGTATGCACTTGTTCATGTAACAGATATAACGCTTGGATATGGAGTAGATCAACACCTTTCCTGCTTCCTTTTCTTTGGTTCTATTGCTTGCTACAATTTTGTGAAATATGGGGTAGAAGCCAAAAAGTATATTCTGGTTGCCACTAGGTATCACAAGAATATTCAATTAGCCAGTTTTCTTGCTTTAGCTATAGCTGTTTACCACGGTTACTTTCTTAAAATGGAGGTCTGGTTTGGAGTTACCGCTCTTGTGGCACTTACGGGTTTGTACGCGGTACCTCTCTTGCCACATGCTAAAAACTTAAGGAGTTGGGGCGGACTTAAGATATTTATTGTCGCGTTGGTTTGGGCCGGGGCAACTGTTCTCCTTCCTGTGTTGGAAGAAGGTGGGCAGATGGATAAGGATGTTTGGATTGAGTCTGTTCAGCGATTTCTTTTCGTACTGATTTTACTAATTCCTTTTGAAATTCGTGATTTGGTTTACGACAGCCCGGAGCTGAAAACTTTGCCACAACGTTATGGAGTTGCCAATACCAAAATAGTGGGATTTTTTGGAACCTTTCCGTTTTTCTTTCTTATCTTTTGGAAAGATACTATTTATATATATGAAGCTATTGCCGGAGGTATACTGTTTTTGCTCCTAGGAAGTTTAATGTTTGTTACCAAACGTCAACAAAATAAATATTTTGCCTCCTTTTGGGTAGAAGGTATATCTATTTTTTGGTGGGCGGTATTGTTTGCGTTGGAAAAACTTTTTTAGTCTCTTTTATCTAACATTTGCTTCATTTTCAACTTTTCTTGTTCAGTTAAGCTGTGAAGGTCTGCCTTCTGACATAATGTTGTTAATTGTGTGTTCTCTTTAGTTGCCTTAGAACAAGTTTTACACATAAAAAGGTGAAAACGCAATTTTATTTTTTCCATAAAAGTTGCTTCCCTATATTGGGCTTTGTTACAAATTATGGCGGCTTTGTCGCAAGAAATCATAGTTTAAAACCAATTTTGATTAAGGCAATCCATTAAAGCTGTTCTAGCTCTATGTATCATTACCCAGAGATTAGACGGATTAATATCTAGCTCATTACAAATATCTTCTGTGCTAACTCCTTGAATTGTCTTCATGGTAAAGACCAAAGCTTGTTTTTTAGGTAGTTTAGCAATACACGACTGAATAGCAAGTCCTAATTCTTCGTTCTCTATGTTGCTGTTTTCGAATGAACTAAAGGGGTCTGCCACTTGTTCTTCTAGCCAATCACCCTCGGCATCCGTCTGCGAACTATAGTTCATTCGCACCTCAGCTTTTCCTTTTTTAGAGTTGATTTTTCTGTAATGATCAATTACTTTTCTTTTAAGAATAGCAATTAGCCAAGTGCGTTCCGCAGCGTCTCCCTTGTAATTTTTAGCAGATTTTAAACCTGCCATAAACGTTTCTTGAACAAGGTCTTTTGCTACTTCAGCGTCGCTAATACGGCCTATTGCGTAGTTAAAAAGGTAATCTGCATATAAATCAACCCATTTCTCGGGCTTAAGTTGGTGCTCTGCCATACGTATCGTGTCGTCTTCAAAAGTAATGGAATTAGATTTAATGACCTTCAATTTTTTTTCATTCCCCGGAATATAATTTAATGCCGCCATAATTAGTATTTTTGATTAAACTTAAAATGCTATGAAATTTCACTATTTGCTTCTAACCTTGTGTGTTCTAATTTTGGGTTGTGCTCAAAGTAAAGGAAAACGTATCACAGAATTTTCACAGAATGATATAGATTCCGGAATTTTGGTAGATGTTCGGACGCCGCAGGAGTTTATTGACGGTCATTTGGATAATGCAGTGAATATTAATTGGTTTGATGCCAATTTCATAAAAAGTTTTGATACTATAGACAAATCCCGTCCTGTATATGTGTACTGTAAAATGGGAGGGCGTAGCGCTAAAGCAGCCCATGTATTAGATTCGCTAGGGTATAGCATGGTGGTTAATCTAGAAGGCGGGTACGATGCCTTTTTGGCAAATAAAAAGGACTAGAGTAGTTTTTCTGCAACTTCTAGCCAATTGTTGGCACGTTCAAAACCTGTAGTATTTACGTTGTGAGGAGAAGTAAATAAAATGGTTCTACCATTAAACGTTTTAAGGTTGTAACTGCGATCATCAATAAGTACATCGCCATGTAAAATATGCTTGTTCCCACAAAGTATACGATTTTGCCATGGAATAAAAGGTAGATGTTCATCTAACCAATCTGATTTTTCTTCCAAAGAGTTAGGGAACTGCATTGCTGCAGACGCAATATATAGGTCGTGTTTCTCATGCAGTTTTTGTAAGACTTTTTGAGCATTGGGTAGGAGTTTAAGGTTGCGAAAGAATCCTCTTGTCCTTGCATGGTTCCGTACACTTTGTTGTCTGTTTTCAGGAACTTTGTGCCATACCTCACTTCCGTGGAAAATGTCTAATGGCAAATTTTCGTTAAATTCTTTATTATAAATTTCTATATGAGCTCCGTAAGTGTCGGCAATCACCTCATCCATGTCAACAAATATAACCATGTCTTTTTTTTGCGAAGGTCTAAAAACCAAGTGAGATGGCTCCTTTAAAAGTAAAAAATAGTACTAATTTAACCTATAGTTGGTGTTTGGTTTTAGGGAATAAAAAAAGAGGGCGTCCCCACACCCTCTTTTAAACCGTTAAAAAAATTACTTTTGATATAACCTTTTCAACCTACTTATGTTTAGTAAATATATAAGAAAAAACTTACAAAACATAATCTAGGTATATTTTTTTTATTTTTTTTGGATGATATGCTTTTAGTCCAATAGTCCGGCCCTTTCCAATAAGGCCTCTACCTTGGGTTCTGCGCCTCTAAAACGTTTGTACAAGGTCATTGGGTTTTCTGTGCCACCCTTAGAAAGAACGTTATCCTTGAATTTAGTAGCAACTTCTTTATTAAAGATACCGTTTTCCTTAAAATAAGCAAAAGCATCAGCATCTAAAACTTCTGCCCATTTGTAACTGTAATATCCTGAAGAATAACCGCCTTGGAAGATGTGCGAAAAGGAAGTGCTCATGCAAGTTTCTGCTGTTTCAGGATATAGGTTTGTACCTTTAAATGCTTTGGTTTCATGTTGCTTCACGTTAGTAATACCAGTTGGGTCTATTCCGTGCCAAGACATATCTAATAGTCCAAAACTCAGTTGGCGCAACGTTTGCATACCTTCTTGAAAAGTTGCGGATTCTTTTATTTTTTGAACCAACTCCATAGGAATAACTTCTCCAGTTTGGTAATGAGTGGCGAAAAGCTCTAAAGCCTCTTTCTCATAGCACCAATTTTCCATAACCTGACTGGGAAGTTCTACAAAATCCCAAAAAACTGAGGTGCCTGAAAGACTTGGGTATGTAGTGTTTGCTAGCATACCATGTAGTCCATGACCGAATTCATGAAATAGAGTAGTTACCTCATTAAAAGTTAAAAGAGAGGGCTTGCTAGGTGTAGAGCGCGTAAAGTTACATACATTGGATATATGCGGACGTACATTTTCTCCATCACTTTGGTATTGCGGTTTGTAGGAAGTCATCCAAGCTCCACCACGTTTTCCTTTTCTTGGGTGGAAGTCTGCATAGAAGACAGAAATAAAGTTGTTGGACGTATCGTAAACCCTGTATGTTTTTACTTCTTCATGATATTTATCAATATCGGAAACTTCTTCAAATCTTAAATCGAATAACTTTTCGGCTACTTTAAAAACACCGGAAATTACATTTTCTAGCTTAAAATAAGGTTTTAGTTTCTCGTCATCTAGGTTAAAGAGCTTCTGTTTCAGCTTTTCAGAGTAGTAACTACCGTCCCATTTTTGGAGCTGGTCTATACCGTCCAATTCTTTAGCAAAATCTTCAAGTTGAGCGAATTCCTTTTCCGCAGCCGGTTTTGCTTTTACCAAAAGCTCGTTTAAGAATTCATGAACTTTTTCCGGCGTTTCCGCCATACGTTCTTCAAGAACAAAATTGGCATGGGTCTTATAGCCCAAAAGATTTGCACGCTCAAATCGCAAATTGGCTATCTTAAGTACGTTTTCTTGATTATCTAGCTCATCGCTATGAAAAGCTTTGCTACCAAAGGCCAGAGCTAATTCTTTCCGGAGTTCACGATTTTTGGCATATTTCATAAATGGAATGTAGCTTGGGTAATCTAAAGTAACCAACCAACCGTCTTTATCCTTGGATTTTGCCAGTTGCGCAGCAGCCTCTTTTTCACCATCAGGAAGACCGTCCAGATCTTTTTCATTGGTAAGGTGCTTTTCATATTTATTGGTTTCAGCAAGTACATTTTCACCAAATTTTAATTTCAATTTGGAAAGCTCAGCATCAATTTCGCGAAGACGTTTCTTTTTGGCATCATTAAGATTAGCCCCGTTTCTACTGAAACTTTTGTATTTTTTATCAAGTAAAGTTTGTTGCTCAACCGTTAAGTCTAATGAATCTTTCTGGTCGTAAACACTTTTTATACGCTTAAACAAAGCTTCGTTTAAGGTTATATCATTACTGAATTCAGAAAGTAGAGGGGAAATTTCTTGTGCTATCTTTTGAATTTCTTCATTAGTTTCAGCAGAATTCAAATTAAAGAATACGCTGGAAATACGGTCTAGTTGCTGACCGGAGAACTCTAGCGCTTCAATTGTATTTTTAAAAGAAGGTTCAGCCTTGTTGGCCGTAATTTGGTCTATCTGTGCTCTTGCATCATCCATAGCCTCTAAAAAAGCAGGCTTAAAATGGATATTTTCAATTTTAGAAAAAGGAGCAGTATCAAAAGGAGTCAATAAAGGATTCATATGACGTAAGATTTTTTGGGTTTTAAGATTCTATGGGATTGTTTTTGAGCTTTATCCAAGTATTTACCAGGTCTAGTATGAGTGCAAGACCGGCTAAGAGAAAAGAAAGGGCAGCTCCGGTTAAAAACGCAAAATTGCGATCGGCACCGCTCATTACCTTATCTCTAACAAATCTATATTGGTCCGTATACTCAACAAGACCTATGCTTCCATCTCCGTTAAGGTCAAAGTCGCCTAATTGCATCTCATAATATTTCCAACGGAAAAATACAAGAACGAGAATCAATACATACATGGAGAAGAAAAACAGTAAGCTTCTCCAAAGGCTTCTTAGGTAAACATTGATAATTTTTTTTTCTATAATAGCTAGAGCAATAATAGCCAACACACCAATTATAAAACCAATAAGTGAAGGGTAGTTCATAAGTAGTAATTTTTGATAACCTAATACATTTACTTTTTGGAGCTTACGGATTTAGCACCTTCAATAACTTTTTGTTTTAGGCCTTCTTTGTAAAGGATAATTTTATCAAGAACACATTTGTCTGAACTTCCTATAATCTGTGCTGCGAGGATTCCCGCGTTTTTTGCTCCGTTAAGAGCTACAGTCGCAACAGGTACGCCACCTGGCATTTGAAGAATAGATAGAACAGAATCCCAACCATCTATGGAATTACTGCTTTTTACAGGAACGCCTATAACGGGTAATGGAGACATAGAAGCAACCATACCTGGTAGGTGAGCTGCTCCACCGGCACCTGCAATGATAACCGTGTAGCCATTGGTGTGTGCATTTTTACTAAAATCAAACAGTTTTTCCGGGGTTCTGTGGGCAGATACTATATCTACATCTACCTCAATGTCAAAACCTTTTAAAATATCTATGGCGTCTTGCATTACGGGCAAATCACTAGTGCTGCCCATTACTACTGCTACTTTACTCATATGATTATTTGCTTATCACTTTAATAGTTTCCTTTACTTGCTGTGCAATTTTGCGCGCTTCGGAAATTGATTCGTTTACTATGGTTACATGGCCCATTTTCCTAAAAGGACGGGTTTGTTTTTTGCCGTAAATATGGGGAGTTACTCCTTCCATTCCTAAAATTTCGGACATATTTTCATAAACGACCTCACCTGTATGTCCTTCGGCGCCTACTAAATTTACCATAATACCGGCAACCTTACTTTTTGTGTCACCTAACGGAAGGTTTAAAATAGCACGAATATGCTGTTCAAACTGATTGGTATAACTAGCCTCAATACTGTAATGACCACTATTATGAGGCCGTGGAGCAACTTCATTAACTATAATTTGATCGTCTTTTGTTTGGAAAAGCTCTACTGCTAAAAGACCAACATGTTGTATTTTTTCTGAGACTTTCAATGCTATCTCTTGTGCTTTTTTAGCAACTTCATCACTAATTCTTGCGGGACAGATAACATATTCTACTTGGTTAGCTTCCGGGTGAAATTCCATTTCTACCACCGGATAGGTTTTTACTTCTCCTCCGGCGCTTCGGGTTACGATAACTGCCAGTTCGTTTGTAAAGTCTATCATTTCTTCGGCGATGCACTCACCGGTAGGAAGTCCTTCTAAATCTTCTATTTTACGAACAACTTTTACGCCTTGGCCATCATAGCCAAATTGGGCAGCTTTCCATATAAAAGGAAAAGTCAAAGCTTCGTTTGAGATGCTGTCCTTTATTTCGCTTTTATAGGCAAATCTTTGAAAATCTGCTGTAGGTATGTTGTTATCAACGTAAAAAAGCTTCTGTTTTGCCTTGTTCTGAATAATTCTAAGTGCTCTGGTGGGAGGAAAAACCTTTAAACCTTCGTCTTCAAGTTTTTCTAGTGCATCAACATTTACATTTTCTATTTCAATGGTAAGCACATCTACTTGCTTTCCCAAATTGTATACGGCATCAAAATCCATAAGGTCTCCTAAAATAAATTCGTTGCAGGCTATTTTAGAAGGTGCTTCTGCAGAAGAGTCCATTACCACGGTATAAATATCAAACTTACGAGTTTCGTAAAGTAACATTTTTCCGAGTTGGCCACCGCCTAAAATTCCCAATTTAAAAGATGAGGAAAAGTAATCTGATGAATTTTCTATGGACATGAAATTGATTTATAACTAGTGCAAAAATACATCGAATTCTTAAAACGCAAGGTGTGTGCTTAAAAAAGCAAAATCAAAGTGTTATATTAGCCGTTCTTTAAAAATGCGATGTGATAAAGCTACACGATAAACATTTTAAACCGTTCTTGAGCGAAGAGCAGATTAAAGCCGCCGTTAAAAACGTAGCGGACCAAGTGGCCGCAGATTATAAAGACGAAACCCCCATATTTGTGGGCGTGCTAAATGGTTCGTTTATGTTCGTCTCAGACTTTCTGAAAGAATATGAGTATCCTTGTGAGGTTTCCTTTGTAAAATTAAGTTCTTATCAAGGTTTGACTTCAACGGGAATAGTAGAAACGCTTTTAGATGTTTCCGAAGATATAGAAGGCCGTAGTGTTATTATTCTTGAAGATATCATAGATACGGGCCGTACGCTTAAAAAATTAATACATCTTTTCTCAAAGGCTAACGTTAAGGAGTTTAAAGTTGCAAGTCTTTTTTATAAGTCTGAAATATATAATGGTGAGTATACCATTGATTACATAGGTATAGATATACCGGATAAATTTATAGTGGGTTATGGCTTGGATTATAATGAATTAGGCCGAAATCTTAGGGAAGTTTACCAATTAAACCAAAAACATATGATCAATCTCGTGCTGTTCGGGAAACCGGGGGCTGGAAAAGGAACCCAAGCGGAATTTTTAAAAGAGAAGTACAACCTGAAACATATTTCTACGGGAGACCTTTTCAGGTACAACATGAAAAATGATACTGAGCTAGGCAAATTGGCTAAATCATATATTGATCGTGGCGATTTAGTTCCCGATGAGGTAACTATAAAAATGTTACAAGATGCCGTAGAGAAAAATCCGGATGCAAGCGGGTTTATTTTTGATGGTTTTCCGCGTACTACAGCCCAGGCAGAGGCTCTAGATGCATTCTTGACTACCAAAGAGATGAAAATAGATGCAACCATTGCTTTAGAGGCTAATGATGAAATTCTAATACAACGCCTGTTGGAACGAGGCAAGGTCAGTGGCCGTAGCGATGATCAGGACGAATCTAAGATTCGTAATCGTTTTGATGAGTATAACGAGAAGACCGCACCTTTAAAGGATTTTTACGAAGCTCAGAATAAGTTTCATAGTGTAAACGGAATTGGTGCCATAGATGAGATAACCCACCGTTTGGGAAAAGTTATAGAAGAGCTGTAAAAACCTCAATTTTTAAATTTTTTAAGAGAGTTGAATAAGTCAAACTAAAGTTTAGGCCTATATCAACTCTCTTTTTTGATTTACAGGACTAATTTCTAAATGCATAGCATGATTAAGCTTCATGTGAAATGCGTATTTTTGCGCAAATGTTGACTATTGTCAAGATATAATTCAGATTTTTTATGACCGAGGGCAATTTTGTAGACTACGTAAAGATTTATGCTGAATCTGGTAAAGGAGGAAAAGGGTCTGTGCATTTGCATAGGGAAAAGTACATTACCAAAGGTGGTCCTGACGGAGGGGATGGAGGCCGTGGAGGCCATATTATTTTACGTGGAAATCAAAATTTATGGACACTAGTAACCTTCAAGTTCAAAAAACATTTTAAATCTGGTCACGGCGGGCACGGTAGTAAATCCCGTAGTTCTGGTGCTGATGGCGAAGATGTGTATTTGGATGTTCCCTTAGGAACGGTTGTAAAAGACCCGGAAACAGGTGAGGTCTTGTTTGAAATTACCGATCACGATGAAGAACGAATTTTAGCCGAAGGTGGAATGGGTGGCAGGGGTAACTGGCATTTTAAAACAAGTACCAATCAAACACCGAGATATGCGCAACCCGGAATCCCAGGGCAAGAGGTAGAGGTTATACTGGAATTAAAAGTATTGGCAGATGTAGGTCTTGTTGGTTTTCCAAATGCCGGCAAATCTACTTTACTCTCTGTAATTACATCTGCAAAACCTAAGATTGCAGATTATGAATTTACAACTCTGAAACCTAACTTAGGTATCGTTGAATACCGGGATTTTCAGAGTTTTGTCATGGCGGATATTCCCGGGATTATTGAAGGGGCTGCCGAGGGTAAGGGGTTAGGGCACTATTTCTTGCGCCACATAGAACGTAACTCTACTTTGTTATTTTTAATTCCTGCGGATAGCACGGATATTGGAAAAGAATATCAAATATTACTAGACGAACTACGTAGGTACAATCCGGAATTGCTTGATAAGGAACGTTTGGTCGCCATTTCTAAAAGTGACATGTTAGATCAAGAACTCATTGATGAAATGAGTGTAGAACTAGATAAGGATTTGGGTAAGGTACCTTACATGTTTATTTCTTCTGTTGCCCAACAAGGTATTACTGAATTGAAAGACAAGCTTTGGGCTATGTTGAACAATTAGTGGCAACGTGAGGTTATCTATTTTTGTTAGATTAAAATTTCTTACATTAACTCAAAACAAGACTATGAAAAGTGTACTTATTTTAGCGTTGGTTTTTTGTTTAGCCTCATGTAATGCCGTAAGGGTGAACTATGATTATGAAAAGGGAACCGATTTTACTAATTATAGTACGTATAACTATTACCCGGATATGAATACCGGTCTTAGTGAATTGGATACCAAAAGGTTATTGCACGCGGTTAATGAAGAAATGCAATTAAAAGGTATACGTTTTTCTGAAGACCCTGATTTTTTTATAAATATTGATAGTGAGTCTTTTGAGGTAGCTAGTAATAATACCGTAGGGCTTGGTTTAGGAGGAACCGGCCGCAGTGTTGGTGGAGGGGTTTCAGTAGGTATACCAGTTGGACAGCCAAAATTGGAGAGAGAAATCCGGTTTGATTTTGTAGATGTGAAAAAGGATGAGCTCTTTTGGCAAGGACAAGCACAAAGTAGTTTCAAAGAAAATGTATCTCCCGAGACTCGTGAAGAAAAGCTGCATGCTATAGTTGTTAAAGTGTTTTCAAAATATCCTCCTAAAAAATAGGTGGTTAATTGATTTTACTCAGTATTCTTATAGCTAATCTAAAAGTGTTTTTAAACTTTTCTATGCGGATAATTTATTATTCCATATTTTCGAATGTTCTTTTTTGATAGTGCAGTGTCAACTACTCTGTTTGGAGAACGATCACTATATGTTAGAAAAGAATATTTTTCTACCCCCTCTTAGAACTTAAAAGGAAATATCTCTAATGCTAAAGCGTGCGCTTTATTATATTGAAAATCATAAGATAGAAGTTGTTCATACTTTATTCGGAAAGGAAAAAGTACTTCTGGATGGGAGAACGGTTTCTAAAAAAATGTCCGAGATAGGAACTGAGCACACGTTTACTATTGGTGAAAACCGATATAGAATTGCCCAACGTGATTTGTCCTATGGAGAGAAACTGAATCGGTTTGAGATTCGTAAAAACGGTTCGCCAATCTCTTTGGTTAATATATTATCTCAGAAATCATCTAACCAGATGATTCTAATCGTTATTCTTTGTGGTCTTGGCACGGGTTTTATTTTGGGTGTGATTATCTACAAGTTACTTTGGCCCACAGTTAGTTTGTAAGGAGTACTTTTTCAGAATGCTACTCTATTGCTACCTCCACACGAACACCTTCTGAATGACTAGAAAACTCTGGTGCATACACTTTGTATGGTAGTTATGCTA
>ENA-ORXM01003421-ORXM01003421.1-marine-metagenome-genome-assembly--contig:-NODE-3421-length-15847-cov-3.391376_pt1 | contig 15847 bp, 10 predicted proteins | sample MGYA00237867_ERZ511480 | MGnify/ENA primary metagenome ERZ511480 (study PRJEB26309, sample SAMN06266103) | marine metagenome | isolation source: Algal blade | place: United Kingdom:Sidmouth, United...
TAAAAATCCATATCAAATCGTCCGTCAGTAATTTTCACAACTTCCCCATTCACTTCTACTTCAAATTCAAATGTTCCGCTTATAATACGATTGTCATAGTCGTAGTGAGTAATTGTTATTAAGCCATTATACTCTTCAGTTGTATCGTAGACTCCGGCGACATCAATGTAAATGCCCCCACCCCCAGTTCCATTATTTTCTCTTATGTTAAGTTGGTAGTTGCCTATAGTTAAATCTTCAAAGCTTAATAATCCCAAATTAATAGATACAGCTTCGTTAGTATTGTTTTTATCACCAAACACTTGGAATACCCAAATAGGATTGGGCCAATCGGAATTTGATAGATATTGATAACTTGCACCTCTGCTTGGTCCACCAAGCCCTCCGCCTCTTGGGGTAAATGCTCTACCATCAATTAAGCAGCCGAAGGTGTTTTCACCAGTATTGGTTAGTGGGGGTAGTTGGTCAATTGGCTCATTGTTGTTATCATCATCGCCACAGCTTATGAGTATTAGGCTAAATACGAATATGAGTAATGGTTTCATCAATCGTTTTCTTTAAGATAAGAAATTTTTCTCCTTTATTTTATAATTATTTGTTTAAATAGCAATGGTGTTGTATTCCAACCAGTTGATCAATTAAAATTCCATTTGGTACTCAATGTTTCTCTAAGTTTGCAAGAATATTCCCATACTGTCAGTAATACATTGTTACAACCAATACACCACGCTGGAGGTGTTTGATTCGTTAGTCAATCGCAAGGGAGAGGAAACAATACTTGTGCATCATGAAAACGAAGACAGAAATATTTTTGAAGTCTAGCTAAACCATCCCAGCGGGATTGAGTGTTTTAAACTAAAGTAGATAGGGAAGAGCAGCGACCCCATCGGGGTCGCATTTTTGTTTTAAACTTTGCTGCCAGTGTTGATGTGACCCCTCTGGGGTCAAGCAGTCTGTCTGAGCTTTTTTGTTACAAGTATTGCACCTCTCTGAGGTGCTTGTTTTCTTATCTGCAAGAAAATGCATACATGTTATAAAGTGGAGCAACAATTGCTCAACGTAAAATCGATTAGATGTGACGTACTTAACAATCCCAGCGGGATTGTATGTTTCCAACTAAAGTGGATAGGCAAGAGCTTCGACCCCATCGGGGTCGCACTTTTGTTAAGACAACTTGGCCAAGGTTTCTTTAATTCGTTTCATACCTTCTATAATCTGCTCGTCTGAGCTAGCATAAGAAATTCTCACACAATTCGGCACCCCAAATGCAGCTCCAGCAACCAATGCCACATGACCTTCTTGAAGCAAATACAATGAAAAATCTTCAGAGTTATTCACCACAAAACCGTCATGGCTTTTGCCGAAATAGGCGCTCACATCAGGTAACACATAAAAAGCACCAGTAGGAATAGAGGTTTTGATATCTGGGATTTCTGAAAGCAAACCTAAAATTAGGTCTCTTCTTTTTCTGAAGGTTTCCACAAAATGACTAATACTACTCGCATCTGCTTCCATAGCCGTAATCATTGCCCGTTGTGCAATTGAATTTGTGCCGCTGGTAATTTGACCTTGAAATTTTGTGCATGCTTTGGCTAACCACAAGGGGCCGGCCATGTACCCTAAGCGAAAGCCTGTCATAGCAAACCCTTTAGACACGCCGTTCACAATAACAACTTGCTCACGTATCGCCGGAAATTGACCCAGGCTCTCATGGGTTCCATCAAATGTAATGTACTCATACATTTCATCACTCACAACAATCAAATTCGGATATTTTTCAATGACTTTGGCAATTTCTGCCAACTCATCTCTAGTAAACGAACTTCCGCTTGGGTTGCTCGGCGAAGAATAAATCAACATTTTTGTTTGCTGTGTTAAGGCATCATCTAACTGAGCGGCGGTGAATTTATAGGCATTCTCAACCGTAGTAGAGATTGTTTTCACCTTGCCACCAGCCAATTCTACTTGTTCGGGGTAGGTTACCCAAAACGGAGCCGGTACCAAAACTTCATCACCAGGGTTTACGAGCGAATACACTAGGTTGGCCAATGATTGTTTTGCACCAGTTGAAACCACAACCTGCTCAGGCTCAAAGTGAAGGTCGTTATCTCTTTTTAATTTGTTGCAAATTGCTTCCCGCAAATCTAGATATCCATTCACAGGCGGATAGTAAGTCCAACCGTCGTCTAATGCTTTTTTTGCTGAATCTTTTATGAAATCTGGTGAGTCAAAATCTGGTTCACCCAAAGAAAAACTAATTACATCAATGCCTTGACCACGCATTTCTCTGCTTTTCTTTGCCATTTTAAGCGTAGCAGATTCACCTAACTTCTTTATTCTATCTGATAATTGATTCATGATCGAGTTTACTGTGCGAATGTAAACAACACAGGTCTATAGAACGATAACAAAAGGTTGGAAAAGTGAGACTTAAATAATGCATGACAGCTCTGAAAAAACTTGCCATCAGTTTTGCGAAGTTGTTCGCAACGCAGAGCGATGACTAGCGAAACAGTTTTTAGCTTTGAACGATGACAGTAGAGAACATACTCTTTTGATGATGAGAGGTGTTAGCTGCGAATAGCCTTCACCGGGTTCATATTTGCCCCTATAAATGCAGGCACAATTCCAGAAATTATGCCGATGCTAAATGCCAAAATAACACCCAAAATAATGTTGCTCATTGTTAAATTTAGTTCAATGCCGGCGAGTCTTTCAGCCAAAAAGCGTACACTCCAAATAAATACGGTAAAAAATCCTGTGTACAGTAATGCATAGGCAAACTTGCTAAGCAGTTTACGTTGATTTGAGAAATCTAATTTTCTAACTTGAAAAAGAAATGATAAAATGAAGAATCCAAGGGTTGAGGCGATGATCGTGAAGTTGGGCAGCCAAGCCGTGATCATCTCATGATTTGGGCCTAATTTAGTAATTCCCCAAACCAAAAACAGCGAAAACAGGGTGCCTATTGTACAAAGCACTATCGCTTCAATTAAAAATTCTGAAAGTATAATCCACTTCTTCGCACCAATCGCTTTTTTCAAGCCAATGTATTTTGTTCTCTCGCGCACGCTCACAAACATAATATTCGCCACACCAAACCCACCAATCAGTAGTGCAAACCCGCCAAGTATGTAACCAAGCACACTGAGCGTGTCTTTCGTGCTTTTCACAGCATTCATAATCATGGTAATTCTATTGATGGCAAAATCTTCTTCCTCAATGGGGCGAAGTTTACGGCTGGCTCGCATAGAACCGGTAATATCATCGCGCAGCTCTTCATATTCCACACCATCAAACGGTTTTATAATCATCCATTGCGCACCCTCTAAGTAGCTGGTTTCAGGGTACATGTTTGAAAACACCTGATGTGGAATTAAAACGGCAGCCTCCCAATCTACAAAACTGATCAAATTTTCATCTTCGGCCACCATTCCTATCACTTTAAAAGGTTTTCCGTTCAAACGAAAATCCATATTTACGGGGTCCACATTTTCACCAAAAAGTTCAGCGCTCAGGCGCTCCCCAATAATTGCCACGCGTGATCCTCTTGCCTCAGCGGCATTAAAAAACCGACCATATTTCAAGGCAATTCCACCAGCTTCATCTGCAGACTCTGTAGTGCCGTATAAAGAGATATTCGAAACCTGCTCAAATTTTGTTTTTACTGTCGTAAACTGATAGTTAAAATATGCCACCGATTCTGCCGTGCGCAAATTATCCTTTATATCTAAATAGTTTTCGTGTTGAATGCTTGGTCGTTTCTGGTATTCCCACCACGGGTAATCGTTTGCAAAAATCCACGGATATTTCTGCACATAAACCGTGTTCTCGCCCAAACTTTTAATCCCCTCATCAATGGTGCCGTTCAAGAAATTCACAAAGGTTTGAATCAACACAATGCAAAAAATCCCGATCGTAATGCCCAATAGCGTCAAAAACGAGCGCAATGGGTTTTTGCGCAGCTCATTAAAGGCAAGCTTAAAGCTCTCACTGATTATTTTGACTAATTGAAACACGTTTATGAGTGAAGGTAAGCTCCATTTTGTTACATCTTTCAATCCTTAAATTCAATAGATCAAAATTGAGGCATTCTGCTTTTGGTTCATGTTCGCCGCTAGGTTATTTCACCATCAAGCAGCGTGGTAGGCTATGTCTACTTTCAGTAAGGTGCAAAACACCACACCTGTTGTCTTCCTTTTGTCAGCCAGCCATGTGCTTGTTTTGCTATGCCCTTACCGCAAGTCGCCATGCGCCTATTCCACTTAAAAACCGCAAGTCGATAGCATGGTAAATTCATGAAATCATTCACATGTAAAACAGATTTCACTAAGGCCAATATCTTAACAAATCTTCGGTTTACTCTATTCACTTTTCTACTGTTCTTGGTAATTCCGCACAAAAAAAGAGAGAATCTCGAACCTCTGTAGTAATTTGGTGTGAGAAACCTGATTGTGAAACCCCACATGCAATCTGCAAGAATGACAGTAAATTGCGTTTGGCTTAGTTTTAGCAATTCTGATACAAATAGATTATGGAAGCAAAATACTCTCAGCGTGTAAAAGAAGTGATGCAATTCAGCAGAGAAGAAGCATTACGTCTGGGGCATGACTATATAGGCGTAGAACATTTGTTGCTCGGCCTCATTAGAGAAGGTGAAAACTTGGCACTACAAGTGTTACAATCTCTCGATGTAGACCTTGTATTGTTGCGTCGTAGTGTAGAGAATGTGGTGAAACGGAACACACAAACCAGTATGAGTTTCAACAGTGAAAACCTGCCACTTACTAAACAAGTAGAAAAAATCTTGAGGTTAACCGTCTTAGAGGCGCGTATCCTCAATAGCAATATTGTGAACACTGAACATGTAGTGCTTGGCATCCTAAAAAAGAAAGACAACGTAGTGAGCAAAGTGCTTGAAGAATATGATGTTGATTATGACACGTTCAAAACCGAGTTGCAATTTTTAATGGGCGAAGATGTGATGGCAGAAGATGAAACCGAAACAGAGGGCTTCGAAATTAGAGATGAGTTAGCCGGCGAAGGAGATGACGGAGATTGGGAAGAGGGAAGCGGCCGTAGTAGTTCTGGAGGCGCTAAAAAAAGTAGGGGCGCTACTAAAAGTAGAACCCCAGTGCTCGATAACTTTGGTCGAGACATTACAAAAATGGCTGAAGAGGATCGCTTAGATCCAATTGTTGGTCGAGAGGAAGAAATTGAACGTGTTAGCCAAATACTTAGCAGACGTAAAAAGAACAACCCAATATTAATTGGTGAACCTGGCGTTGGTAAAACAGCAATTGTAGAGGGTTTAGCATTACGAATTGTGCAAAGAAAAGTGAGCCGCGTTTTGTTTGATAAGCGTCTTATTATGCTCGATTTGGCTGCGCTAGTTGCCGGCACAAAATATAGAGGTCAGTTTGAAGAGAGAATGAAAGCCATAATGAATGAGCTTGAAAAAAATGATGATATTATTCTCTTCATTGATGAAATACACACTATTGTTGGAGCTGGTGGTGCAACCGGCTCTTTAGATGCGTCTAATATTTTTAAACCTGCCCTAGCCCGTGGAGAATTACAAGTTATTGGCGCTAGTACGCTTGATGAATACCGTCAGCATATTGAAAAAGATGGCGCCCTCGCAAGAAGATTTTTGCAGGTAATGGTTGATCCGCCAAGCACAGAAGAAACGCTTGAAATTTTGCGTAATATTCAATCGAAATATGAGAGTTACCATAATGTAAATTATGATGACAGCGCTCTGGAAGCCGCAGTAAAGCTGAGTAACCGGTATGTTACTGAGCGCTTTTTGCCAGACAAGGCAATTGATGTTATGGATGAGGCTGGTGCGCGAGTTCACTTGCAAAATATTACAGTGCCAGAGAATGTTCTTGAGCTTGAAAACAAGATTGAAGAAATCAAAGAACAAAAAAATCAAGTTGTAAAAAGTCAGCAGTATGAAAAAGCAGCCGATTTACGCGACACTGAGAAAAAGCTCATCGAACAACTTGAGCGCGAAAAGGCAAAATGGGAAGAGGAAGTGAAGTCACTGCGTTTCCCTGTCACCGAAGATGACATCGCTGAGGTGATCGCAATGACAACCAATATCCCTGTCAAGAGAATTGCCGAAAGTGAAGGTAATCGCTTATTAAAAATGAGTGAAGAGCTAGAAAAAGAGGTGATTGGTCAAGATGGCGCAATTGATAAAATTACAAAATCTATTCAACGCAATAGAGTCGGTTTAAAAGACCCAAACAGACCAATTGGCTCTTTCATTTTTCTAGGCCCAACTGGTGTGGGTAAAACCGAACTTGCAAAAGCATTATCACGCTACTTATTTGATAGTGAAGATTCTTTAATCAGAATCGATATGAGTGAATACATGGAGAAATTTTCTGTGTCTCGTTTAATTGGTGCCCCTCCAGGTTATGTTGGCTACGAAGAAGGCGGGCAACTTACCGAGAAGGTACGAAGAAAGCCTTATTCTGTGGTACTGCTTGATGAAATTGAAAAAGCACACCCAGATGTGTACAATATCCTCCTACAAGTTTTGGATGATGGTCAACTCACTGATGGCCTCGGCCGACGGGTTGATTTCAAGAACACCTTAATCATCATGACATCTAATATTGGTGCCAGACAACTTAAAGACTTTGGTAAAGGTGTAGGCTTTGCTACAAAAGCAAGAGAAGCGGGCGCCATGGAAGTTGATGCACGCGGCATCATTCAAAAGGCGATGAATAAGGCATTTTCACCAGAATTTTTGAATAGAATAGACGATGTAGTGATTTTCAACTCTCTTGGTAAACAGGAAATCAGAAACATCATCGATATTTCTATGAAGCATGTGCTTAAGCGTATTCAAGAGTTAGGGTACACACTAGAGCTTACAGATGGTGCAAAAGATTTTCTCGGCGACAAGGGCTTCGATCCACAATACGGTGCGCGACCATTGAATAGAGCCATTCAAAAATATCTTGAAGATCCACTCGCTGAGGAGATTCTCAATACCAATGTGAAAGAAGGTGATCATTTAGTGGTTGAACAAGATGAAGAAAAGGCTAAACTCGTGATTCGCAAGGCTGAAGGCAAAGCCAAGCCAGAAGCTGAAAAAACTGAAGAAGAAGAACCGAAAGCAGAAGACACGGAGGTGGAATGATTCGAGTTTCAAGTTGAAGTGATAACTTTCAAGTTGAGTAGGGGACTATAGTTTCCGTCAAACTTCAATTTTGAGTGCGGCCAAATTTTATTTTTTAGTATAGACCTTGATAAAAGTTATGTCACACAATAGCTAAAATTCAGCTTCTTCAATGAAATCTTTTAGTGTTTGGCCATGTTCCCCCAAAATAAAACTCAATAAAAATTCTTTCATTATTAGTTGGTTTTGCAAATTCAATGTAAGATGTTCATTCTAAAATATTTACCTACTTCATTTTTAAAATTTCTTATATGTTTTTTGGGGTCTGAATATTAGTACATATTTTTCAATACTTTTTTGGAATAGTCTTTGTGCTATTTCCAAAATTAAACTTCTATATATGAAGAACCTTCTACTCTTTTTTACCACCCTTCTCTTTTTTAGTTATCAGACTACACAAGCACAAGACTGTACTCCTGGCTGGTGTTATAACGCTCCAGGCATGCCTGAAATTACGATAGCTGCTGACGTCAATAACAATCCACAAGATTCTGACTGTTTAAGGACAGAAGATAATGGCGGCGACACGCAGAATTGCCACAAAGTATTTTTTGATGCCTCAGTCATGCTTGCAGACCCTTGTCCGCCACCAATCGTTTATTACACGCCATGGCAAGGCTGTGGAAATGGTGTTGGTAATATAGAATCTAGCGATGCAGATTGTAATTGTATTTCTGCCGCAGGTGGAGGAGTTGAAGTTGTGGTTGATGTTGATCCTGTCACCTTCATTGGTGAGTACGTTATATGCACACCGTCTAATAGGTTGAACTTAGCAGATGTTCAATTTTGTAGAGAATTTTGTTTCCAAGCGCCAGATACAGACCAGATTGATGAAAATTATGAGTGTCCCCGTGGTTTAGGTGGTGTTCCAACGGATCCTCCACCAATTCCAGCTTGGGCAGTTGTAGGTTCAGGCCCTGATGACGAATTAGATGTTGAAGCCCTTTTTGGGGCAGCTGGTTTAATCATTTATGATTTTCACTGCTTGAATATTGAAGTTGAAGCCGTTGATGTGATTACAGATGGAGATGGTTGTGCAGGTACACCATACCTTGTTGAACGTGAGTGGACAGTTTATACAACTGACCCGAGAAACCCAGGTGCTGGAAGAGTAACTGAGTTTGCTTTCACACAAACATATAAGTGGGAAGATACAACAGCTCCAGATTTTGATCAAGCCACGTTGCCAGCAGATTTTTCACTTGAGTGTGATGAAGACGTGCCAGTTGCTGAAACACTAACAGCAACTGATTTATGCTTTGGTGACTCTGTTGTTAATTTTATGGAAGTGTCAGACTTATTGGGCTGTAATGGCACCGGAACAATTACACGTACTTGGACGGCTGTAGATGACTGTGGAAATGAGAATGAACATATACAAGTTATCACAATTGAAGACACAACGGCACCTGTCGCTGTTCCTCCAGGCCCAGAAACTTTTGAATGTGTAGATTTAGTTCCCCCACCAGGTGACCTCATTGCAACGGATAATTGTCAAGATGATATAACTGTTCTTGGTGTTGATTCTGACAATGGCGGTGCAGGATGTGCTGATGAACCTCTTATCATTACTCGTACATGGACATTTACGGATGAATGTGATAATTCAGAAACATTCACTCAAACAATTACAGTCATTGATACCACTGCACCAATGATTGTTGATGCCGCACCGGATCCTATTACCGTGTCTTGTGCAGAAGAACTTCCGCCACCACCAGTATTAAACTTTACCGATAACTGTTCTGCTGATGGCACCGCAACATTTTCTGAAGATCCATTCACGGAAGATACTTGCAACGGTTATACAATTACAAGAAGATGGAGTGCTGTTGACGACTGTGGAAACACTGCTGTAGAACTTACTCAAGTGATAACAGTTGAAGCTTGCCCTGTTGATTGTTTACTTGCCGAACCAGATATTAATCTAACTCCCCAAGATACCCCTGTGAGTGGCAATGTTCTTTCAAATGACTCAGATCCGAATGGAGATACATTTATGGTAACAGGTGCAACTGGTTTAGATGCAGGTGGAAACCCTATTTCTATTCCCTTAGGAACAGCTACACAAGTATTTGATGAAGATGGAAATCTTGCTGGTGAAATCACTATTAATGCTGATGGTTCATACACATTTGTACCAGAAACCGGCTACACAGGCGAAGTACCTGTTATGTATGAAATTACGGATGCAACTGGTGTGGTTCAAGAAACAGATCTTACCATATCTGTGATTCCAACCGACCCAATTGCTGATAACGACTTTCCACCTGTAGCTCAAGATGATGTTGCGACGACAGAATCTGGCGTTCCTGTTGATGGTGATTTATTCGGTAATGACTTTGAACAAGAAGGTGAAACGTTCACTGTTACTGGTGCCACAGGTTTAGATATGAATGGAAACCCTATCAGTATCCCTTTAGGAACACCAACTCCAATATATGACGAAGATGGTAATCTTGCGGGAACTATCACAGTAAATTCTGATGGAACCTTTTCTTTCGTTCCTGAAGATGACTTTGTAGCTACGGCTCCCGTAGATTATGAAATCACTGATGAAGATGGTCTAACTGACACGGCAACCATAACGTTAATTGTGCTTGACGACGTAGAGAATAACACATTTGCTGAGGATGACTTTAATATTGGTGCAGATGGTTTACCTCAAACTGGTAACGTTCTAGACAACGACTTTGACCCAGAAGGTGAGGCGCAAGAAGTGACAGGTGGAACCACCTCAGACGGAACTCCAATTGTTCCTGGTGTTGCTGTAGCGTTGCCATCTGGTGGCACATTAACACTTAATGATGACGGAACATACACCTATTTGCCAGCACCTGGCTTTGTAGGTACAGAAGTGGTTACTTATACCATAACGGATGAAGCAGGTAACGAATCTGTCGCTACGTTGTACTTAACAACACTTCCTTTGACAGCAATTTTACCAATTGAGCTACTTTACTTCATCGCTGAGCAAGATTTTGATGATGCAATTTTGACTTGGGCAACAAGTTCAGAGATTGACAATAGTCATTTTGAAGTTGAACGCTCAATTGATGGGATAAATTTTGAATTTGTCAAACGTATCGAAAGCCAATCTGTGAATGGTTTTTCTGATATAGAACTCACATATCGCTTTGTAGATAAAGATGCTGCTAGCATAGGCTCTCAAGTGTTTTATAAAGTAAAACAAGTTGACTTTTCTGGAGAATTTGCATTCACTCCGATTAGATTAGTTGCTTTTGATGAAAGCGAAGTGCCGTTTTTGTTATATCCGAACCCGTTACAACAAGGCGATGTGCTACAAATTGTGTTTGACGATATTGAAGATGTACGAATTTTTTCTTCAAGCGGGAGACTGGTTGGCGTAGTCAATGAAAATTCCAAACCTAACTCTACATCTTTCTCAACCCGAGATCTTGCAAGTGGAGTATACATTGTGATTGTCAATCATAAAGAAACCAAGTATTTTATTGTACGTTAATCTTCGTATAAATACTTATCTTTTAAAGACTGCATTGCTGTACAGCAATGCAGTCTTTTTTATGTTAGCAAGCAACTCAATTATTCTAAATCTTCATTTAAAAAAGGCAACATCTCTTGGCTAATTTCGCCGCGTAAGTCTTTGAGTTTAATGGCATAGTCTTCAAGTTTATGCTCGCGCTCCGTTTTCGGTTCCCAATGTTTCACAGTTTGAGGCGTGCCTTGGCCATCAACAGAAACAAAAACGATGACACAGTGCGTTTTCTTCTCAAAATCATCAGAGGCAATATCTCGCCCATAAACATCAACCGCAATATGCACACTGGTATTACCTGTGTGTATTACGTATGCATTAATCTTCACCACATCGCCAATGTTAATAGGCCTCATAAATCGTATGCCGCCAACATATACTGTAACGCAATAGGTTTCTGCCCACGTGCGAGCGCAAGTGTAAGCGGTTTGGTCTATCCACTTCATTACTGCGCCACCATGCACCTTGCCGCCAAAGTTGATGTCCGTCGGTTCACTGATGAACTGAAACGAAACTTGTGATGAGCTTTTCATGATGGCAAGTTAAGTCTATACTTTGATATATGTAAATTTCTTCGCAATTAGACAACGATCAATGCGAGCTAATTCTCATAAGTTGCTTTCAAGAAAATTATATGTAGAACCGCTCAAAAATTTTATTCAGATACTTTATTTTCGTAGAAATTACAAAAAAACAAAATATGTACAAGTTCTTCTTTTTTTTGCTCCTACTTTTTTTTAGTCATCAAGTTCAGGCACAAGATGGATTAACCATCACCTCAAATAACCAAATGCTACTGAACACAGATACGCAGGTTGGTTCTGGTGATTTTACACTTAGGTCTAAATCTTCAGGAGGTTTTGGAGGTATGTATGTTGAAAGCACAAACTTCATAAACGGTCAACCCTTTTATGGTTACGCGCTTGATGAAACGGCTGTGGCATTTCATTATTATGATGCGGCTGATAATACTTGGAAGCTCTATACTGGCAAAGCAGATAACACAAATTCTTTGCAAGTTGATAATGAGGGAAAACTTTACTCAAACACAACATCCCAAATTAATGGGTTCACCAACTTTACCATGAATACACCGCAAGCCTCATTTGGCGGTATGTATATCAACTCAGAAGACGATGTAACAGGCAAACCTTTTTTTGGATATGCCATAGATGATTTGGAGTATTCATATCACTACTACGATATTACTGATAACCGATGGAAACTTTACACAGGTGGAACAACTGGTTCTACTGAAGATGCTTTACAAATTGACGAGGATAATAGATTTTATCTGAATACAGATGCACAAATCAATGAGTTTACTAATCTGACGCTTGATGCTTCACAAGATAGTTTTGGAGGTATGTATGTTAACTCTAGAGATAATTCGACAGGCAAGCCTTTCTATGGTTATTCAGTAGGAACTCTAGCATACTCTTATCATTATTTTGACATTGAGGATACACGGTGGAAATTGTTTACTGGTAACTTTAACAATCTCAATGCAATTGAAATTGGTAGTGATAATTTAGTAAGATTTGATGACAAGATTAAGCTTGGCAATAGAACTGCTGAGGCTTCAGATCCAGATGGCACAATTTTATACACAGGGAATGGATTTTATGGGAAACGTGCGGGCAGTTGGTATCGTTTAGATGAAACGACCTCCACAACCCCAACTCGAACTTCAACCCTTGAACATGAAAACCAAGAGTTAAAAAATCGCGTTCAAAGTTTAGAAGAAAGAATTGCTCGTTTAGAATCATTGCTTACAGAATAGAAATGAAGAAACCAATTTTTTACGTGTTACTGTTGATGCCGTTTCTCTTTTTCTCTCAAGAAATTACTGTTGAAAACGGTGGTTCACTCACCGGAGAACCCGGAAGTCAGATTAGTGGTGATATAACCAATGATGGATCAGTTGAGCCCTCAGAGTTTGTGCTAACTGGTGATTTTGTTCAAACAGAGAATGGTACATATAAGTCTACAATTACAAACGGGGTGGATGCCAGTGTTATCACAGTTGATGGGAATGTTACCTTAGATGGTGCGCTCGTTATTGATGAGGTTACGAATGGTCCAACTGCCGTCGAAGATGTGTATGTATTAGTGAATTATAATGGAACAATTAACGGAACATTTTCGTCAATTTCACTCCCGCCCGCTTATAATGACTATATAGTTGATTATGGTAACTTTCAATCTGGTGCAGTTGTTCTTGGTAGAGCAGCTCTGTTGCCTGTTAAATTGATTTCATTTACTGCCGTAAAAAATGAAAACGTCGTTGATTTGCAGTGGACCACTGCTTCTGAAGTTGAAAACAAAGGTTTCAATGTACAACATGGTACAAATGGAATTGACTGGCAAAATATTTATTGGATTGACGGTCGAGGAAATTCACAAACCGAAAATACTTACGAATTTGTACATCAATCACCAGTCATAGGAACAAATTATTACAGGCTAGAGCAAGTAGATTTTAATGGCGAGACTGATTACTCAAACATAGAAAAAGTTACGTTTCAACATGATGGACAAGAAGTTGCACTTATTGTGTATCCCAATCCTGTGAATTCACAATTTTCAATACAACTCGGCAATGAAAACAGTATTGCACAAATCGAAATTTTTGATGCCAATGGTGTTTTACGTTTATCCACTGAATTCCAAAATGGTGAGTCTGTCGATATATCAAACTTAGAAAGTGCCATGTATTTCATTAAAATACTGCTAGATGGTGGAAATTCTATTGTTACCTCGATCGTGAAGGAATAAAACAGCCTTGGCTAAAATGGGGAAACAGAGCGAGTCACTTGATTAGAGATTGTTCACTCACAATTGTTCTGTGAGGAAATGGAATGACCACACCCTCGGCGTCAAACCTCTTTTTAATTGATTCAAGAATATCGCAATACAATAGGAAAGACTCGGCTGGGTTGTCACTCCAAACCCAGGCCTTTAAATCAATTGACGAATCGCCATGTTTAATTACACGCACAGGAACTGGGTGGTCGTTCGCTTCAATGGCTTCTTCGTTACGATAGTCTCTGAAATTTTCATGTGCCATTGCCTCTTCTTGAATTATTTTTCTGGCTAAATCTATCGACGAATCATAACTGATGCTGAAAACAATATGACGGAGTATGCGCGCATCTGTAATTGTGGTGTTCAGTACAGTCTCTTCGCTAATAATGGCGTTAGGAATAATAATTCGCTTGTTCTCAAAGTCGCGAATAACTGTATGCCTAATAGTTAGTTCTTCAACTATACCACTTCCTTTTCCAGGAACTTCAATTTGATCACCAACACGAAACGGTTTGAAGAATAAAATGAACAGGCCGCCAATGATATTTGAAAAGGCTTTTTGGGAAGCAAATCCAATAATGGCAGCTAAAATGCCGGCAGAAGCGAATAAGGCTTTACCAATTCCTTTTAACGAGTCAACCTTATAAAATATAAACATCAACGCCAACGCGTAGGCAATCACGAACATTGAGTTTTTCAAGAAAATGAATCCAGTAGGGTTTCCGGCCAGTGTTTTGTTGTCTGTTCTTACAAGTTTACCTAAGAGATAACGCAAAATTACCGCAACGAGGGTAGCAACTACAAGTGCAGATATAATGGTAATGAGCAACCCTAAGCGTTCTTTAGACATACTTGATTAATCAACGCATAAAAATACTAGCTTTCTACAGTTTAGTGAGAATACAAAAGATAAAATAGTTATGCGATTGAAGGCAACAATGCTATTTTGAAGCGTATTGTTGTTGAAGGACTTGTTTTTGTTGCAAGAGTAGCGCAATTTGTGAAATACTACGTTGCTCAATGACCTTAGTCCTGATTTGTTGAAATTTGGTTGGACGTTTTTTCTTATCTGACATCTGTTTCATTTTGCTTTGTTTTGGTAAGTTAAATCTACAAACACTTAAACGAACTTTTTTTTATTTGTTGTATCAATTTCCCACAGAATGTGCGGTTTTTCAAATGGTTTAGGTAATGCGATAGAATGACTATTCACTGAAACACTTCATGAGTCTACATGTTTTGATAATCTGAAAATGATACAATTGAATATATGACCTTCCAAATCATCTAATTACGTGCATAGCATAGGACTAGAATTCCATACTACAAACAAACGGCAGTAAAAACCCGAATTTCGTAGCACCTGTCTAACGGATTATGTGTTTTTCTTTACAACGCATCCTTGAAAAGCATAAAAGATAAAAGGTTGCCGTCCACTTTACCATCCACTTCTATGTATTAATAAAAGCAAAAAAATCCTCACCATGTAAACATGATGAGGATTTCATCTTTTAAGGCTTGTAGCCCGTAGGGGAAATCCCTGCCTGAACTGCGTTCACGCAGGCAGGGAACCTCTGTTTCCATTGGCTAGGTATTTTGACAACCATCGTTTACCAGCGGCTGACTTTAAATATTTTTCTCTGACTCTAGCGTTGCTCCAGTCAGGATGTTGTTCGGTGTAGATGATAATCCAAGGTCTGTGTGCTTTGGTATATCGATTTTTACCAGCGTTATGTTCACCAAGGCGGTTATTCACATCTTTAGCCATGCCAGTATATCGGGCATTGTCATTAAGGCTTCGAAGTACATAAACGGTGATTATAAGCATTGCTGTTTAATACAAAAAGCCCCCTGATTTTCAGGGGACTTTTATTTAAAAAGGCTTGTAGCCCGTAGGGGAATCCCTGCCTGAACTGTGTTCACGCAGGCAGGGAACCTCTGTTTCCAGTGTCTAGTTGTTTTGACAACCAGCGTTTACCAGCGGCTGACTTTAAATATTTTTCTCTGACTCTAGCCGTGTTCCAGTCAGGATGTTGTTCGGTGTAGATGATAATCCAAGGTCTATGTGTTTTGGTATATCGATTTTTACCAGCGTTATGTTCAGTAAGGCGGTTATTCACATCTTTAGCCATGCCAGTATATCGGGCATTGTCTTTAAGGCTTCGAAGTACATAAACGGTGATCATAAGCAGTGCTATTTAATACAAAAAGCCCCCTGATTTTCAGAAGGCTTTTATTTAAAAAGGCTTGTAGCCCGTAGGGGAATCGAACCCCTGTTTCCAGGATGAAAACCTGGCGTCCTAACCCCTAGACGAACGGGCCAT
>ENA-ORXM01003422-ORXM01003422.1-marine-metagenome-genome-assembly--contig:-NODE-3422-length-15845-cov-4.041857_pt1 | contig 15845 bp, 18 predicted proteins | sample MGYA00237867_ERZ511480 | MGnify/ENA primary metagenome ERZ511480 (study PRJEB26309, sample SAMN06266103) | marine metagenome | isolation source: Algal blade | place: United Kingdom:Sidmouth, United...
CTTTCTCTTTAAGTTGAGTCTCTAAAACATCAAGGTTTGCTTTCTTACTTTTAAATTCAATTGCTAACTTTTCTTGATGTTCAAGTTTTTGATCTAGCTTCACTTCTTTTTTAGTTAGCTCTCTTTCTATATTTCCTAATTTGTCATTTCTAGATTGGTATTCTCTTTCTAAATTAACTCGCTCATCTCTGACAATAGCTTTAGCCTCACCCTTAGCTTCAGCTTTAATTGCTTTTGCTTTCTCTTTAGCCAGATTTAAGATGTCATCGCCTTCTTTTTGTCTTCTCTTATTTTCACTAGAGCTTCTAAGATAGCCTGGTGCGAAACCAAGTACTAAGCAGACTGCACCTACTAAGCCTGTAACTATTAAACTCGAATCCATTTATAACTCCTAATATTTAACTTAATTAACTTTTAAAACTTCTTTATTTTTAATTATATAATTTATAGCAATGTCGTGATCCTCTTTTGGGAGTTCATCAACATGATTAAAACTCACTCCAAGAGTCATCCCTTTATAATTAGCGAGATAACGATCATAATATCCGCCACCCCGGCCTAAACGTATACCTGCTGTATCAAAAGCCAAAGCAGGAACGACTATTGCCTCAGGGGTAATATCTACTCCTCTATGCTCTTTTTCTAAGTCATATCCTACATTTTTTTGTAAAATTGATTCTTCAACTAAAGAAAACCTCATTCCAGAATCATCTAAATATGGAAGAGCTACTTTGGTAAATTTAAAAAGATTAGAATCAAGAAAATTTATTTCATCATCTAGTGCAATATAAGCACCTATAGAATTGAAGTTTTTTTCATTGATGAACTCATGAATAATTTTTTTTATCTCTAAAGAAATATCATTTCTTTGAGTATTAGATAAAATTTTCTTTTTAAATGTTTTTCGTAATTCACTTTTCATAATTATAAAAGCGAACCTAAATTTTGAGTCGTTACTTAATTAACAATCGTAGAAATGTCCTCATCTACTTTAAACTTGTTAATAAACTCCATTGCTTTATTAATGGAACTTTCAAACGAATTGATTTGTTCTTTACACTCTTTTTTTAACCGAACATTTTCTGCCGCTAATTTTAAAGATGCCAGTAAAATGGTCTTGGACCTATCCATGTTCTTAGAGTGTTTAGTGATAGAGTCAATCTCAGTTTTCAATAACTTAATCACTTCTTCAGGATTTATATCTGTAGAAGATTCAGTCAATCGAACTTTATGACCCAATATGTCAAATTCTTTAATCTCATTAGATTCTTTCATTGATATAAAGAGTAAATAAATTACTAGAGCTAGTCAATTTGATATTCACAAAAACTAGCCTAATAAAGCATCTAAATATTCATCAGTATTAAATATCTCTAAATCTTCAACGTCTTCACCTACCCCAATATATGTGATTGGAACAGCTAGGCTTGAAGCCATACTTATGGCGTTACCCGCTTTTGATGATCCATCACACTTTGTGAGTATTAATCCTGTTAGATCTAGAGCTTTATTAAACTCTTTAGCCTGGGCCAAAGCATTTTGGCCTGTAATTGAATCAATAACTAAAAGAGTTTGATCAGGAGCCGTAGAGACCACTTTAGACAAAACATTTTTTGTTTTAGACAGTTCATCCATTAGCCCTTGAGCGGTATGTAATCTACCAGCAGTATCTAATATGCAATAATCAGCGTTTAAACTCTTAGCTTTAGCCAAAGTGTCATATGCTACACCGCTGGGGTCAGCACCAGAACCGGCCTTAATGATTTCAACTCCCGCTCTTTTACACCATACTTCTAATTGCTCAACAGCTGCAGCTCTAAAGGTATCACATGCACCGACGACAACTTTTGCACCTTGCCTGTTGAGCTTAGTCGCCAACTTTCCTATCGTCGTAGTTTTACCAGCTCCATTTACACCAACAACCATAATAACTTTCAAACCAGAATTTTCGGTAAAATTAAATAAAGATGTTTCAGCAGATCTTTGGACAGGGTCTAATTTATTTTTGAGATATTGCTTAGTCCAAGCTTTAAAACTACTAAAGTCCGAATCAGCTTTGCTCATTTCTTTCTTAAAGTTATCAGTAATATCATCAATTATTTCATGCCCCATATCAGCACTATAGAGAAGCTCCTCAATCTGATCTAATGTATCTTCATCTAGTTTTTTTGAGCTGAATATATTTTCAAGTTTTCCCCAGACTCCTGTTCTCGTTGATGAAAGGCCAGCAGTTAATCTATCCTTCCAAGACTTAGACTTTGAAACTTCTTGGACAGGTTTTAAGACTTCTAGTTCTTTGTCTTTTTGACTCAGTGATTTATTCTCTTCGTCTAGTTTTTTATCTGTTGGCTCGTCTTGTACATCTCCAATACTTTCATCGCTCTCTCCAAATCCATCTGGGAGTTCATCTTCGGAGACTTCTTGAACTTTTTCGATTTTCGATCTTTTAGACTTAAGCCTTATGAGAAAGATCAGTCCTACAAAAGATAGTACAACACCTAATATTAAGTATTTATCTTGATCAGATAACAGATGATACTGTTCAGTGATCAGTTGAGTATAGTGAATGACTAAATCGTTAAATTCCATAAATTATTTAAGAATAATTACATAAGCAATTACATTCAGTAAAATTATCTTATGAGTAATCTAGAACAAAGACTGCTATTTATTAATAAAATTCGAACATTTTTTGCTCAAAATCGATTTGTAGCAGTTGATTGTCCTCCCATTGTGGATAACCCAGGAATGGAGCCTCATATTCATCCTTTTGAAATTCAAAAAAAATTTCTTCATACCTCTCCAGAGTTTCGTATGAAAGAAGCCTTGAGTAAGACAAACTTAAAAGCAATTTATTCTCTAGGGTATTGTTTTAGAAAAGAGCCAGAAAGCCCCCTCCATAGACCACAATTTTTAATGCTTGAATGGTATAGAACTGATGCTTCTCTATTTACTTTAATTAATGATATTTCTAACCTATGTAATTTTTTAAGTGATACTGAAATCAAAATAGAAAAACTTTCAATGCAAGAGATCTTTAAGGAGTTTCTCAATATTGATATATTAAATTTCTTAACGAAAGAGAAGATTCAAAGCTTAATAAAAGAATACTACCCAGATCTCCTACCAACTAACAATACGTCTCTGGAGTGGGATGATTATTTTTTCTTACTCTTTTTAAATCACGTTGAACCTCAACTAAAAAAATATCCTTTTTTAATAATTGATGATTTCCCCTCTCCTTTGTCAGCATTAGCAGAAATAAGTGACATCGATAAAAGAGTAGCAAAAAGATTTGAGTTTTATATTAATGGTGTTGAAATTGCCAATGCCTTTTATGAATTACGAGATGTGACTGAACAAGGTTATCGGTTTAAGAAATTCCATGATCGTAAATTAAAGGAATATAATTATTCACTCCCTTGGCCAAACAGATTTTTAAAAAACCTAGAACACCTTCCTCAATCAGTAGGCATTGCTCTTGGAGTTGAGCGATTATTTGGAGAAATAAGTTTGAGTAAAGAGATTTTTTGGGATTAATAGATCTTATACAATCTTGCCGACAAGATCATAATCATGTGCATCGGTAATAAGTACTTTAACAATATCCCCAGGGTAAGCAAGTCCATCATTTATAATTACACATCCATCAATGTCAGGGGCTTGTCCAACATGCCGTCCTTTAATTAATAACTCTGTCTCAGGGTGAGCACCTTCAACCAAAACATCAAAAGTCTTTCCAATATGGCTTTTCATTTTCTTTGCACTAATTTCTTTTTGAATTTCATAAACTTCATCAAAACGCTGATCAATAATTTCTTGAGAAATCTTATCTCCCAATTTCACTGCTGGAGTACCTTCTTCATCTGAGTATTTAAAAACGCCCAAATGATCAAACTCAACTTCTGAGATCTTTTCTTTTAATAAATTAAACTCTTGTTCTGTTTCACTTGGAAATCCAACAATCACAGATGTTCTTAAAAAGATTCCAGGAATTTTTTCTTTTAACCTATGAATTTTTTCCATCATAGCCTCAGTTGATATTTTCCTATTCATTTTCCTAAGAATTCTTGAAGAGAAATGTTGAACTGGCATATCTAAATATGTACATATCTTCTTAGAGTTTGCGATAACATCTATCACCTCTTCTGTTAAATCATCAGGATAGTAATAAAAAAGTCTAATCCACTCAATACCTTCAACTTTTTCAAGCTCAACTAGTAATTCATGTAAATTATTATTAGCATTTAAATCAACTCCATAATCAGAAAGATCTTGAGAGATAATATTGAGTTCTTTCACACCACCGTCAGCTAATTTCTTTGCTTCTATTACTAATGATTCAACTGATCTGGATCTTAATTTTCCACGAAGTGTGGGTATAATACAAAATGTACAATTCCTATTACACCCTTCGCTAACTTTTAGCCATGCCATATATCCTGGCGAAGTGTTAATTCTAGGGTCCATTTCTGTATGGATGTATTTTGGAATTTCTACAAATGATTTTTTTTCAAGCTTATTTTCTTCAAGAGCTTTAAGCAGAATTGTAATCTTATTATATTCCCCAGTACCGATAAAAAGATCAACCTCGGGCATAGAGTCCTCTAAGTCTGTACTATATCTTTGAGCCATACAACCTGCCATTACTAAGGCCTTACAATTTCCTGCTTCTGGATTTTTTAAATCTGCAAATTCTAAAATTGTCTCAATAGACTCTTTTTTTGCAGCTTCAACAAAAGAGCATGTGTTAACGATAATCACTTCAGCTTCTTTAGGTTCAGATACTAGTGAGTACCCATCTAGTCCTAAATATCCAAGCATCACTTGAGAATCAACGAGGTTTTTAGAACATCCTAGAGATGAGAAATATAAGCTTTTTTCAGACATGCTCTTTCTTACGAAAAATGATCTTATAGGTCAATTTAGGGGATAGAAATTACAATTTTGAGAGAAAAACCAGTTCAAAGTACTACCAAAGGAGCTTAATCATCACTTCTTCTAAATTTCTTCTTAAAGCTCTTTCTAAAGAGCTCTCTTTTCTCGTCATCTAGATAGATCTCTTTTAACTTCTCTCTTCTTTTGGGAGAAAGTTTTTTCAATTTACTCATTCTACTTCTTAATCGTCTTTTCTTATTTTCAGGAAGTCTCTTGAACTCGTTAAGTCTCTCTTTTCGAGTCATTTTTCTCCACTTACCATAATCTTCAAGACTTATTTCTTCATTTGAAAAAGCCAAAGTTGAAAAGCTAATTAAAATAATGACTATGATCTTCATTACGATTGACCTTCCTCAAGTAACTCATCCCACTCTTCGTGAGCAACATCTAAAACTTCATCATCAATATGCATCAAAAGCTCCATGTTCTGTAAGATATCTTCATCTTCAATTGATGATCCCATTTTAACACTCTCAGGAGCTACAAAACTAGAGTTATAAAAGACAACTCCCATTAAAAGCATCGCTGCTACAGAAGCAGGAACCATCCAGAAAGTCCAAAACTTAGATGGTGATTTTTCATTAAACTCTTCATTAAAGCCTTTCCAAAAGTCTTTATCAAAGTCTTTTGAAGGTTTATGGCTAAGTTTAGATTTTAATCCATTAAAAAATTCGTTACTCATGGACTTCTCCTTTTTCTAAACATTCTTTTACACATTTAATTAGATTCATTTTTGATCTATTAATTAATGATTTCGTTGCAGATAAAGTAATATTTAACGTTTCGGCAATTTCATCATAACTTTGTTCACTGAAAATTCTAAGATTTAAAGCTTCTTTTTGACTAACTTTCATATTATCAAGACAATTCATCACTATAGCTTTATCAGATTCAAGGACTAATTTCTCCTCTACTCCCATTGCTTCATCTTCAATCTCAAACTCTTTACCATCTTCAGATCTGAATCGCTCTATGGAAATCTCTTTTTTCTTTCTCAAATAATCATAGGTAGTATTTCTAGCGATGGTCCACAACCAAGTTGTAAATTTATACTCACTTCTATAAGAACCTCTACTTTTATAAACTTTCATAAAACTAGTCTGCGCAAGATCTTCAGAGATCCCGGGGTTCTTAGTCATGTTGTAAATAAAGCTCACTATTGGTCCTTTATATTTATCAAATAGAACTCTAAAGGCTTCTTGATCATTTTCTTGAACTAAAACCATAAGTTCTTTATCACTTAAAGGTTCTACGGCGGACTTCGAAAAAGGTTTCGAAAAAAATTTCGTACGTTTCTTAATAAATTCAGTCACTTAAAGATTCTAGAATGATTCGAAACCTTTTTCAAATCGAGGCGTATTATACGCATACCCGCTGATTGGGCTAAAGAAATAACTAGCTTAAATCGCGTAACATACTGAAAACAGGAGGCTTTTATGGAACCATTTATACTTGCAACAGGAATTTTAATCGGAAGTGCATTAAATCAAGGAACTCATGATCATCACAGACATAGGCATGTTGAACACAGAGTTCATTATCATTCAGCAGATTGTCCGGATGCTCACTTTAGAACAAGTATTACTTTTAGAAGCCCGAGGCCAAGATATAGACATTATAGGACGAATTTAAGACCTGTAACTTATAGAAGACATCATTATCACAGAACTCATTCAAAGTATAAACCTAGAGTTCGAAGATCGGCTAGATATAGATCTACAATACCAACAACAAGAAGAAGAGTTTCTCATAATAGACTGAGAAAAATTTAATCAACAACGAAAGATTAAATGTGTTTTTAAGGGGTCCTTGGAAGGACCCTTTTTTTATATCTATGCTTTAAGTTTATTAATTTATGCTTTGTCTGAACTAGATGATTGTTCAAGATCATTTGTACTTTAGTGCCTTATGTTCTTTAAATAACTTCAATTCTCGTTTAACAGACAAGCGTGAATAATCATCTGAGTTATTTCAACACTATTTCTTAATCCAATAAGTTCATCTCGCAACTCGGCATTCCTATAAAATTTTTGGATCTGAATATTTAATTCTCTCATCATTGCCTGAGCTCTGAGTAATCTATTTCTAGACTTTTTAATTCCGACGTAATTCCACATAGTATGCTTGATGATCATTTTATCTTGATTGATAAGACTAAGATCTATCTCTTCATTTGAAGTCACCCAGTCTTTTATTTTTTCGCTAGGATAAAACTCACCGTTTTTAATGTGTAATTGAATATCTACGGCTGCTTTATAACCAAATGTTAATCCTTCTAGAAGGGATGTTGAAGCGAGTCTATTTTCACCATGTAAACCAGTACAAGCAACTTCACCAACAGCATAAAGATTTTTAATAGTCGATTGACCATGAAGATCAACCTTCACTCCTCCACAGGTATAATGAGCAGCAGGAACAACGGGGATTAAATCTTTACTCATATTAATCTTATGCTCAATAAGATGATTAAAAATTGTTGGAAATCTATGTTTTAAGTGTTCTTCAGACTCATGAGTAATATCAAGAAATACTGAATCCCATTTGTTTTCTATCATTTCCGTCATGATTGCATCAGACACGACATCTCTGGGGGCAAGTTCTAAATCATCATGGTAGCGCTTCATGAAACGCTCTCCTTTGGGATTTACAAGTTTTGCACCTTCACCTCTGACGGCTTCACTGATAAGAAATCTTTTTTGAGCGATGGGACCATAAAATGTCGTAGGATGAAATTGGATAAACTCCATATTCGTTACTTGTCCACCAGCTCTTCTAACCATTGCATGACCATCACCTCGTGCACCAAGACCATTTGTATGGTGAAGATATAATGCATTAACGCCGCCGGTAGCTAAGACTGTTTTTTTGGCCAAAACTTTAAATACTTTCTTATTTTCTTGATCAAATAAATAGGCACCAACAATTTTATTTTCTTCATACCTTTGATGAATTGTAGCTCCATGATGAGAAGGTGCTATTAAGTCTATTGCAGTCGTTTTAGTATGAATTTCAACGTTTTTAAAACCAGATAAATAATTAAGAAGTGAGATCTCTATCGCTTTTCCAGTCGCATCGGCATTAAAGAGAATTCTTGGAAAGGAGTGAGCTGCTTCTTGAGTAAATGAAAGAGTCCCGTCCTTATTTTTAGTGAACTCTGTTTTTGCTTTATCAAATAGAATTTCTTCTAAAATTGGAGATGATTCATTAACTAGAACATCTACTGCTTTATCAAATGAGGTATTTCTGCTGGCACTTTGAATATCATGATCAATTAACTTGTCATCATCTTGGATATAGATAATTCCACCTTGGGCCCAATAAGTATTACTCTCTTCAGGTTTTTGGCCTCTTGTCACTAGAGCAATATTTAAGTCTTTATTTTCAGCAAGTTTTATTGCACAAGTTAATCCTGATATCCCAGTTCCTATAATTAAAACGTCATAATTTTTTTTCATATTATTTATTATATTTTAAAGAAAGATCAACTTTCTTGGGAGCATAAGTAAGCATTCCAACACTCATCGCATCGACTCCTTTAATTGCATAATCTTTTAAAATTCCAAGATGTAATCCACCTGAGACTTCATAGGTCATATTTTGTGGTTTTATCTTAATGGCTTCTCTTATTGTTTCAGGTGAGAAGTTATCAAGCATCACGTGGTGAATACCTAGGTCTATTGCTTCTTTTAACTCTTTAAGATCATGAATCTCCACAACTCGTGGGTTATAAAAAGATCCCATTGAATCGAAGAACTTCATGGCTCCCTCAAGTCCACCAAAAAAAGATTTATGATTATCCTTGATCATCCATACATCAGTTTGGTGCATTCTATGATTGTAACCTCCACCAATTCTTACAGCGTATTTTTCAAAGGCTCTCAGTCCTGGGGTCGTTTTTCGAGTATCAAGTATTTTAATATCTTTATCCTTAACAATATCTACAAATTCTTTTGTTGTAGTTGCAATACTAGACATTCGATTTAAAAGATTGAGAGCAAGTCTTTCAAGAGTTAAAGCTACACTAAAAGGTAATTGAAAATGAATTTCTTTTTTTTCTTCTTCTTTGAAAAAATGACCTTCATGAACCATATGTTTTTTGTAATTAATCGGTTCCTCTAAGAATACATTAAAGCATTCGAAGAAATAAGGTAGTCCAGCTAATACCAAATCACTCTTAATCTTGAGCTGACAATTTACAATGTCAGTTGGCAATGAATGGATGTAAAGGAAGTTCTCCTGGAATCCATCTTCTTCTAGACTTCGATAGACAAACTTTTTAATAAATTCTTTTGTTAGACTCGTCATTTTAACCACTTAGTTTTTGTCTATATTACAGGTAATTGCAGTAATGCTAAAGTCATGAATAGAAACTATTTAATTATTATGCTTATTAGTTCTGCTTTGCTTTCAATTGAGAGTAAAAGGTTCAATTACTCAAATAAGAAGTTTTTTAAAAGACGAGCAAGATCAAAGATCTCTATACCAAATTGTTATACAACCGCTTGTAAACTGGAGCTTGGAATTAATACTGGTGTTAAAAAGATGAACAGAAGTGAAATTCTTCCCTATAAAGAATTAAACCTATTACACTTGTTTACACCTTCCGGCCTTCATTTAATTCCATTAACTTACTTATTAAGGCTTAGCTTTCATAGATACCTTGTCTTAGCCTTTGTCTTGTTGGGCTATTACTTTTTATATGGATCAAATACTTTTATGTCTTTAGAGAGGATATTATCTCTTAAATCTATTTATTTAATTAGTAAAAATTTGCAACTCAATTTCACGATAGTAAATGTGTTTGCCTTAACGATGATTTTTAATCTTCTAAACGGTAACTATGATACTTCAAGTTTAAGTTTTACTTTTAGTTTTTTGTTCCTAGGGTCCGTTATAAGTGGAAGAAATCTATTAGATGTTTCAATGAATTTATATACGAGCAACATAGTGGTGGCTTACTTTTTAAATGGGTCAGTAAATTTCATAGCTCCTTTTTTGGGAGTTCTTATTTCTTATTGTTTTACTTTTATATATCCTTTTATTTTCATTAACTTTTGGGTCTCTAGAAAGTTGTTTGGTCTTGAATTTAATTTTATTTCATTGTCATTTCATCAAATCATTACATCTCTTTACAGGTTTTCATCTTATTTTCATCACTTAGAAGTTTCCTTCGGCATGATACTGCTACTAGTTTTAATCAGATTAGAAAAAAAAGCCCTCATATTTCTCTTGTTTATTAGCTTAGATTTAAATCAATATATTTTTAGCCCTATAAACGAAAGTTTTTATAAGATAGTTGAAATATCTAAGTAGATCTCTTTCTTTGATTTATCAACCTTAAGAAAGTCACTTTCTGCTTCTTTAAGCTGACTAAGGAGTTTCCCTACGAAAGAGAAGATTCCAAGCTTGGCTGATTTTACTTTTAAAGTGATTATTTTTTTTGATTTATCGTAAGTTCCAAATCCTTTAATTTTTAACCTTCCAATAAATCCAGCACTGGCATCTGCCACAATGAGAATCTCTCCATTTCTTATTTGAATGAATCCATCTCTAAAAACACTCTTACCTTTTGCTGTATCAATGGAGATCAGTGTTTCAGTTACATCTCCTGTCGTTAAGCAATTTCTTATGACATCTTCCAAGAAAGAAAATGCTTGTCCGTCTTGCGAACAATTTAACACTATATCTTCAAGCTTGATTTGACTCTCAGTCCCCTCACCCTCAAAAGACTTCACACTCAAAGAAGTAATATTATCTATACTTGTATCAACGTTTAAATTCTTCATTGAGATGGAAGAAATATCTTTTATGCTAGAGGGTACGTTTTCAAGAGATAACTCTTGGCCATCAAATAAAATTTTCAACTCACCATCTTGGTAATCTAAAGTGAAAACTTCATTGTCCCATTTCTGATCATTTAATTGAAAAAATGAAAAATCTCCCTCTCCGGAGTAATCTAAATAATTAGCATTAAAATCTTTAATCGTGACACTTGAAAATAACGAAAAACTACATATTAAAAATAAAAAAAATCTCATGAACACTTCCTTATGTTAATGAAGAAAATTGACTTACTTTATTGTAATTTCTTTTTTGATTGCATCAAAGGTTTTTTCTTCCCTGATTGCATAGGTAAGGTTTTGCTTCAGCTTCTCATTCCCACCATAGATAGACTTTACTTGATCTAAAGGTGTACCAGAAAGCTCAGCCATTGTTTGAAACTTATCATCTAAGTCTGATTCTTCTACTTTTACATCATGCTTTGCCGCTAATTTTTCAAGTATTAAACCTGACCTTACTTGGAAGTTTGCTTTTTGCTTGAAGTCATCTTCCCATTTTGAATAGTAATCAGAAAGCATGTCTTCAGTTAAACCGCTTCTAAGAAGATTTGATTTCGTTTCCTCTTTAAGAGCATTTATCTGATTTACTATTAAAGTTACAGGTACATCAAATTTATTATCTTCAACTAATTTTTCCAATATTTTCTGATGAAGCATTTCATCGGATTTTCTTTTCTTTTCAGCTGTTAATCTTTTTTTAGTTTTTTCCTCAAAGTCACTTATTGACTCAAAGCCAAACTCTTTAATAACTTCATCTGAGTACTCAGGCAATTTCTTTTCTTTAATTTCTAATAGTTCAACTTCAAAGTTGACATTGGCTCCCTTCAAGTCCTCAGCATGATAATCTTCCGGGAAAGAAAGTTTAATATCTTTATTCTCACCTTTCTTCATTCCCATCATCCCATCTTCAAACCCTGGAATAAATTGACCAGAACCAATTTCAAGAACGTACTCTGTCCCTTTCATACTCTCAGGTCTTTCACCATTATCTTTTACACCTTGAAAGTTCATCGTTGCAAAATGACCCTTCTCGATTGCTTGATCAGAGTTTTTAACTTCAATCATTTCACTTTTAGAACTGAGCATTTGATTCTTCACATCATCAAAATCTTTATCTGTTACTTCTGTACTTGTTTTTTCAAATTCATATTTCGAATAATTGGCTACTTCAAACTCAGGAAAGATTTCTACCTCTGCACTGAAGGAAACATTTTTCTTTTCTACTTCATAGTTTGTATCGGTAAACTTTGGGTAGCCAATGGCTTTTATACCTTCAGTTTGAATTGCCTCATAAAATTCTTTTGTTACGAAACGATAAAGAGCATCATTTTCAACCTGAGGACCATATAAACTTTGGATCATTGATAAGGGGGCCTTTCCAGGTCTATAACCCTTTAACTTTGCACCTTTTTGTTTTTCTTTTAATGCCAAGTTAATTTCATTTGATAAATCTACCGATTCAAATTTAAAGTTTAGTTTCTTAGTACATGTGTTGATATTCTCAATAGAATAGTTCATTGGTGGTCATCCTTTCTCGTAAACAAGTTATATTTTGAAGGAAAATTATCATATATGCTTTATCCGTACAAGTAGCTTGACTAAAGAAACATAATTTCGTTTAAGTAACCTCAATAAAAAATGAGGTTTTCAATGTTGCGACTTTCCGCGTTATTTTTTTTATTCAATCTTTCTGTGTTGGCTCAATTTGCACCAATGGAAGAATATGTTCCTCTTACCAATATTTATATTCCTGAAGGTTATGATAGTAACGATATAATCGAAGTGATTGTAGAGGGTTATACACCCACCCTTTGCCATTATGAGCCCAAGATTACAGTTGAAATAAAAGATAAGCTCATTTTGCTAAAGGCCCTTTCACAATATCGAGCTCAATCAGATTGTATTAAATCGATGGTACCATTTCAAAAAGTAATCAAAGTGGCTCAAGATCTACCACGAGGCTTTTATACTGTTTTAATTGAAGACTTTTTTGACCTAGAAGCTAAAGAAGTAAAAGCTTCAAGGTTTGCACTGAAGATTAAAGGTTCAAAGTCCGTGACTCATGACGAAAAAATTTATGCCAATATAAAATACATCGTTCCCAAAAGTGAAAGGTCAGTGGATTTAATTGGTTATCATACAAGTGATTGTTTTGTTAAAGATAAAATAAAAATTCAAAAAATCTCAAATACTATTGTTATTTTACCAGAGCTTAGAATTAAAAAATATGCAAAGTGTTGGCCTCCTAAAATGATTCCTTTTAAATACAGTGTTGAAATCCCAGAGGAATACTTAAGTAATCAAAAAGTTTTAATTCACATTAGAAAGATGAGTGGAAAGTCTATGAATTATATTTTCGACCCGGCTCTTTTTAGACTTTCACTTTAATATCATTTAAAAAGAGTCCTCTTGGATCAAGAACCTTTGATAACTTCCTTGGAAGTTTTTCACTCAGTGACTTTTCAATATCTACAAGAGTAATTTTCTCTTTTCCTATTTCAATGAGAGTACCCATAATTAATCTGATCATTTGCTTCAAAAAGCCATTGCCACTAATTTTGAGAGCATAGACATCCCTTGGAAAACTTATTGGAAAATTTAAATCCTTAAAATTAAGAATTTCTGAGTTATAAATGGTTCTTATAGTCGTAGAAACTTCAGAGCCCAGGGTATAATAATTCACAAAATCATGTTCTCCGACAAACAACTTTGCAGCTTCATTCATTTTCTCTAAATTCAAATTAAATGGCTCGTAATGAGAAAACTTTTTTTCAAAGATATTTGGTTTATCAGGATAAAACTTAAATAAGTATAAGTAAGTTTTTTCTTTCACATCATAAATTGGATGAAATTCTTCTGTCGTTTTAAAAACTTCTTTAATGATAATCTCCGCTGGTAATTGATCATTAATAGCTTTTAGTAAGTTCTTTTCGGGCACGTCACAATTAATTGAAAGTTTACATAATTGATCTAATGCATGGACTCCCTTGTCAGTTCTACTTGCTCCTAAAGTCTTTATTTTATTTTTTGGAAAGGCTCTTTTTAATGCTTTTTCTAGTTCACCTTGAATAGTTAGTTGATCAGCTTGAATTTGCCAACCAAAATATTGCGAACCAAAATACTGTATTCTTAATTGATAGAAATTACTCATCAATATCTAATAACTCATTCACAACATTTTTTCTATTCTTGATAAATAGAACTAAAGAGATCAATGCATATAGATTCAAAAAAGTAAAAAGTGCTACTTGTTCATTTGTTAATATAAGAGCTATTGCTAAAATAATGAGCAAGAAAATTTTCTTCTTATTTTTTTGTATAAATTCAGACTTCTTAAATGAGAAAAATGGAATAGTAGAAATTAAAAATAGAGAATAAATAAAAATATAAATTGCCGATAAGTACCTATCATTAAAGAAAGGAAAGTGAAGTGAAATTAAAATATAGCTGATCAAAGCCAATGCTCCACCAGGGATAGGCAAGCCTTGAAAATAATCAGAGCTTACTTCTTTTATATTTACATTAAATCTCGCAAGCCTTAAGGCCCCACACAGAAGATATAGATAAGCTAGAACAATGCCTAGCCTCTCATAACCAGAAAGAAACTTCATATAGAAAATAATGGCAGGAGCCATTCCGAAAGAAATTAAATCACTGAGCGAATCAAACTGCTCTCCGAATGAAGATTGAGTTCCGGTCCATCTTGCAACTCGTCCATCGAATAAATCAAAAATTGATCCTATTCCAATAAAGATACAAGCTCTATAATATTTACCCTCAAACGCCAAAAGAATAGCGACAAAACCACACGCCATATTTAGAGCTGTAAATAAGTTGGGTAAGAAAAATGATATTTTTTTTGGTTCCATTAATTGGCCTTACATAAAAATGTGTCTAATGCATGAACTTTCATGCCTTCTTTTATGTTTAGTTTTACATCTCCCGAGATATTTAACAATAATTTTCCTCCCCAAGGAAAAATACCTAAATTACTCCCCAGAGAACATTGGTCTCCTAAGTCTACATTCAGTACTAATTCATTAAGTTTTTTTCGACCCAGGAACTTCATTTCAATTTCTATCTCAGAAGTCTTTAAGTTAATAAATTCAAAGTCTTGCCCTTGGAGTATCTGATGATTCTCATCTGTTGAATTTCCCTCTTCAAACTCACTAAATCCAATATTAGATACCTTACAATTCGAAGGAGCATAAATTCCCCAAGGGCTAAAAAAAGGTGTTGAGATTAAAACACTTTTCGTTCTATCATCAAGGATTTCGATTTTTTTTATTTTTCCTGAAACAGGAAGAAAAAATATATTATCAGTAAGATATTCTTGGGACGAGCTCTTAAAGCTCTTTCTTCTAATAAAAAAGAGTGTGATTACTATTATAGATGTGATTATCAATGTTATTATTGTTGGTAAAAATGTTATAGATAATGCTAAAAGCAAGACAATTAATAGCCATATCCATTTATTTAAAAAGAAGAAGCTCATAGTTTTTTATACTCCTGAGATAAAGATCTGTAATAAAAAACTTCTTTGATGTTTTTCTGACTAATGGTTTCAGAGAAAAAACTCTCAAAATTTTTATTAAAAGATTCTATATAGTCTAAATCTTTTAGTTTATCATCGTAAGAAACAATTTTTCTCTCACCTTTAATTTTCAAAAGGTCTTCTTTTTTTATCTTTCTATGTAATATTTCATTGTTTTTTTTCTCAGCAAGAAAATACTCATTTTTAAAAGCATTAGTCACAAAGAGATACAATTCATCTAAGTTCTTTAAAATTTCAAAGCTATAAAAATCGTATGTTTCAAAGTTATTAAATTTTAAGTATTCTTCAAAACCTTGTGATATTCGTAACCCCGTATAAGATCCTGGGCCTTTGCAAAAGTAAAAGTTTCTGATATCGCTCATTAATACATTTTTTTCCATGAGCATTTTATGGAAAGTACTTAATAAGTTCTTTGATGGCTGCCCAGCATTGAATTGAAAATCATGAACTATTCCCTCTAGGACTAGCCAAATATAAACTTGATGACTTGTATCAATAATAACATCAAATGT
>ENA-ORXM01003423-ORXM01003423.1-marine-metagenome-genome-assembly--contig:-NODE-3423-length-15843-cov-5.763669_pt1 | contig 15843 bp, 12 predicted proteins | sample MGYA00237867_ERZ511480 | MGnify/ENA primary metagenome ERZ511480 (study PRJEB26309, sample SAMN06266103) | marine metagenome | isolation source: Algal blade | place: United Kingdom:Sidmouth, United...
AATTAGAAGTCCTTATTAGAAGAGACTGCAGTATAATCAGTATGAAAAAAAACTAAATTAATGGTCATTCGACCAGCACTTACTGTATTGTACTTCACCCTTTTAGTTTGACTTTATTATTATGTAATAAATCAAATTAGTAATATGAAAAAAGTACTCGCATTAATCTTTTTTGCAGTAGCCTTTACGCTTTCACTATCCGCCCAGCGAACAATATCAGGGGTAATTACGGATAATGAGGGGCTTCCTATGATAGGAGCCAATGTTTTAGTAAGCGGCTCTGACGTAGGAACCATCACGGACATTGATGGTAGCTTTTCTTTAAGTGTACCCGATGGGGCTGACGAGTTATTAGTCAGTTATACCGGATATACTAGCCAAACAATTGACATCACAGGTACTAATACCGTAAACATGGTGTTACTTGAGGGTGAATTGCTTGATGAGATTGTTGTAACAGCACTGGGAATCAGTAAACCAAAGAAGGCTTTGGGTTATGCTGTTGAGGAAGTCAAAGGAGAAGAATTGGAAGACCAGTCAGAAACCGATGTCGCCAGATTACTGAAAGGTAGGGTAGCTGGGGTTAACATTACAAATACAAGTGGTGTTGCGGGTTCAGGAACCAATGTAGTGATAAGAGGATACTCTTCACTAACAGGATCCAATCAACCCTTATTTATGGTAGATGGGATTCCGTTCAACACTAATACGAATAGTGATGGGGCTAATAGTTTCTTAGAAGGTGGACAGTCAGGTTCAAGTAGATTTGCTGACATCGATCCTAACAATATTGAATCTATAAGTGTATTGAAAGGATTGGCAGCATCAGTAATTTACGGAGAGCAAGGCAAGAATGGGGTAATACTTATCACAACCAAAACTGGAAATGCTAACCAGACAGGTTTGAATATTTCTTTGAATCAATCATATTTCAAGACTGAAATAGCTTCACTTCCTGAATATCAGAACAATTATGGAGGTGGATTCCACCAGAATTTTGGTTTTTTCTTCAGTAATTGGGGGCCCAATTTCAATGTAAGAGGAAGAGCTGGAATTTCAGAAGATGGAACTGTGGATAATCCACTCTCAAGATTGAATGATCCTGCTTTTGCTGCCGAGTTTGCTGAGCAAGCTCAAGAAATTTACCCATACCAAGCTTATACTAATCAGGAAAGATTTTTCCGAGATGGTAATGTAAATATCACATCACTGAATGTAGCTGGTGGTAATGAAGTAGCTAAGTTCAGTTCCACCTTCTCATATTCAAACGAAGATGGTTTCACACCCAATAACAATCTATCCAGATTGAACTTCGGTTTAGGTGGTAATGTCAAGTTATCAGAGAAATTAAGTATAAACGCTTCATTCAATTATGTCAAGACCAACCAAGTAACCCCGCCAATTAGTTATGGTGATGGTAGTGGTATCTTTGCAGGTGGAGGTATATCTATTTTCTCTGATGTATTCTATACCCCAAGAAGTGTAGATTTATTTGGACTTCCATTTATAGCTTCTGATAATAGACCGGTTTATTACAGATCAGGAAATGATATTCTGAATCCGAGATGGACGGCAGCGAATGCCGAAGACAGAAGTGAAGTAAATCGTTTTTATAATGCGATCAGCCTTACTTATCAAGCTACTAACTTCTTGAGTTTGAATTATAAGATGGGTCTGGACAACTATACTGAGTCCTTAGAGCAGAAAATTAATCGAATAGGTGTTAGTAGCGCGGATTACAGCGCTGTAAACAATGGTTACTATAGAACAGTTTACAACAGATCATTGATTTGGAATCACAACGCATATGCAGGTCTTGATTTCGGAGAGATTGCCACAGGCTTGTCTCTAGATGGAACAGTTGGATTTAACGTAAGAGAAGACAATTTTGATGCAGATGGTCTAGAAAGTACCAATCAGATAGTTTTTGGGTTTTTCGAGCATTCAAATTTCACAAACCATAATTCTATAAATAGTCTTTCTGGAAGTGATATACAGTTCCGAAGTCAGGAGAGGTTAACAGCTGCTTACGCTTCATTCACTTTGAGTTACAATGACTATTTGTATCTTAATCTACAAGGAAGATCAGATTGGACTTCGACTGTTGAAAAAGAAAATCAACAATTATTCTATCCATCAGCTTCATTATCATTCATACCAACTGAGTTAATAGAAAGAAATGATGCTGTAAATTATTTGAAACTAAGGTTAGGATATGGTACTTCTGCAGGATTCCCGCCACCGTATGCAACTAGAAATATCTTGAGTAGTAATCCTTCTCAGTTTATTGACAGATCTGGTGCTGTCGTTACTACAAATGGTAATGGTACTTATTTTGAAGATAATGGTTTAGGTGCTACACTAGGTAACCCTAATTTGAAGCCTGAATTACATAGAGAACTAGAGTTCGGAATAGAAGGAAGATTCTTCAAGAATAAAATAGGTCTGGATTTATCACTGTATAACAAGAATACAGAGGATCTTATTACAAATGCGCCTTTGGATCCAGGTACGGGTTCAACTTCTACAAGAGTAAATATTGGTAAGATAAATAACAGAGGAATTGAAGTAGGATTGGATTTAACTCCAATTTCTTACAAGGATTTCTCATGGAACCTCTTCACGAATTTCTATAAGTACAGATCTGAAGTTCGTGATTTAGGTGGAGACATAAGTCAGATACCGATTGAAGGTTTTTCAAATCTTGGAAACTTTGCCAAAGCTCCTGATAGCTTAGATAATGGTTCAGTAGAATATTATCCATTCGGTGTTATGATAGGGTCAGTTATTCAAAGAGATACTTTGGGTAATGCTATAATTGATTCAGAAGGATTTTTTGTGGAAGATGAAGAAATTGGTATAATTGGGGACCCTACTCCTGATTACACAGTTGCTTTTACTAATACATTTAACTTTAAATCATTGAGTCTCTCCTTTATGGTGGAATATAGAAAAGGTGGTGATTTTTATTCTGGTACAGCTAGAGCTCTATTAGCAAGAGGACTTTCAAAAGATACAGATTTTGATAGAACTGGTGCATATGTGCTTGAAGGTGTGAGGGCAGACGGAACACCAAATACGACTATGATCAATGCAACAAACCTTTATTTCGATAATTATGGCTTTGGACCTTCTGAAGTTTCAGTTTATGACGGAACAACTATTCGATTAAGAGATGTTACTTTATCATATGCCTTACCAACAACATTGACTGACAAGATTAGAGGTGTAAAAGGAGTAACACTATCGCTAAGTGGTCAGAATTTGTGGTATAATGCTATCAATCTCCCAGAATTTTCTAACGTAGATACTGATGCTTCGGGCTTCTCAGCAAGTGGAAACGGTCTAGGATTTGAATTCCTGAATGGACCAAGTGCAAGAAGATATGGTGCTAGTCTGAAAGTTAAGTTTTAATCCAAAAGAAAAAATAATATGAAAAAAATATATTTATCACTCTTGTTGCTGGTTTTATTCGCAGTTTCTTGCGATTTACAGCTACAAGAAAATCCAAATGCATTATCACCTGATCAAGCAGATCCAGACTTTGTACTTAATTCATTAGAGTTTGGTCTAAATGAGTTTTTTGCTGAAGTCACAGATTATGGAATGGAAGTAACTAGACTAGTTGCAATGCAACCAAGAAGTAGTGAGTATGCCACAGCTTGGAGCGGTGTAGACTTTGATGACTTATGGGAAATTGCCTATGGTGGTTTAATTGCGGATTCTAGAAATTTAGTTGTATTGTCAGAAGCCAATAATCTTACAGTTCATTCTGGAATTGCAAAGGTTATAGAAGCGTATACAATTATAACCTTAGTTGATATGTTCGGTGATGTACCTTATTCTCAGGCACTAGATGCTACTAATTTTAATCCTGCGCCTGATTCAGGAGCTGAAATCTATTCTGCGGCAGAAATGTTGCTGGATGAGTCTATAGCGTTTTTTGCTATGACTCCAAGTCGTCTACCAGCTAATGATCTTTTCTATGGGGGTGATGCAGGTAAATGGACAAAGTTGGCGAACACTTTGAAATTGAAAATGTACACTAATATGAGGTTGGTTGATCCTAGTGTCAAAGCTAAGATAGATGCAATTGCAGGAAGTGTGATTCTTGACCCAGCTGATGATTGGGAGTTTCCATTCTCAACTGTTACTTCAACAACACCTTCAAGCGTTCATCCTTATTTTCAAGATAACTATGGCGCAGCTGCTGACTATCAATCTAATTATTTCATGAATGAGTTAATTCAGAATAATGATCCAAGATTGAGATACTATTTCTACAGACAAGTTTCGGAAAACACGACAGACGTTAATGAACAGTCATGTGTGGTTGAAAGTGCGCCTCCACATTATGTTGCGGTAGGAGCTGTCTACTGTAATCCTGGAAATGGTTATTGGGGTCGTGATCACATTGATACTGATGGTATACCTCCTGACAATCAACTTAGAACGGTTTTTGGAGTTTATCCAGTTGGTGGTTTATTTGATGCTGATCAAGCGGCTTCTGCAGTAGCTACAGATGGATTAGCTGGTGCTGGAATACACCCTCTGATGCAAAGTTCTTTTGTCAATTATATGTTGGCTGAGTGTGCTGCAACAATTGGCACTGCAGGAGATGCTAGAGCGTATCTTTCCAACGCTGTTCAACAAAGTATGGATAAAGTTTTGAGTATGGGTGCTAGCCAAGCAGTTGATAGTTTGGTTTCTAGTCCAACTGTTTACTTAGAAGGTGTATTGTCTGATTACGATGCTGCTGCTGATAAAACTGACGTTATTAACAGACAATACTATTATTCACTATTCGGTAATGGCCTTGAAGCCTACAACAACTATAGAAGAACTGGTCAGCCAGATAATGCGCAGCCTGCATTGAATCCCCTAGCTGGTCCATTCATCAGAAGTTTTGCACTTCCAAGTGCATCTGTGGACAGAAATGCAAATATGAATATCAAGCCTGTAACTGTTCAAGTATTCTGGGATAACAATCCTGCGAACTTTATTAATTAAAAAAATAGTAAAATGAATAGAATCATAAAATATATATTATTTATTTCATTGGGCTTATTAGTTTGGTCTTGTAGCAGTGATTATGAGTTACCACACAATACCGTACCCAAGGGAGCCTTTGTCAAGTTTGATGAGCAGAGAAATCAGAATGTTGACGTGACTAATGATGCTTCTGCGTTTGATGCCACCATATCAGATCCTCACGGTAACATAACATCTTTGGCTTTGAATGCTTGTTTAGTCACAGCGGATACTACTTTGGGCCCAGTATTGCTACAGACAATTACCTCTTTCCCTGCAGATGTTAATATTTCTGTAGCGGATGTAAATGCTGCTTTTGGAACATTTGAAGCAGGTAATGAAGTACAGATCAAAGCATCTGCAACTAGATCTGATGGTGCAGTTTTTACACCAGATGATGTAAGCGGAGATCTTCTTAATCCTGGTCAAGCACAAGCAATGTCTTATTCTTTTTTCGGCTTATGTCCGTGGGTGCAAGCTGATGCTGTAGGTCAGTATCTTATTGTCACTGATGGATTTGAAGCTTCATTGGACCCTGCTGCTTTGATTGAGTGCATAGCTGGTCCAGGTGATAATCAAGTAACCTTTATTGATTTGTTCAGACATCCTGAGATGTATGATGTAGTAGTAACGGTTGATATGGTTTCTGATGTCGCTACAATAGAGAAACAGGAGGCATGGAATTGCGATAACTTTGGTTGTCCTTATGGTGTAGGCAGCATAGAGGGAGAGGGTTTATTCTTCTCATGTTCAGGTCTTATGACAGTCAGCGTGGATCATACGGTCGCTGCAGGATCTTTTGGAATCAATCCACTAGCATTGCAAAAACAATAATTTTTTATTCTAAACGCTTATAATGTCGTGTAGTGAGGCTGTGCAATTGCATAGCCTCATTTTTTTATATAATCTTAACTTATGATTACAAATCTTCTAAAGAACAGCTTGATTTATATTTTTATTTTCTCGGGTTTTATCCCTTTACAATGCCAAGAGGTAGTTGATAATTTTGTGTCTGATGTCATTAAAACTAATGCACTTAGAACTTTGGATGATAGATTGGAGGGTAAGCGGGTAGGCGCTACACAAGATGCAAAGTTAGGTTATGCAAATGTTACAGGATCTCCGTATCTGTTCAATAAGCCATTAGACTCTGAAATTATTATGAATGATGATCAGGTCATTGATAAGGTGCAAATTCAATATGACCTTAATAAGAATGTTTTAATTGCTTCTCTAAAAAAAAGCGACGAACAAATTTTATTGGATAATAGCTCTTATAAGTTACTAAAGGTCAATGATGGGGACAAGACACGTACTTTTAGTAAGATTCATCCAGTAATAAGCAATGATTTCTTTGAAGTGCTTTTTGTCAATGATGATTTTACTTTTTTCAAAAAGGAAAGAGCTAGGGTTAGATCCATTACTCATCATGTGATAGGAGAAATAAAAACCACGCATAAGTTTAAGAAGTATGTTCAGTACTACTTAATTGATAAAGATAATGAGCTAATAGAAGTCAAATTGAAAAAAGGAGATTTATATAAACATTTGCCTGATAATTCAATGGAGGCCATTAGAAACTATAGTCATGATCATAAGTTAAAGCGAATCAATAAAGAAGATGAGATAGTGGAGCTTTTCGAAGCGGCACTTTAATATGATGTTCTAAAGTTTTACAATCTTCTTAACCTGTTTTTCTTTTGACATTAAAATCTCCATAAAGTACATTCCTGGTACTAATTGATCAAGGTTCAGCTTATATGTTGATTTAGCTAGTCCTGTTTTCAATATTAATTTCTTACCACTAGAATCGTGAATAACTATCGTGGTGATGGGTTCAGTTGATTTTAATGTAATGTACTGCTCACACGGGTTAGGGAATATCAGCGTCTTTACTATTGGGTGCGATATGGAAGATGAAGTTAAGTTTGAGAACTCATAACAGCCTAAGTCAATCGAGCCATTGATTATTCTTTCCTTTCCTTCGAGATCAAATTGCTCATTATTAAATATTGCATCGCCGGCATCTACGACACTGGTAATACGTTGAAGTCGATAATCACCATCTGAATTAGGTGCAAGTTCATAGTCTATAGGATCGATAAATATTGGAGCATTATCAGAATTCAGACCCGCTAAGTTTTGCCCGTCTGAAATGTTAAGATTCTCTATTAAGCTGTATCTTACAATTGATGTTGAATTCAAAGTATTGATAATAAGCTGGTCTTCTGGGATGTCAAGATTTCTATTATACCAGAATATTGAATTTATAATTTCAGTATCAGAATTAACATTGTAAATACCGCTGCACAACTCACTGGCAGAATTTCCGACTACTGTACAATTAATAAACCTTGCGAGCGAACCATTTGTGTTATAGCAAGTTGCGCCCAGTTTTGCTTCATTCCCTGATATTAGGCAATTGGTATACTCAGCAGTTGATAGAAAGTTGTAAAGTGCTCCTGATAATTCACCGTTGGCCAAGTTGCCTGCAATAATGCAGTTATATACTTTGGGGTTACAATTAAGAAAGTTATAAATACCACCGCAAACTTCTGAAGCTTCATTTTGTATAATTCTGCAATCTCTTATTACTGGATTGGAACCTCCAAGATTATATATACCAGCGCCAAATTGTGCGCCATTATTGATAAAGGTGCAGTTTCTGATTGTAGGAGAGGCTCCTTTGTTGAACATGCCACCTCCTCTCTCATTCGGTTCCGGATCACTGGCATTCCCGTCAGAAACAATAAACCCATCTAATTCTGTATTAGTACTAATACCGTTCTCTTTGTTCCTTATGACATGATAACTGTTATCAGAGAAATCAGTTGTATCACCTATTTCCCCACTTAAGATTGTTCTATTTGCTTTTATGTCTCTTTGTTCTAGGCTTACTTCAGTTCCAATAAATCCTCCATATAGTGAAACTCCTTCTTTCATTGTAAAAGAAATATTTCTATCACTTGTCGCAGTGGTAAGGTATCTGCCACTAGCAACCCATACTTCAGTTCCATTGCTGGAATTGTTTATTGCAGTCTGTAAGTTATTGTAAGCTGTAGCCCACGAATTACCGTTCCCACCACTGTCTGCATTGACATTTACATAAGTTTGTGCTGACATGTCGTGAACTACCAACACGACAAGTATGTACATCATATATTTGATCATAATCTTATAATTGCGTTGCATAATTTAAGGATATGGATATTGACAAGTTTAAGATAATCATTTTAGTCCATATTATATCACTGACTAGTTTTCAAGGATATGGTCAGGATAACACTATAGGTCTTTTACTGTGCCAAGAAGCGTCACACAGTGGATATGTTCTTTTCTCGCCTATCCGAAATCGTACAGCGTATCTCATTAATAATTGTGGACAAGTGATCAATGAGTGGGAAACTGACAATTTTCCTAACAGGATGTCTTATTTAAAGCCCAATGGTAACCTAATAAGAGCGACTCTAAATAACAAGGTGGAAGAAAGGAATTGGGATAATGAGGTATTGTGGGAATTTGATTTTACGACTTTAGGTTATGATATTCATCATGATATGGCGCTTATGCCAAATGGAAATGTGCTTATCATGGCAACAGAATTAATACCAGAAGAAACTCTGCTTGACTTGGGTCGAGCATCAGATATAATAGATCAAGGTCTATTATCAGAAGTTATTGTTGAACTTGAGTTTGATGGCATGAGAGTAGACACTATATGGAGTTGGAGATTGATTGATCATATTGTACAAAACCGTGATTCACTCCTACCGGGTTTCGGAGAACTTTCGAGCTCTCCTTCCTTAATGAATCTAAATTTTGTTTATCAAGATGACCTTGTCGATTGGGTTCATTTCAATTCCATAGATTACGATTCTGAGTTAGATCAAATTTTATTATCGGCAAGGCACACTAGTGAATTGTATGTAATAGATCATAACTTGTCTACTGCAGAGGCTAGTACCAATACTGCGGGTGACTTTGGAGTAGGAGGTGGATTTCTCTGGAGATGGGGTAATCCTCTGGTCTACGGAATAGGTTCTGAGGTGGATAGAGATTGTTATGGTCAGCATGATGGGCGGTGGGTGAGAACAGGTGAATCATTACAAATCAGTATTTTTAATAACGGGGATGAAAGGGATGGGGATTACAGTTCCGTGCATACTTTGTCTCCTATGGTAATTCCCAATCTAAGTTATTCCAGAAATGCCGATGGAGTTTTCTTACCCGAGTCTTTTGAATGGTCATTTGATGAGCAATCATCCAGTTCCAGAATTTTTTCATTCATAGAAGGTGGCTTACAGGCAATAAGTGAGAGTGATTTTATAATCAGTGAGTCTGCAACAGGTAGAATGATTCAAATGAGTAGAAATGGCGAAATTAAGTGGATTTATAGAAACCCTGTAAATGTGAGTATCCTTGAACAATATGATGAATTGTCATTTGGCCCTGATTTCTTTAAATCAATATATCTATCATCGGACTATTTTAATTTTGATGTATTGAAGGGTTTTGAAGGGCAAATTATAGAAAATGAAAACAGCTTATCTGATGATTGCATATCCAGTAAGACTAGTGTTTTATTTGGGTTGGAGTCAGATGATATTGATAAGGATGTTTTTATTTCAGGCCCGAAACGAATTATCTTCTCAAAGATTTATTCTGGTAATGTTTTCGATTTTTATGGTAACAACTTAATATACTTTGAAAATCAAGATGTACTGGATTTGTCAGCATACCCAATTGGAAGTCTTTTTATAATTCAATTAGACAATTAGCATTTTTTCATATTTGCTCCTGAGAAATACATTCCTAAATCATATTATATATTATTGTAATATGTTTGTTCTATGTTTAGACAATTCCTCGATTACCTCACCCACGAGAAACGCTACTCACTGAATACGCTCAAGTCTTACCAGAATGATCTTAACCAGTTTTCCGATTTTCTCATACTTACTTATGAAGTATCAGATCTCTCAACCGCACTTCACATACATATCCGGTCTTGGATGGTCGCTCTTGTAAATGACAATATCAGCCCCAGATCAATCAATAGAAAGCTTTCAACTCTGAGGTCCTATTACAACTACTTGTTGAGATTGGATAAGATCAAAGTCAATCCTTGCTTGAAAATCACCCCTCCCAAAACCGCAAAGAAGCTCCCCACCATCATCCAAGAGCAAAGCCTGTCTAAGTTGTTTGACCCAGAGTATGCCGTATTTCCATCTACCTTCAAGGGACTGCGTAATGCCTTGATCATTGAACTTTTCTACGCTACTGGTATGAGAAGGGGGGAGCTGATCAATCTCAGATATTCAGATATTGACATTTCAAACAGCTGGATGAAAGTGCTGGGTAAAGGAAATAAGGAAAGGCTAATCCCTCTTTCTGCTGGACTATTGACTAGAATCAAGGACTATCAAATTGCTAAATATGAGCAGTTGGATGACATAAAGGATTATCTGGAACCGTATTTATTCCTTACCGACAAGGGAAAACAGCTCTATCCGAAGTTTTTATATAACCTAGTCACTCGTTACCTCAAGCAAATATCCACTTCCAGCAAGCGCTCTCCCCATGTACTGCGGCATTCCTTTGCAACTCATATGATGAATCATGGGGCAGACCTCAATGCCATCAAGGAGCTTTTAGGGCATTCAAGCTTAGCTGCTACGCAAGTCTATACGCATAATTCCATACAAGAATTGAAGAACGTTTATAGAAGAGCACACCCAAAAGCAAAATAAAAGCAGAATTTTTAGTAAAGCATGTTTACATATTAAACCAAAAAGCCTATTTTTGCATTCGCTTTGAAGAAAGCATTATCAAATATTGACATATTTAATAGTATATGCCGATGTAGCTCAGTTGGCCAGAGCAGCTGATTTGTAATCAGCGGGTCGGGGGTTCGAATCCCTCCATCGGCTCACTTTTACCTATATCATCATCTAGGGGGTGCGCCGGAGTTGGAGAGCCGGGCCAGACTGTAAATCTGGTGTTTCGACTGAATAGGTTCGAATCCTATCACCCCCACTTCCGGTAGATTGCGCGCAATCCAACGGTTATCCAAGGGTGGCTGAATGGAAACATATACAAGCGGAAGTAGCTCAGTTGGTAGAGCATCAGCCTTCCAAGCTGAGGGTCGCGGGTTCGAGTCTCGTCTTCCGCTCTGAAATTGAAATTAGCGAAGCGGGTTGACCAAAGGGAAATCCTCGACAATCAAATTTCAAAGAAGCCGATTTACGGCGACTATTGAAATGACTTGTCAACATTTTATTCTAGTTTTTGACTCTGAAAAAGCAGATGTTCGAAAGATTGAACATCAAAAAATTGAAATAGCGAAGCGAGCGGAATGACAAACGACTCAGCTCAAACACACAGAAAGCGAAATATTTTTTTTCATAAAAGTGTGTTTTGGTCTACTACCTGATTATTGAATCTGAATATTATTCGGATGAAGTAATACAATCCGGTGCGAAAACTTCTCGCCAATGTAGCTCAGGGGTAGAGCACTTCCATGGTAAGGAAGGGGTCGGGGGTTCAATTCCCTTCATTGGCTTTTTTAGTTATATTTTTTTATTAATCGTATTTACTCAACTTAAAAATACTTTAACCGATGGCAAAGGAAACTTTCGAAAGAAACAAACCTCACCTCAATGTCGGAACGATTGGCCACGTAGATCACGGTAAGACGACTCTTACTGCTGCAATTACTTACGTATTATCCGGTGACGGCTTAGCTGCCAAAATGGATTATGATGCCATTGATGCCGCTCCTGAGGAAAAGGAAAGAGGTATCACAATTAATACGGCGCACGTAGAATATGAGACGGCAAACCGTCACTATGCGCACGTGGACTGTCCAGGTCACGCCGATTATGTGAAAAACATGGTAACAGGTGCTGCCCAGATGGACGGCGCTATTCTTGTAGTTGCAGCGACTGACGGCCCGATGCCGCAGACTCGTGAACACATATTGCTTGCTCGTCAAGTAGGTGTGCCGAAAATCGTTGTATTCTTAAACAAAGTAGACCTCGTCGATGATGAGGAGATGCTTGAACTTGTTGAGATGGAAGTTCGTGAACTTCTTGATCAATACGAATTTGATGGAGACAATGCTTCCATCATTGCTGGATCTGCACTTAAAGCGCTAGAAGGCGATGCAGATGCAACACAGCAAATCAAAGATTTAATGGCAGCTGTAGATGCTGATATTCCTGAGCCAACACGCTTAGTCGATCAGCCATTCCTAATGCCTGTTGAGGATGTATTCTCAATTACAGGTCGTGGTACTGTTGCTACAGGTCGTATCGAAAGAGGTGTCATCAATGTCGGAGACGGCGTCGAGATCATCGGTATGATGAAAGAAGGTGAAAAAGCGTTGACTTCAACGATCACTGGTGTCGAGATGTTCCGAAAACTTCTCGATCGAGGTGAAGCCGGTGATAATGCTGGTCTATTGTTACGTGGTATTGACAAAGAGTCAATCAGCCGTGGACAAGTGATCTGTGCACCAGGTACAGTGAAGCCACACAAACATTTTAAATGTGAAGTGTACGTGCTAGGTAAAGATGAAGGTGGTCGTCACACACCATTTTTCAACGGATACCGACCACAGTTCTATTTCAGAACAACAGATGTTACTGGTGATGTGACTTTGCCTGACGGCGTAGAAATGGTCATGCCTGGTGATAACGTAACACTCGAAGTGAAGTTGATCAATACCATCGCGATGGAAAAAGGTCTAAGATTCGCAATTAGAGAGGGTGGACGTACTGTCGGTGCCGGTCAGGTTACCGAGATTCTTGACAACTAGTCAGTGAATTAAGTATAGTCCGTTCGACATATAAAGTATTATTTGCACATAAGCATTCCAAACGTGGAATGCTTATTTGTGCTTTAAGGGAAGATTTTGAATCGGAGAATTGTTTAATGTTTAATCGGCTGATCAATAGTCCTTTAAAGACTTTTGTGCGCATGGACATGAATACATAAAAGGAAATTTTATGTACCCGATTTTATACGGGCATAGCTCAACTGGTAGAGCGACGGTCTCCAAAACCGTAGGCTGTGGGTTCAAGTCCTCCTGCCCGTGCAACGATTTATTTAAGTATTACTAATGGAAAGCATAATTGCATATATAAAAGAAAGCTACGACGAACTTGTCAATAAAGTGACTTGGCCGACGTGGGGAAGCTTGATTAGTACATCTCGTGTGGTGTTAATCGCGACAATCGTGATTACAATCATCATTTTTATTCTTGACGGTATTTCAAGTCAATTATTAGGCTTAATCTACAATACATAGAGATTATGAGTGAGGACACGATAGTACAAGATAAAAAGTGGTATTCTCTTCGCGTGATTAGCGGAAAGGAACGTAAAATCATCGAGCGGATTGACCTTGAGATTCAACGTTCTGGATGGGGAGATGTAATCACTCAAGTTCTTGTGCCGACTGAAAAGGTGTACAAGATTCGAAATGGTAAAAAAGTCATTCAGGAAAGAAATATCTTGCCTGGTTATATTTTAGTCGAGGCGATTCAGAAGAAGTTCTCACCGGAAATGGTGCAAACAATTTCTGGTATGCCGAACGTGATTCATTTCTTAGGGAAAAATAATCCTATTCCGATGCAAGACGCTGAAGCGAATCGATTGCTCGGAAAAGTAGACGAAAGTCAAGAAGTGGCAGAGTCGATGCTAGAACCATTCATCAAAGGTGAAACCGTAAAAATTACGGATGGTCCTTTCAGCAACTTTGTAGGTGATATCCAAGAAGTGAATGAGGAAAAGAAAAAATTGACAGTAATTGTAAAAATATTTGGGCGAGGTACAGAAGTCGAGCTCAATTTTATGCAAGTCGAAAAACAATAGATTTTATTTTATTCAGACCGTCATGAAGAAGGTGCTTCCCTGAATAATTAATTTTTGATAAAGGAAAGAAAATGGCAAAAGAAATAGATGCATTTGTAAAATTACAAGTCCGTGGTGGTCAGGCTAATCCTGCTCCACCAGTCGGTCCAGCACTCGGTGCAAAAGGACTGAACATTATGGAGTTTTGTAAGCGTTTCAATGCAGCTTCACAAGATCAACAAGGTAAACTCTTGCCGGTTGTTATTACCGTATACAAAGACAAATCATTTGACTTTGTTGTTAAGTCTCCACCAGCTGCTTCGCAATTGATGGAAAAAGCCAAGTTGAAGAAAGGATCTCCGGAGTCAAACCGACAAAAAGTTGGGTCAGTGACTTGGGATCAGATCAAAGAAATTGTTGAAGATAAAATGCAGGATTTAAATGCATTTACTGTTGAATCTGCTATGAAAATGATTGCTGGTACTGCTCGTTCAATGGGTGTAACTGTAAAAGGACAAGCTCCTTTTTAATCCAAAAAATTTTACAAAATGGCAAAAGTAACTAAAAAGCAAAAAGAAGCAAACGCTAAAATCGATAAGAATAAAGCGTATTCAGTAGATGAAGCTTCTGCTTTAGTAAAAGAAATAACCAATACAAAATTTGATGCATCTATAGATTTAGCTGTTCGTTTGGGTGTAGATCCAAGAAAAGCTAATCAAATGGTTCGTGGGGTAGTTACACTTCCGCACGGTACAGGTAAAGATGTTAAAGTTTTGGCTTTGGTTACTCCAGATAAAGAAGCCGAAGCTACAGCAGCTGGTGCAGATTATGTTGGATTAGATGAGTATTTGACAAAAATAAAAGCGGGTTGGACAGATGTTGATGTAATTATCACAATGCCAAGCGTAATGGGAAAATTAGGTCCTTTAGGACGAGTATTAGGTCCAAGAGGTTTAATGCCTAACCCAAAAACAGGTACTGTTACTATGGACGTGGCTAAAGCAGTTACAGAAGTAAAAGCAGGTAAAATAGATTTTAAAGTAGATAAAACAGGTATCGTGCACACAGCAATAGGAAAGGCTTCTTTCTCTGCTGATAAAATTGCAGGAAACTGTAAAGAATTATTAGATACTTTAAATAAATTGAAACCAACGGCTTCTAAAGGTGTGTATATTAAATCAATATTCATGTCTAGTACCATGAGTCCTAGTGTTCAATTAGACCCAAAAACAGTTTAATTAACTGGTAGTTTAAAAATTCAATTATGACAAGAGAAGAAAAAGCAAACGTTATACAAGATTTGACTACGCAGTTAGGAGATAGTTCTACTATTTATTTAGCAGATATCTCTGGTCTTGATGCAGTTACTACTTCTGATTTAAGAAGAGCATGTTTCAAGGCAGATATTAGACTTGCGGTAGTTAAAAATACATTGCTTGCAAAAGCGATGGAGGCTTCTGATAGAGAATTTGGAGAACTTCCTGAAGTACTTAAAGGGAATACTTCTTTGATGTTTTCTGAAGTAGGAAATGCGCCTGCAAAATTAATAAAGAATTTCAGAAAAAAATCTGATAGACCTTTATTAAAAGGAGCTTTCGTAGAAGAGGCAGTTTATATTGGTGATGAGAATTTGGATGCTTTAGTTAGCATTAAGTCTAAAGAAGAAATGATTGGAGAGATTATAGGATTATTACAATCTCCTGCTAAAAATGTTATTTCTGGACTTAAATCAGGTGGTAGTAAGCTGTCTGGAATCCTTAAAACATTATCAGAGAAATAGTACGCACTAAAAACAATTATATTTTAAAAATTTATTAAACGATAGTAAAAATGGCAGATTTAAAAGATTTCGCAGAACAATTAGTTAATCTTACTGTAAAAGAAGTAAACGAATTAGCTGATATATTAAAAGATGAATACGGTATAGAGCCTGCAGCTGCTGCAGTTGCTGTTGCT
>ENA-ORXM01003424-ORXM01003424.1-marine-metagenome-genome-assembly--contig:-NODE-3424-length-15839-cov-4.069661_pt1 | contig 15839 bp, 16 predicted proteins | sample MGYA00237867_ERZ511480 | MGnify/ENA primary metagenome ERZ511480 (study PRJEB26309, sample SAMN06266103) | marine metagenome | isolation source: Algal blade | place: United Kingdom:Sidmouth, United...
AACTCGTCATCCTCTAATTTAGACTCATCAACATCTCCTTCATCGTTTCTTAGAATAAGAGTTTCGCTTTCCAACAAGAATGCTCCAGGCACCGCACTTCTAAAGACCTCGCCAATGGTGCACATGTAGTAATCTGCAATCCACTGCCAATGCTTTAACTGAATTGCATTAATAATAGGTTGCTCGTCTAGAATACGGTCAATCTCCTTTGCCTCATAAACCTCGGGCGCATTGGTATGCACTTTATGAACCAAACCCGTATAAATTTTTGATTTCCCAAAAGGAACGCCCACACGCATGCCCGGACGTAAAAATTTAGCTTCGGTTACGGAAACGGAATAGGTAAAAAGTTTCTCTAAAGGAATCGGTAAAATTACATCGATAAAATACTGCATACTTCGGTTCGAATTCTATCCTTCCACACGCACCCAAGTCTGAGTACGATAAATAAAGGCCAAGTAGCCCCTAACCTTAAGTTCATTAGGATTATCAGGGTTTAGCCAAATTTTACATCTAAAAGTCATGGCTTGCTGTGGGTCAAAAAGAGTATCTCCTTTGTAAACGCCATTGCCATGATGTTCCGCATCCTCTATTATCGTCATGCCCAAAACAGGCTTTCCTTTCCTATCTCCTTCACACTTATCGCAAATGAAATTTTCCTTTCCTTCTTCAACTATTTCAATCACCTTACCATGCATCATTCCATCCTCTTCATATATCTCAATAATGGCTTTTGGCTTACCCGTACGATCATCTATCGTTTTCCATTTTCCAAAAACTCCTTGTGAGTGACTTACTGGAGCCAACATGACGATAAAGACAAAAAAACTTAAAATTGCACTTGTATTCATTTCTTAGTATATGTTTTTCTTAAAGAGTTCAAAGAGGCATTAAGCTCAAACCCGAGCAACAATATATTAGAATTTAACCAGATATAGACCATAAGTATCAATAAACCTCCCAAAGCACCGTATAATTCATTGTATCTGGCAAATTTTTCTACATAAACACCAAAAAGATACGATGTTAACATAAATAATAGAGTGGTCATAAAAGCACCTGCAGAAAAAAATCTGGCATGCTTGCCTTCTGTTGTTCCAAAATAGTACAAGATAGCAGTGGTAAAATAAGACAAAAGAATAAAAAACAGTACTTTACCTATTTGTGCCCCTACTATATCATTCTGTGTAAGATCATACCCTCTGGTTTTGGCAGCCCACACACTTAAATAATCAATAATATATAATTCAAAATATCCGTAGGCCACGGCTCCTACTATAAGTAAGATAGACAATATTAAACCCACCATAAGGGCATATAGATATTGACGTAAAAAATGCCGGGTCAGCTCTACATGATAAGAGTTTTCAAACCCTCCAAATATGGCGTTCACCCCATTGGCCATTAAAAAAATAGAGAAGAAAAAAGCGGAAGACAATAATCCTCCTTGCTTCTGGTCTTTTATCTGTTGATAAATTTCGCCAAAATAATCACTTGTAGCAGAAGGCAAAAAAGACTCCAGAAAAAGAAGGAACTGCGAATCAAAATTTTCATTGCCAACACTTACATAGGGCAGTATAAAAGGTATTAAGGTTATAAGAAATATGAGCAACGGAAACAAAGCCAAAAACAAACTAAAAGCAATGGAACTGGCCCGAGTTGAAATAGCACCTTGTATAATACCGAGAATATACATTTCCATTAAATCGTACAGAGACAGCCCTTCAAAAGCAGGCAGTTTAACGCCTTTTAAAAGACGTGCCAGCCAATTGATTACGGGAATTTTATCAATTTTTTCTTCTATCTCGCGCGACATTTATACCGCTTTTAAGCTTAAATCCATATTGTAAACCGAATGGGTAAGTGCACCAGAAGAAATATAATCAACTCCGCACTCAGCATATCTACGAAGCGTATTCTCATTGATCCCACCTGAGGACTCAGTCAAACAGGTATCGCCTATAAGCTTTACGGCCTTACGGGTATCTTCATAATTAAAGTTATCTATAAGAATGCGATATACTCCGCCAGCATTAAGAATTTGTTCTATCTCATTTAAATCTCGAGCCTCTACAATGATTTTTAGATCACGATCCGTTTCCTTTAAGTAATCTTTGGTTTTCTGAATGGCCTTATCTATACCACCAGCAAAGTCTATATGATTATCTTTAAGCATAATCATATCATATAAAGCGAATCTGTGATTCTCCCCGCCACCTATTTTAACGGCCCATTTTTCTAGAGCACGTATGCCTGGTGTAGTTTTACGGGTGTCCAAAATTTTAGTATCCGTACCTTCCAACAACTTTACAAACGAATTTGTTTTGGTAGCAATGGCACTCATGCGCTGCATAGCGTTTAAAACCAATCGCTCTGCTTTTAAAATACTTTGAGAACTTCCTGAAACATAAAAAACAATATCACCGTGTTTCACTGGTGAACCATCTTCTATTAGGGTTTCCACCTCCATATTGGCATCAACATACTTAAAAACTTGCTTAGCAAACTCTATTCCGGCAATTATTCCCTCATCTTTCACTAATAATTTAGCCTTCCCAGTTGCTGTACTGGGAATGCAGGCCAACGAACTATGGTCTCCATCGCCCACATCTTCACGGATGGCATTTTTTATAATGTACTCTATCTCTTCCTGAAATTGTTCTTTGGAAATCATGTATCGGTTTTTACTTAAAGCTAAATTAGTGAATTGTTCGGGGTTTATAGACCTTACCGCATGGGTAATTTATTACCATAGGCTGAAACTCGAATACCTGAAATTTATTATTTCAATTTATATTTGCCGTATGACTATAAAACTCATCGCGATAGGAAAAACGGATAGCAAGGCATTATTACAGCTTATTGCAGAGTATCAAAAAAGATTGAAGCATTACGTAAAGTTTGAATTGGAAATTATACCTGATATCAAAAACACCAAAAACCTCTCTGAAGCTCAACAAAAAGAAAAGGAAGGTGAACTGATTTTAAAAAATCTAAGCAACACTGATGTTCTCGTACTCTTAGACGAGAATGGAAAGCAATTTTCCTCAGTAGATTTCTCTGGTTATTTGCAGAAAAAGATGAATGCAGGACTCAAGCAACTCGTTTTTGTAATTGGTGGGCCATACGGTTTCAGTACGGATGTTTACAATAAAGCACAAGGTAAAATCAGTTTATCAAAAATGACCTTTTCCCACCAAATGGTTCGCCTTTTTGTGGTTGAGCAGGTTTATAGGGCTTTTACCATACTACGGAACGAACCTTATCACCATCAGTAAAAAGAATAAAAAAGGTCTTCTTTAAAGAAGACCTTTTTTATTTAAATCTTAATTAAATTCTAATACAATACTCTAAACTTAATTGTATTCTCTACCTTTCTAAGGGCTTTTATAACATCCTTATTATATTCCTTGTCCAAATCCGTAATTACATACCCAACTTCACTATCCGTAGACAGGAATTGTCCAGAAATATTTAAGCCATATTTAGCGCATACCTCATTAATTTTAGCCATAATTCCGGGCACATTTTTATGTATGTGCAAGAAACGGTGTGCATTCTGTTGTTTTGGTAAACGAATATTAGGGAAGTTTACAGCATCTACAGTATTACCCGAGTTAATATAATCCATAATTTTATTAGGCACAAAATCGGCTATATCGCGCTGTGCTTCTTCCGTACTACCACCAACATGTGGTGTGAGAATTACATTGTTCAAACCTTGTAGTGGTGTGTAGAATTCACCGTTGCTGCGTGGTTCCTCTGGATACACATCAATAGCTGCACCACCAATTTTACCGGATTTCAAACCTTTTGCCAAAGCTTCAATATCAACTACAAAACCTCTGGATAAATTAATAAGCATAGCTCCGTTTCTCATTTGGCTAATTTCTCGCTCGCCTATGAAATCCTTATTCGCTTTATTATCATCTATATGTAGCGTAACTACATCTGAAACATTTAATAAATCTTCTAGCGTATTACATTTTATAGCATTACCTAGGGACAGTTTATCATCTACATCATAATAATAAACACGCATACCCAAAGCTTCTGCCAAGATAGATAGTTGTTTACCGATATTTCCGTAACCAACAATACCAAGATTCTTACCACGAACCTCTCTTGACCCTTCAGCAGTCTTTTGCCATTGTCCACTGTGTATTTCACTACTTCTAGAGAACACACTCCTCATTAACATGATTATCTGTCCAATAGCCAATTCAACAACTGAGCGCGTATTACTATATGGTGCATTAAAAACTACAACTCCATTTCTCTTTGCATGAAGTAAATCTATTTGTGTAGTACCAATACAGAACGCACCAACTACCAATAGTTTATCTGCAGCATCCAATACTTTTTGAGTTACTTGGGTTTTTGAACGGATACCCAGCACATGAACTCCCTTTATTTTTTCTATAAGTTCATCCTCAGCAATACTATGTTTTACCAACTCAACAGAGAATCCATCATCTGACAAATTCTTAAAAGCGTCAGGGTGAACATTCTCAAGAAGTAGTATTTTTATTCTATTCTTTGGATATGAGATATTACGTGGCAAATCGTTGACAAATAAAAATTCATCCATACTTGGAGCTATATAATCAGCATTCTCAGCCGCTTTTTTGCGGTGTACATTTTCAGTATATGCAAAGAATTTATCGGCAATACCAGCCTCGCGCATAACATAGTCGCTATAACCGTCACCAATAACTTGAACCTCACCTTCTAGATTCATGTTCTTAAGGCACTCTATTTTACCATTGTGTTGAGAAAGCACATTTTCTGAATCAAAACCCACTATATTACCCTCTTTATCAAATTCAAAAGTATTGGCATAAACCCTATCTGACGGAATATTATATTCTTTTACTATAGGATCAATAAACTCTTTAAACCCACACGAAATAACATAAATATCATCTGAGAATTTTTCAAAAAATTCTTTGTTATCAGCAATAGACTTGGAAATCTTTTGACGTAACTCCTCTACCAACGGTCCCAAATCATCTTTATGGGCATGTAATAGTTTTATACGTCTTTCAAGCGATTCGGTAAAGGAAATATCTCCATCAATACCTAGATTGGTAATCTCTTGAATTTGTCTAATAATTTCTTCCTTATTAGAATTTCCTTGCAGAGTCCTTTCGGCGAGTACATCCAAAGCCTCAACTCTCGTTAAAGTACTATCAAAATCGAATACGTATTTTCTACCTGTTTCCACCATGTCTTTGCTAAAAAATTAAGGAACAAAAATAAAGATTATTTCTCTCCAAAATGGACTAATCTTACTAAAAGTTATCCGTATAACTAATCTAGTTCTTTTTGATATGGATTTTAATTTTCAATAAACGTCAAATTCACATTTAATCAGATATAAAACCTTTATTTTAATCTAAAAATTCAATTATTGCCTCGGAAAATGCTTTGGTTTTGTACGTACCGTTATGGTCTCCATCAACAATCACAAACTCACTTTTGGGTATTGCTTGATGAAGTTTTTCCGGACTGCCGTTATCCGTATCCTTACTACCAGCTATAACCAAAACCTTGGCTTGCACATAAGCCAAGTGACTTTTCTTGGTATTAGGTTGAAATCGCTGTTGCAAATACAAGCTTCTAAAATCCGCATTAACAGATTTGGCATAATCAACAGCTCCTTTGGTCTCTTCTGTAACCCTACCATTAAAGGCATTCATGAACTTTATTTTTCTAGGCCAGCGATAATCCGTAAAATCAATTCCCATACCACCCAATACCGCTCTCTTTAAGCGTTTGGTCTTTAGCAATAATTTGGCTAAAACAATACTACCCCTAGAATAGCCCACTGCCATATATTTCTTTAAACGCAAATGCTGCATAAGAAATAGAATATCCATGACTTCTGCATCAAAACTGTAAGCCTCTTCTGTTTGTGGCTTGTCCGATTCTCCATTACCTCTTAAATCAAGGGCCACAACCCTAAATCCTTTTTTTAATAAATCTTCTTTTAGACTTGTGCTATCCCAAGATTCCTTCGTGTTTATGAAGCCATGAATTAACAGTACAACATCTCCCTTTCCTTGGTCCGTATAGGCAATCTTAACATCATCAAAAGAATTAAAAAACTCAGTCTGTCCCCAAGCAGAATACGACACAAATAGCACCACTACAAAAAGGAGGTGCATTGTATTTTTATAAGTTGACATAGATAATTCCTGTGATTACGGCAAGACCAAAACTTAGTAACGTACCTATTAAAATATATTCAGTAAGTTTCCGGTTGTTGCTTTCTTTTAAATCATTAAAGCGGAAAACAGACTTTGCTCCAATCAACAACCCTATAGCTTCCCACCTCCCCATAATAATGAACATAAGAACAAAAAGCCGCTCTATTATTCCAATGTACTTACCTGCATTGGGCAAAGATTTATGATCCAATTCAATCTTATCGGACATGGCTTCCAATAATTTGCCCATTATAATCGCAGCCGGAGAACTCACGAATACCATAGCAGTTACCAATGGCCAATCCAAATTTTGAAAAAGAGCCATGGTATGCCCCCCTAGATTACCATAATATACACAACAATACAATACTATAATATGAAGCACCTGATCCATAAAAAATGGAATACTCTTTAATCTAAACATAGGGGTTACATACAGTTTTGCCAAATCGATAAAATAATGGGAAACCATTATAATCAGAGCTATTTTCCAATACTTCAGATCCCAGACCAAAAGCATTGTTAAGGCAAAATGAAGCAGAACATGAGCATAGAGATATTTTGATTTCTCCTTATTAGCCTCCTTATGAATCACCCAGCGACTAGGCTGTAATAGAAAATCGCCTATTAAATGTGCCAGCAAAAGTTTTGTGAATAAAATCATCTAACTTAATTCTTTTAAAGTTTTTGAATAATAATCAAGTAATTCTAGAACTAAATCTAGACGCGCCCTTTTTTGACGCTGACTTACTGCTGATTGTTGAATGTTGAGCCTTTCGGCGATTTCTCGTTGTGAGGCATTGGGATTGTCCAATGCCAATACAATTATTTCTGCAGACACCGTGCTCCAGTCATCCATAAAATGAAGCGCCAGCTTTAGCATAAGATTTAGAGTATCATCAAAAAAACCATTGCCCGTAGCAATCGTTAAATTAAGTTTATCTTCTTTAAGCGATTCAAAAGTTCTACCAGACCTATGATAGGCAGGGCCGTTAGATTCACTTACGCCCACACCTTTAAATGTTTCATTACCCAGACCAATACCCATACGAACATCTAACCCCTTAACCGTTTTAATTAAGGCCTTAATATGTATTGCCGCCTGCAAAGCATCTTCCTTTGCTATTTTTAATTGAAACTCGTCTCCTCTATAAACCTCCCAATCTATTGGTGACTTACCTAGTTTAGACAAATAATCCTTAAGAATACCCAACCACTCAGACGAGTTGTGGTTCTCTGAGTTTATAATATCACCAGTAATTATTGCTACCATAATTATATAAGCTAAAACGCTAATATATAAAAATATAAGCTAAAACGCTAATATTTTACATTATAAGCACTATTGCTTATAAATTAGAACCACCTTCGTACGTTTACACAATATTGTTTGTAAACCTTGCCAAAGAGCTTCAAAAGAGCCGTTTCTTCAGGAATGATCTGAAACCTATTCATATAACCAACAAAACCTGCCGCTAGTAAAGTGTTGAACGCATTACCCAACCACACACCAAAAGCCAATAATAGAACAAGTAAAGCCAAATACATTGGATTTCTAGAATAAGCGAAAATACCATTTTGCACCAACTTACTAGCCTTGGTAGGATGAACCGGATCAATAGTAGTTCTGGAACGCATAAATTGAAAAAGAGCAATTACAGCAATAATACCCGCAAAAACCAACAATCCATAAACAAGATAATATCTTCCGTAAAAATCGAAATAACCAAAAGGTAAAAATGTAGCTAGCAGATACATTAGACCCGCACAAATCAGAAAAACCACTGCGGGAGGTATTTTCAACTCCATAATAAGAATATTTATAGCTTTTCAAAATTACTATTTTTGAACAATTAAAAACAAAAGCCCCAAAAACAACCTTAAATCAATTTATATGAAACTTGTTTTCGCAACACACAACAAAAACAAACTGGAAGAAGTCAAAAAACTTGTTCCTACCCACATTAAGTTGGTTTCATTAACAGACATTGGTTGCTTTGACGAAATACCCGAAACGGGAACAACCTTAGAGGAAAACGCAAAAATCAAAGCAGACTATGTCACCAAGAATTATGGTCTTGCCTGTTTTGCAGATGACACAGGTCTTATAGTAGATATATTAAATGGAGAACCAGGAGTATATTCCGCCAGATATGCAGGACTTGATAAAAATTCTGATGACAATATGAACAAACTTCTACATAAATTAGAAGACAAGAATAGTCGAACAGCATACTTCAAAACGGTAATAGCCTTAAATCTGAATGAAGAAAAACATTTATTTAGTGGCATTGTAGAAGGAGAAATCCTAGCAGAAAGAAAAGGCCAAGGAGGCTTTGGGTATGACCCGATTTTTAAACCTAACGGCTACAAAGAAACCTTTGCAGAGCTTCCGCTATCCATTAAAAACAAGATAAGTCATAGAGGCAAAGCCATGAAGAAATTATTAGATTTCTTACAATAACCGCTATGTCAATAATAAAACGTACCTTTGCACCTTAATTTTAACGCCGCCGGTATGGCAGGTGTTGCTCTGAGTACTAAGGTTATATACGATAATCGCTCTATGCAACGCACCTATTAGCGATTAAGTATACCTTTTTTATGACAAAATTTGAAGCCTTAGGGCTAGACAAGTCCATATTGGACGCTGTCAACGACATGGGATTTGAAAGCCCATCTGAAGTACAGGAAAAAGCAATCCCAATTTTATTGGAAAGCGAAACGGATCTAGTTGCGCTTGCACAAACAGGAACCGGTAAAACGGCTGCCTTTGGTTTTCCTTTAATACAGAAAGTAGACCATAATAGTAGAACCACTCAAGGTTTAATACTATCCCCTACTCGTGAACTGTGTCTACAGATTACCAAAGAGATGCAAGCCTATTCTAAATTCGTAAAAGGTTTGAACACCGTTGCTATTTATGGTGGGGCGAGCATAACGGACCAAGCAAGACAGATCAAACGCGGAGCACAGATAGTTGTAGCAACTCCTGGCCGAATGAAAGATATGATTAGCCGTGGTCTTGTTGACATTACTAAAATAGATTATTGTATTCTTGATGAAGCTGATGAAATGCTCAACATGGGCTTTTTTGAAGACATTAAGGATATTCTTTCTAATACACCTAAAGACAAATCTACCTGGTTATTCTCTGCAACTATGCCAAGAGAAGTAGCTACAATTGCTAAAAAATTCATGCATAGCCCTATTGAAATTACAGTAGGAGCTAAAAACGCAGGAACATCTACCGTACAACATGAATATTACGTAGTTGGCGGAAGAGATAGATATCCTGCCCTTAAAAGACTTGCAGATGCTAATCCTGATATTTTCTCGGTAGTATTCTGTAGAACTAAAAGAGATACCCAACGTGTAGCTGAAAAGCTGATCGAAGATGGGTACAACGCAGGTGCTTTACATGGCGACTTAAGCCAAAATCAGCGCGATCTGGTGATGAACTCGTTTCGTAAGAAACAAATTCAGATGTTGGTTGCTACAGATGTAGCGGCTCGTGGTATTGATGTTGATGATGTTACACACGTAATTAATTACCAACTACCAGATGAAATCGAAACATACACCCACAGAAGTGGCCGTACGGGTAGAGCTGGTAAATCAGGTATTTCCATGGTTATTATTACCAGAAGTGAAATGCGTAAGATTCATGCTATAGAGAGAAAACTACAACAGGATTTCTTATCAAAGAAAATTCCAACAGGAATTGAAATTTGCGAGATTCAGTTATATCACTTGGCCAATAAAATCAAGGAGACAGAAATTAATACAGATGTGGAAAACTATCTTCCTGCCATTAATGATGTTTTAGAAGGTTTAGACCGTGATGAACTTATTAAAAAAATAGTATCTGTAGAATTCACTCGTTTCTCTAATTACTACAACAAAACTAAAGACATGAACACTTCTGTCGATCGTGGTCGTGATAGAGACAGAGGTGAGAGAAACTCACATGCACCTTCTAATGGTTCTGTTCGTTACTTTATAAATGTTGGAGAGAAAGATGGTTACGATTGGATGTCATTAAAAGACTTCCTACGCGATACATTAAGCCTAGGAAAAGAAGATGTTTACAAAGTTGATACAAAGGATTCATTTTCTTTCTTCAATACTGAAGCAGAACATACAGATAAAATTCTTTCTTTCTTTACCGACTTTAAACTAGAAGGCAGATTCATAAACGTTGAAGTTTCTAAAAACCCTGGCGGAAACGGCGGAGGTGGCCGTGGAAGAAGCGGTGGAGGTCGCGGAAGAAGAGATCGCGACAACGATCGTGGGGGCCGTTCAAGAAACAGAGACAACAACAGAAACTCATCAAGAGGTAAATCTAGCCATTCCGGTAAAAGAAGAAGCTCTAAAAGCAGAACAGACTTCTTTTAAGTCCGTTATAACTTACATTTAAAGTTAATTGTATATTAAAAAATACGCTTCGGCGTATTTTTTTGTTTTGTTTAGTACTTTTAAACCCGTATGCATAAAGCAATGAAACCAATTTTCGTTATTATCCTTCTTTTTATCTCTGTCTTTTCGTTTGCTCAAGAAGAAGAAGTTTTAGAGGAAAAAGAAATAAAAGCCATAGTTGTAAACGCCCAGACCGATGCCCTTATGGGCGATGTTCACGTAATAAACTTGGACAAGGTTAGAGGAACCATAACAAAGAAGGATGGCGAGTTTTCAATTTTAGCATCCGTAGATGACATCCTTTACTTTTCTTTTTTAGGGTTCAAGTCCCAAAAAATTAGGGTTACCAATGACATGTTCAAATTTAAGGATACAAAAATTGCCTTAACTGAACTTGCTTATGCCTTAGAAGAGGTAATTGTCAAACCTTATCAGCTTACGGGATATCTTGAAATAGATGTAAAAAATGCACCTATCAACAATGCATATCAGTACAGTATATCAGGGCTTTCAGTAGGTTACGAAGGAGGTAACAAAAACCCAAGTGCTGTTACAAAAGTTTTGGGCGCTATATTAAATCCCGCAGATCTACTGCGAAATCTTTTTGGAAAACAGCCCAATCAGATGAAGAAATTGCGTAAAATTAAAGAAGATGACCAAATAAGGGATCTTTTGGCATCAAAATTTGATCGTGAGGTATTAATGGAACTACTTCAGATTGAAAAGCTGGACATTCAAGATATTTTAAATAATTGTAATTACTCCAAATCTTTTATAAGAACTGCCAATGACCTACAAATTCTAGACGCAATCAGCAGTTGCTACGAAGATTTCAAAGTATTAAATCGTAAAAAATAAATTTTCTATTTCCCATTGCATTTTATAGCTTTAGGGAAAATAGAACTCTTATGAAAAGACTGCTCTCCGCGGTTATTATATTGTCCCTTCTTATTGCTTGCAAACAAGAGCAAAAAGATATTGTAAAAGAAGTAGCGGTAAAGACCGATACTATTTCTAAAACAATTGAACCTGCAAAAGATATCCCTTTCGCATGGGAAGGAGCTAATATTTACTTTTTATTGACCGATAGATTCAATAATGGCAATAAAGAAAACGACTTAAATTTTGAAAGAACAGAACCAACCGGACCTTTAAGGGGTTTCATGGGAGGTGACATTCAAGGTATAACCCAGAAAATCGAAGAAGGCTATTTTTCAGACCTAGGAATTAACGCTATTTGGTTTACTCCAGTTGTTGAACAGATTCACGGCAGCACAGATGAAGGCACAGGTAACACTTATGGCTATCATGGTTATTGGACAAAAGATTGGACGGACCTTGACCCAAATTTTGGTACCCGAAAAGATTTAGAGACCATGGTTAAAACAGCACACCAGCATGGTATTCGGGTATTGATGGATGTAGTTATTAATCATACAGGCCCAATTACAGATATTGACCAGGCTTGGCCCGAAGATTGGATTAGAACAGAACCTACCTGTGATTTTGCTAATTACGAAACTACGGTTGAGTGTACGTTAGTCGATAATTTACCCGATATTAAAACCGAATCTAATGAGCCTGTTGAACTGCCAGATGCCTTATTGGCTAAATGGAAAGATGAAGGACGCTTAAGTCAAGAGCTTGATGAACTTCAACTATTTTTTGAACGAACAGGATATCCAAGAGCTCCTAGGTTCTACATTATTAAATGGCTAACCGACTACGTAAACAACTTGGGCGTAGATGGTTTTAGAGTTGATACCGTAAAACATGTAAATGAAAACACTTGGGCCGAACTTTACAAAGAAGCTTCCTATGCTTTTGAAAACTGGAAAAAAATGCATCCGGACAAAGTCTTGGATGAGCAACCGTTTTATATGGTAGGTGAAGTTTATAATTATGGGGTTTCTTCTGGAAGGACATATGATTTTACAGATAAAAAAGTAGATTACTTTGCCAACGGATTTAAAAGTCTTATCAATTTTGAACTTAAAGAGGATGCCAAGAAGGACTATGAGTCCATTTTTCGCAAATACAATAAAATTTTAAACACGGACCTTATCGGTAAAAGCGTAGTAAACTATTTAACCTCCCATGATGATGGTAATCCTTATGATGCCGAAAGGACAGACCCCTTTAAAGCGGCCAACGTTCTATTACTCACTCCAGGGGCTTCTCAAATTTATTACGGAGATGAAACTGCTCGGGATATAACTATTGAAGGTAGCGTACAAAACCCTGTTCAAGGTGATGCGTCACTACGCTCATTTATGAATTGGAAAGAATTAGATAGTCTTTCTAGCACTCAAGAAATATTAAAACACTGGAAAAAACTAGGTACATTCAGAAGAGACCATTTGGCGGTTGGAGCAGGAAAACACAGAAGACTTGGCAAGAAACCTTATGTTTTTAGCAGAACCTATGTAGAGGGGAACTATAAGGACAAGGTGGTTATAGGACTAGATTTACCAAAAGGCAAAAAATCTCTCTGGGTAAAAGGTTTTTTTGGGGACGGAACTAAACTATATGACACTTATTCAGAAACAGAAGTTACAGTAGCAAATGGGAAAGTAATCTTAGAGAACGATTTTAATATTGCGCTTTTAGAATTAAAAGAATAAACTAGCACTAAAATTCAGCCTTTATTATTCTTTGTATCCGTATTAAATCTTTTGAGTATATCATCAATACTCCTCACTGATTTTTTGGTCCAATCCAGTCTTTTTTCTAGTTTTTCCTCATCAGTCAATTTCCAGTCCAATTCTGGATTTCTTATTTTATGCGCAAGTTTTTGCAATATTATTGCGGCAGAAACAGAGATATTTAGACTCTCAGTAAAACCGAACATAGGAATTTTTAGAAACCCATCGCTCATATCTAGCGCCTCCTTACTCAGCCCCGTCCGCTCTGTTCCAAATAACAAGGCTGTCTTACCTTCAATTTCAAAATCCTCTAAAAAAGTTGAATCGTTATGTGGGGTTGTTGCAATAATTTTATACCCACTTTTCTTTAATACTTTAATACAATCCGTAGTACTCTTGTGCCTATGTGTATCCACCCATTTTTGCGCTCCCATCGCAATTTCGTCATCTAATTTTTTACCATACCGCGATTCAATTACATGTGCGTCTTGAATACCGAATACTTCACAACTGCGGATAACAGCACTTGTGTTATGCATTTGGTACAAATCTTCAATCGCTACTGTAAGCAATCTTGTGCGCTCTTCCAGTATTTCTAAAAAACGTTGTTTTCTTTCTTCGGATATAAAATTTTCAAGATATTCAAGAAGTTGCTCATCTACCATATACCGAATATAATAAAAACTCTATTTTTATAACGATGAAGAAAAAAATTACTGTATTAACGGGAGCCGGAATAAGCGCTGAAAGTGGCATAAACACCTTTAGGGATGCAGGTGGTTTATGGGAAGGGCATGATGTTATGGAAGTTGCCTCTCCCCAAGGTTTCGCAAAAAACCCGGAATTAGTCCTTAATTTTTATAATCAAAGAAGAAAACAATTACACGAGGTATCTCCTAACATAGCACATAAAGCTTTGGTAGAACTCGAAGATTTTTTTGAAGTCACCATCGTTACCCAAAATGTAGATGACCTTCACGAAAGGGCAGGAAGCTCTAATGTAATACATATTCACGGTGAACTTTTAAAAGTACGGAGTACCAAATACGAAAATGAAGTGATACCATGGTCCAATGACCTTAATTTAGGTGATTGCTGTAATAAAGGACATCAATTAAGGCCGCACATTGTTTGGTTTGGTGAAGCTGTACCCCTTTTGGAGCAAGCGGCAATTGCTACTCAAAATGCAGATGTTGTGATTATTATTGGTACATCAATGCAAGTATACCCTGCCGCCAGCCTTATTGATTATGCCCAAAGCGATATTCCCATTTATTTTGTAGACCCCAAACCCAACGTGTCCAAAAACAATTATGATAACCTTACCGTTATAGCTAAAACCGCCGTACAAGGCATACCTAAACTGGTGACTGAGTTAATTGCAACTATTCAAGAAAACTAACAAGCTGTTATGACCAAGGAAGAGCTTTATAAATCATTGGATTACGTAAATCATTCTCGTGAAAAGCGTTCGGAAATGGCTACCTTAATTTCTCAAAACCCAAAACTTGTAGCTCCATTAATGGAAATAGCTTTTGCGATAGACGACCCCATATCCAATAGAGCATGCTGGGTACTTGAATTTACCGCCAAAGAAAATCTATCTTTTATATATCCCCATTTGGAAAATTTTACAACCAATTTACACCGAGTGCATTTTGAATCTGCAATACGACCCGTAGCCAAAATTTGTGAATTTTTGACTGAAACGTATTTCTCCAAAAATAATATCGGACTTAAAAATATTATGACAGAAAAGCAATTGGAGCGAATTACATCAGCTTGTTTTGATTGGTTGATTGGCGACCATAAAGTTGCAGCAAAAGCATATTCAATAACTTCTCTGTTCCAATTAGGACACAAATACGATTGGGTTCACCCAGAATTACAAATGATTTTGGAGAAGAATTATGCCGAAGGTAGTGCGGCATACAAAGCGAGAGCCCGCCATGCTTTTGCCAAGTTAAAGAAGCTTTACTCGTAAAATCCAAGTTATTAACTTTTTAGTCACAACTTTTTTCACAAGAAATTTAAAAACCTTTTAAAACTACCCATCTTAAGGTATCTTTGCTTTTTTTCAAAAATCAACCTTATATAACGTTATGTCTTTAAACGCTTTGAACGCTATTTCGCCTATAGATGGGCGCTACAGAAGTAAAACTGAACCATTGGCACCATTTTTCTCGGAAGAAGCCCTAATCAAATACAGGGTTCGGGTAGAAATCGAATATTTTATAGCGCTGTGCGAAATTCCGCTACCTCAGCTATCAGATTTTGACCAATCTAAATTTAAGGCGTTACGGGAAATCTATATTAATTTTGATACGGAAGATGCGCAAGAAATAAAGGAAATTGAGAAAACGACCAATCACGATGTAAAAGCGGTTGAATATTTTATAAAAGAACAATTTGACAAGCTAAGCTTGAGTAAGTACAAAGAGTTTATTCACTTTGGATTAACGTCTCAAGATATTAATAATACAGCCATTCCATTAAGTATTAAGGAAGCTATGAACGATGTTTATGTTCCTGAATATTTTAATGTTTTAAACAAATTAAAAGA
>ENA-ORXM01003426-ORXM01003426.1-marine-metagenome-genome-assembly--contig:-NODE-3426-length-15827-cov-4.170349_pt1 | contig 15827 bp, 14 predicted proteins | sample MGYA00237867_ERZ511480 | MGnify/ENA primary metagenome ERZ511480 (study PRJEB26309, sample SAMN06266103) | marine metagenome | isolation source: Algal blade | place: United Kingdom:Sidmouth, United...
GATCTCAAACGTGATGATGTAGAGAGCGCTTACAAACACTTACTATTACTAAAAAACGAACCGCTTAAATCCTAATCGAAATCTAGAATAACACTCTTGTTTTATAGGGGCTAAAACATTAAGGAATTTCAAGAAATTGGAATAGAAAGTCTGTATCATAGGTATTGGAATGAAGAGCAAGGCCAAGAAACTCGGCATACTCTTTTTCTTTAGAAAAACTTGGAAAAGCCATATCACATAGATTATGTTTTTGGTAGTATGGACTTTCAAAACGGATTAAACAAATTGGAAGTTGGAAAAGTAAATCAATGGCTCGCAATAAGTGATCACATGCCAATAATCTGTGAATTTGATATGGAAAAATAGCACATGTCAACAATACAGAATATGTGTGACTCTAATCCAGTTCTCAAAGGTTTTAATGAAGATAAAATTTTTTAAAAAATATACTTTTTGCGAAGAGTTTACGACGGGTTTAGATTTTTAGTATCCTCCTAACAGTTTCAGATGAAGATTATGATAAAGACAATCGATAATTTTAATGAAAAATGGGGCAACTATTTAGAGCAAGGCCATTATGGAATGGCTATTGAAAATCTCCTAGTAATAGATTACCTAGATAATGAATTTGAAAAGGAAATACAGGATAATCTAACCTTCAGTTATTCCCAGATAAAATTAAAATTCGGAATGGCTATCGCGTACGCAAGTAGCAAAAGGACTACTCTTTGGGAAAAAGAGATAAATAAAATACTAAGTAATACGGAACCTGCCATAATTGTGAATGAAAATTAAATGCGCAATGAATCATACACTTTGCTCTATTTTACTCTTAATTGGTATCTCCAACCTTTTTTATATGTTAAAGTTTGTTAAAAGGTGAGCTTCGCGGTGAGCCCAAAAAACGACCCCTTGGCAGGCCCTATATACAGGGTATTTTCAAGAAAAGTTCGAGTCCCGTCCAGACCGCAAAAATCCTCTCTAAATATTTGATTTAGAGGGGATTTTGTGTTTATGGGGCTACCAATAGGGCTACGATAAAACTTAAATAATCTTTAGAGTCTTAATTATTATAGTAGTCGAACCCTTTATTGCTGAGGAGATTCTTTTTATTCTAATTTCATTAATACTTTATAAATTTCAACCATTGCCAAAGTATCTAGCTTGCAATATTCCAAAAGATTATTTCTAGTCTGTTCGACGTCCTCATTAAAATTTGGGTCCGATACCATTCTACCCCAAGTGTCTAATGCCATTGTGCCGTCTTGAACTTCCAAATCCGAATAAGAAAATTTTGGACATAATACAGGCAATACTTTCTTTATTGAGGTTGAGCCATGAAACCTATAGTCGACATAATCTATTTTAAAAACATTCATTAAATCAAACATGTGTGCATTCATATAGTTTAGGTAATCCGTAAACTTAGGAGTCCAAACTAACAGGTCTTTATTTCTACTTACCTCAAAAGGTGCATTCCAAGAAATAAAGGTTCCTGTTAAGCCTGTAAAATCTTGCATTTGCTTCAGCATCTCAACTGGTTGTTCTAATGCTGTGCCAAGCCATTCAAAATGAGTTAAATCTCCATTCTCTTGCATTGTATGCAGAGATACCTGAAATACTAAGTGGTTATGAGGGCTCATCATATCCAGTTTAGGAATTGCTGTTGGAAAGGTTTCATAATCTACAAAGTGTAGTGGAAATTTTAGACCAGATAATATTTTGGCTATTGAAGGTTTATTGATGATAACTAACTCTTGTCTAACTGAATCTACCTGTGTTTGTTGAATTGTACTTAAGTCAAAATCTGTAGGTATATCTAAAATACTTAATTGGCTTTTGTCAACTAACTGGCCTATTTTTTTGGCTGAAATTCTAGCTATCTCATAAATGTTAAATTCCGGAATATCTTTATTAAAGTACTTAAAGCTGTCACAATGATTACCTCTTGTTTTGTACCTACTAGAGCATTGATTTTCTTCTATAGCCTGTTTGTGTATAAAATTTGAAGCCGCATTGATGTCATTTACCACCGCACTATATATGTCTTCTATTTGCTCAGTTACATCTACTATCTCTAATAGTTCATTTGAAACAATTTCTCCTTTTCTAACATATTCTTTACTCAGATGAATAATGGAAACCTTAGATATACTATAACCACATTCTTCCAAGACATATTTTTGAAAACAAGCATCTTCTAATTTGCCTTTCTTAATACTTGAAGCAGATTTTATTTCATAAATATGGTATGTGTTATTAGCTAATTTTTCTAAAATATCAACTCTTGCAAACGCTCCTTTTTTGGATAAAAATGAAGGTTGAAAAAATATGTTACTTGTTGACTCTAATTGCTGCTGCGTATATTCTGGTGTTGAATTTTCAGGAAGATTAATTCCGGAAGGAAATAGTAGCTTTGCATACTCCTCAACCTCATAGCCTTCTTTGATTAGCTTTTCAAGAAACAACGAAAACTCCCCTTTATATTTAAGGTATTCTTCAGGCTTGTTTTTTAAAAGCCACAAAGATTCAGGGCAATTGAGATATTGAATGAAATCTGTTTTGGATAACTTCATGACTCTTTAACTTTCTTTTGTAATTAAATCAATAAACTCGTCAACATCCCTACTAAAAGTTCTTTCATTTGCATAATAGGTATAAATTAAATTTCCCCTATCCTCTAATAGCTTATACCCATTATTCTTATACCACAAAACTTTGTTTGTCATATTGTCTTTATAAGATTCATCATTGGTCATTCCAAAGTGTTCCCATAAATATGTTTTTCTAGTGACTTGGTTCTTGATAAAAAAATCAACATAGACTGGTTCTCCAAACTCAACAATTGGATAGTCATAAAAAATCAATAAATTTCTACATTGCAATAGACGTTCAAAAATGAATAGTTCTTGTTTTGATCGTAACTTTTCTCCATCACTTGCTATGATTTTTTTTCCAGATTTTTGAAACATAAATTTACTTTTTATAGAAGTAGATTTTTGTCCTGGCAAGTATTTGGTCTCTGAAACCTCTTTTCTAAACTTCCATTGATAAAATCTAGAATTGGTTGTATCTACATCATAATTCGGAATAATTTGTTTCATAACACCCTGGTCATGCTGTAAACGTAAAAATCGATTAAACTCTTTCGATGTTGGAAATCGTTCTTTTAAGACTACATTCCTCTTAACTTCTTCATAAAGATCTGTTGATCTTATCTCAACAGGCATATGTGCTTTAGACATTTTATAGTCTAAGCACCTTTTAATACTTCTTAAGAACTTAATATTTGGAGGCAATAGCTTCATTTCACTAATAGTGGTGTAATATTGGTAAAAAATTACTATTTTTATATAAAACAACCAATATAATGGTAATTAATATTCGAACCATAAAGGAAGTTAAGGATAAAATTGGCTCTACTTGTCAGCAGAATCGCAAATTAAATGATTTGTCACGCGATGAATTAGCCGAAGCTTTAGGCGTATCTGCTACCACCATACAGAATATTGAAAATGGTAAAAACGCCAATCTCGATAATATCTTAAAAATAGCAAATCATTTTGGTTTATTAGCGAATATCTATGATTCACTCGATGGCTTTGCAGAAGCTGATAACAACCCATCATTATACTAGGTATGCCGACAGATAAAATAATCAATGTTTTTGCCTTCGACACCGAAATTGGAAAATTGGGATACGATTTAGATAAGGGTAAATCGATTTTTCAGTACAATCCTGAGTTTTTGGATTCAGGGCAGCTCTCTAACTTATTCCCCTTTATTTTCAAGCGAACAAAATCGGTACAGGTTTTCAAGGAGTATCAAGGAGATACTTTTCAAGGGCTACCTCCTATGATTGCCGATTCCTTACCTGACACTTTTGGTAATATTATATTTCAGGAATGGTTAGATGGCAGAGGTATTAAAAAAGTTACACCATTAGAACAATTAGCCTATGCGGCGAATCGTGGTATGGGCGCGTTGGAATACAGACCAATTAAAGAACTACCAAAGTCTTCCTCTATCAATTTAGATGATGTAATTGCAATTTTAGAAAAAGTTTTAAAATTAAAAGAAGATACAAAAGGTGAAAATCTAGATGAATTAGCTTTGCTTAACATTTTTCAAATTGGTACTTCAGCAGGAGGGGCAAGGCCAAAAATATTAATCTCAGAACATAAAGAATCGGGCGAAATTATTGCAGGAGATAGAGCCATTAGTAATAATTACAATCACTATTTAGTAAAACTTCATCTGGATGATAGCGATGGTTACAATAAAGAAATTGTGGAATACGCATATTATCTTTTAGCTCAAGAAGCAGGCATTGAAATGATGCCATCAAAATTGATTGAGAACAAGCATTTTGCAACATTACGATATGATAGGCAAAATGGAAAAAAACAACACGTACTTACAGTAACTGGTCTTACAGGTTGGGACTTCAAAAGTAAACCTGAAAATTCATCTTATGAAAATGTTTTTAAAGTAGGCTTAGGCTTAAAAGTGCCACATAAAGATTTGCAGCAACTTTTTAGAAGAATGGTGTTCAATATTGTTTTTAGAAATGTAGATGATCATCTAAAAAATCACAGCTTTATATTTGATAAAGAAAATGACTGTTGGAATTTAGCCCCAGCTTATGATTTAACGTATGCACTAAATCCCCTATTTACATTCAAAACAACTTCTAGGGCTCTTTCTATAAATGGAAAACGCACAGAAATAACATTGAAAGATGTTCTCGCCATAGCCGAAGAGTTTGCAATCAAAAACCCAAAAGGTATTATTGAAGAGGTGCAAGGTTTAACTTCTCGATGGGTTACTATTGCGAGCGAATTAGAAATACCAGAAAAAATCATAAAAAGAATAGAGAACGATTTCATAGTTTTATAAATAATGCAACTAACCAACCATCAGGCAAAATATTTTGCCTACGAGCTAAGTAAAAAATGTAAATCAGATAGCTCTGAAAAATTTGGAGCTACTCTTATGGATGCAAAAGTAGATTTAAACCCTCATCAGGTTTAAGCTGCTTTATTCGCATTTAAATCTCCCCTAAGTAATGGAGCTATTCTTGCCGACGAGGTTGGTTTAGGAAAAACTATTGAAGCTGGCATTGTACTTTCTCAAAAATGGGCTGAAGGATCGAGACGTATTCTAATTATCAGTCCATCTAGTTTGCGTAAACAATGGATGCAAGAATTAGCGGATAAGTTTTACTTGCCTTCTGAGGTTATGGAGACCAAAAATTTCAATAAAAAGTTTAAAGCTGGCGTTAAAAATCCATTTGAAAGCAAAGATCATATTCAAATATGCTCTTACCATTTTGCTCGAAATAAAGCTGATTACATTCAATTGGTTTCTCGGGATTTGATAGTTATTGATGAAGCGCATTATTTACGTAATGTATATCGAGGTAGTAGTAAGATTGCAAATGAAATAAGGGAAGCAATTTCGCCTTACAAGAAAATTCTGCTTACTGCCACACCCCTGCATAACAGAATCGAAGAATTGTATGGGTTAGTGAGTTTTGTCGACGATTCTATTTTCGGAAATTTAAAAACATTTAGAAGGCAGTTTTTACGGTCTGAAGGCGGAATAGATTTTGAAGACTTAAGGGCCAGAATACAGCAGGTATGTCACAGAACTTTAAGAAGACAAGTAACGGAGTATATTAATTACAAACAACGAATACCTATTACCGAAACTTTTACACCTTCTGATAAAGAGCAAGAACTGTATGAAAAGGTAACCGAATATTTACAGCGAGAAACAAATTTCGCATTACCACCTGCTCAGAAGCATTTGATGACTTCGGTATTGCGCAAACTGCTAGCATCTTCTTCTTATGCTATTTCAGGAACCCTAGAAAGTTTAATTAGGAGATTGAAAAAGTTAATTGATGGTAAAGAGGTAGTCATTGATGATTTTATTGATGAGATTGATGAAGATTATGAATTGTTTGATGAAGACATTGAAGAATGGGACGATGATATTGAAGAATTAGATGAAGATCTATTGTCAAAGGAAGACATTTTAAATATTCAAAATGAAATAGACGATTTAGAATCTTTTCTTAATCTGGCAAATTCAATTCAACACAATGTTAAAGGAGAAAAGCTCAAAGTTGCATTAAATAAAGGTTTTGCAAAACTGAAGGAACTTGGGGCTCAGTCAAAAGCTATTATTTTCACAGAATCCGTTCGCACCCAAAAGTATCTTTATGAAGAGCTTCAAAAAACAGAATTCAAGAATTCTCAGGAATTTCAATTCTAGTATCGATTTGAATTCTGGAATTGCGATTTTCATAGTATCGTAATTTGACACTATGGGTTCCGTTCAAGTTCGGTTTGTCAGATATGTAAAACTTATAATTGTACATCAGCGTGCCGCATTCGTGCCGCATTTTTCATGAAAAGTAGTGTTTTATAGTGTAAAATAAAAATCTAAAACTAGTTAATATGTTGATAATCAGTAAAATAATGTATGTTAATGAAAAGTTAAATTGTTATAGCAGCATCCCGTCCAGACCGCTAGTAAAATAAGGCCTTCACGAGAGTGGAGGCTTTTTTTATTTTAGGGAACGTGAAATCAATAACTATAAATAAAAATCAGATTCGAATCTAAAATAAAATTTTGGCTATATATTTTAAGGGTATTTATCCTTTTCGTAGTATTGAACTCCTCTTGAGTTTTTGTTTGGGTCCGTTCCGATAGCTATCAGGATCGGCTTTTGTGCGCTAATGAAGGCTTTTTTGAGTAGCATAGCCATAGCTAAGGTTCGAGGAAAAGATAAAATTTGCGCGCAAAACCCGCCCGCCGAACGGGCAGGTGTAAAAATCGTAGGTAAAAGAGAAACTCAAGACGAGTTCATTGTCTTCAAGGGACTTTTCTAAGAAATAAACTTGTAAATCAATACAAAGAAATTATATGGGGAACACTAAATATTTAATTGTTGTCATCGGGCTTGTTTTGACATTCTCATGTAACGATTCAAATAAAAAAAAGGCTGCAGATGCTTTGATGCAACAAACAAACGACGCTAAAATCAAACCTAACATTATTTATATTTTGGCCGATGATTTAGGGTATGGCGACCTAAGTGTTTACGGACAGAAAAAGTTCAAGACGCCCAACATCGATAAGCTGGCCGAGCAAGGTATGTTGTTCACACAGCATTATTCGGGCAGTACGGTATGTGCCCCTTCAAGATCGGCGTTGATGACCGGCATGCATACGGGGCATACGGTGGTCAGGGGCAACAAAGAGATTAGGCCAGAAGGGCAGCACCCCATTCCCGACAGTACGTATACCTTGGCCGAAGCCATGAAAAAGGCCGGTTATGTGACCGGTGCTTTTGGCAAATGGGGATTGGGCTTTCCATCTTCGGAAGGCGACCCCACCAATCAGGGCTTCGATATTTTCTATGGGTATAATTGTCAACGTTTAGGCCATAACTATTATCCGTACCATTTATGGTCTAACAACGATTCTATCGTACTGTCGGAAAATATGGATAAAAAAGATGGCGCCTATGCCCCTGAACTTATACACGAGCAGACCCTTAAGTTTATTGATACAAATAAGGATGCTCCCTTTTTCCTATTTGTGCCCTCTATAATTCCACATGCCGAGTTGGCCGCGCCCAAGGTCTACATGAAAAAACATCGTGGTAAATATCTGCCTGAAAAAATCTACGAAGGCGTTGACGATGGCCCTGAATTTAACTTGGGCCCTTATCGATCGCAGAAAGAGACCCATGCCGCCTTCGCTGCCATGATCAATGTGTTGGACAATCAGGTAGGCGATATTTTGGCTAAAGTGGAAGATTTAGGCATTGCCGATAATACCATCGTTATATTCACTTCCGACAACGGTCCACATACCGAAGGCGGTGCAGATCCGGAATATTTCGATAGTAACGGGCCGTTAAAAGGCACCAAAAGGGATTTATACGAGGGCGGTATCCGAGTACCCATGATTGCCAGTTGGCCCGGCAAGATAGCTCCAGGGTCTACATCCGATCATGCTTCGGCTTTTTGGGATATCTTTCCTACGCTATCGGAAATTGTCGGGTTAACACCACCGGACGATATTGATGGCGTCTCACTTTTGCCCACGCTTTTAGGAAAGGATGCCGATCAAAAGAAACACGACTACCTTTACTGGGAATTCCATGAAAAAGGAGGCCGACAGGCCGTACGAAAGGGAAAATGGAAAGCGGTCAGGTATGAAGTTTTCAAGAATCCTGACGCTCCTTTAGAACTTTATGATTTGGAGAACGACCAAGGCGAAGAAAACAATATAGCTTCGAAACATCCGGATATTGTCGCTGATATGGAGCATATTTTGAAAACGGCAAGAACACCTTCCGATATTTTTACTTTTGGTCAGGGTACATATTTGGAGTAGAAACAAGAACACATTAAACTCCTCTTGCGTTTTTATTTGGAACCGATATCTCCCGAAGATATGATCTTGTAATTTTCAAGAATGGATTAGTATTAACAGCCCCTGGTTACAAGAAATCAATGGAATAAAATGAAAAAAATATTTGAGCTTATCGGTCCGGGCTTTATTACTGCGGCTTTGGTGCTGGGTCCCGGTAGTTTGGCCGTGGCATCCAAGATTGGGGCGAACTACGAATACAGGTTACTTTGGGTCGTGCCGTTCTGCGTTTTGTTTATGGGCGCCTTCACGGTCGTTTCCACACGAATAGGTATCGCATCGGAAGTTTCATTGCTTACCCAAATCCGTATGAAGTACGGAAGCTGGGTTGCTATTTTGATTGGTGTAGGGCTCTTTTTGGTTGCGGCATCGTTTCAGGCAGGGAACTCTATAGGTTCCGGTATGGTGTTTAGTGAGACGCTCGCTACCTCTGCAGCACCCTGGATTATTGGAATATCGGCCATCGCGATTTTCTTGTTGTTTTTTAAGACTTTCTTTAAGATTCTCGAAAAGGTAATGATCGGTATGGTCATTTTAATGCTGGTCTCGTTTGTACTTACCTTGATTATTTCTGGTCCTGATTTATCGAAATTGGTCGAACAATTTACGTTCAGCGTCCCGACCGGTTCCGAAATGCTCGTCTTGGCTTTGGTAGCATCGAGTTTTTCGATTGCGGGCGCTTTTTATCAAGCGTATCTGGTACAGGAAAAAGGATGGACGAAGGCAAAATCAAAATCGCACGAACGTGAGGGCCTTACAGGGATTCTTATATTGGGTGTCATAACCTCGACGGTGCTTTTGGTAGGTGCATCCGTTTTATTTCCCAAAGGCATCGCCGTTAATAGTGCCACAGAAATGGGTATGGCATTAGAACCGATTTTCGGGTCCTACGCTACTAAAATTTTTATGTTGGGCCTTTTTGCAGCTTCTTTTTCTTCCCTATTAGGAAACGCTACCTTGGGTGGAGTCTTGATTTCCGATGCCTTGGGTTTTGGAATGAAACTCGAATCTATAAAAGTACGTGCGATGATTATGTTGGTCATTGTAATCGGTGCTACGGTCGCTATAGTTTTTGGTAATTTGCCCATCGAATTAATTGTATTGGCACAAAGCCTTACCATTATCGTTTCGCCCCTCATCGGGCTGTTATTACTTTTGATCGCTTTTGGGAAATCGGCAAAAAATGAAATTGAATTGGGAACGGGTCTAAGAGCTTTACTGATTTTAGGCTGGCTGGTCTTATTATTTTTAGCCCTGACAAACGGGTACAATATTTTTATTAAATAGCATATGCATACAATTAAAGAACTAGAAATTAAATTATCGGAACCTTCCGAAAGGCTTGTTGAAGATGTCACTAAGATACAAGGTGATATCATGATATTGGGCCTAGGAGGAAAAATGGGTCCAAGCTTGGCCAAGTTGCTTAAGAACGCCATAGAAAAGACGGGCAAATCAATAAGGGTCATGGGCGCGTCTCGGTTTTCGAACGAGGCTATGTACAACGAATTGACTGATTTTGGAATCGAATGCCATAAGGCCGATTTGTTGAACGATGCTGCTTTGAAGAATCTTCCCGATGCTGAAAATGTAATCTATATGGCCGGAAATAAATTCGGAACTTCGGGCAACGAACATTTTACCTGGGCGATGAACGCCTATCTACCGGGTAGAGTGGCGGAGAGATATAAAAACTCCAAAATAGTAGTGTTTTCTACAGGAAATACCTATCCCTTTATGCCCATTGAAAGTGGAGGTGCAACCGAAAGTGTCCGCCCATCGCCCATAGGGGAGTACGCGCAATCGTGTTTGGGGCGAGAACGGGTATTTGAACATTTCGCTATTAAGAATAGTACAAAAATGCTGTTGTATCGCTTAAACTATGCCTTGGACCTCAGGTACGGTGTACTCTTGGAGGTCGCTAAAAAAGTGATTTCCGAAAAGCCCATAGATTTGAGCATGGGCCATGTGAACGTAATCTGGCAGGGTGATGCGAACGAATACGCTATTAGAAGTCTGCTACATTGTGAATCCCCGGCAAATAAATTGAATATTACCGGGCCCGAAACGATATCGGTACAATGGCTTGCCGAACGATTCGGAGAACATTTCGGGAAAAAACCGATCTTTGAGAACCGCCCGGCGGAAACGGCCTTGTTGAACAATGCGTCACGCTCTTTCGAGCTTTTCGGTAAACCTTTTGTTTCGTTAAATGAAATGATTTTGATGACGGTCGAATGGGTAAAATCCGGGGGAATGGAACTTAGCAAGCCTACCCATTTTCAAGAACGAAAGGGAGATTTTTAAATACCATAAAAATAGCGCATGAAAACTTTAGACCCCGAAATAAAGAAACGCCTTCAGGCAGGCACGGTCATTCCTGCCCACCCCTTGGCCCTGACTGCCGACCGCAAACTGGATGAAGCACGGCAACGCCTGCTGACCAGATATTATATGGCCTCGGGTGCTGGCGGCATTGCCATTGGCGTGCATACGACACAATTCCAGATACGTGATCCTAAAATCGGCCTGTATCGAAAAGTATTAGAACTGGCCGCAGAAGAAATTAACAAAGCGAATCTCGACCGACCGTTCATTAAAGTCGCAGGAGTAAGTGGCCCTACGGAACAAGCGGTCAGCGAAGCCGAAATCTGCGCCGAATTGGGGTATGATATCGTACTGGTCAGCACAAATGGATTGGGCGATTGGCCCGAAGAAGATTTGTTGGAACGTACTCGAAAAATTGCCGAGGTACTTCCTGTTTTTGGCTTTTACCTACAACCGGCAGTAGGAGGCAAGGTGCTGAGTTTTGAATTTTGGAAGGCTTTTGCAGAAATCGATAATGTGCAGGCCATAAAAATGGCACCTTTCAACCGTTACCAGACTTTAGAAGTGGTCAGGGCCGTTTGTGAATCATCCCGTTGCGACGAAATTGCCTTGTACACAGGTAACGACGATAACATAGTCAACGACCTGTTGACCACCTATGAGTTCAACGTTAATGAAAAGTCGGTTACTAAAGATATCGTAGGCGGATTGCTAGGCCATTGGGCAGTCTGGACCAAAAAGGCGGTCGAGCTCCTCGATACCATAAAAAAGGCAAAAAAATCAGGAGGCTCCGTCTCCAAAGAACTACTGACCCTAAACGTGGCCGTAACCGATTCAAACGCGGCGTTCTTTGATGCCGCCAATAATTTTCATGGCTGTATTGCGGGTATTCATGAGGTTTTATACAGACAGGGAATCTTAATGGGAATATGGTGTCTTGATGAAAAAGAGGGGCTTTCCCCAGGACAAAAAGAGGAAATCGACCGAATTTATAAAGATTATCCCTATTTGAACGATGACAAGTTTGTAGCCGATAATTTAATGGATTGGACAAAGGTTAGATAAGATTTTCAAACAGTCTCTAAATGAATCGTTAGGTTTTAGTGCAACTTGTTTTAGACACCACAAATACACAAATAATAGAAATGTTTATGAAAAAAAATAATAAGACTAACAGAAGAACCTTCGTAAAAACTTCGGCCAAAACACTAGCGGCGGGAATGGTCTTTAGTCATTTGCCCCTGTTTTCAAATGCCAATGTACTTGGGCAGGAAAAGATAAAACTTGGTTTGGTCGGTTGTGGTGGGCGCGGTACGGGTGCTGCATTTCAAGCGTTGAAAGCCTCTAGATCTGTACAGTTGGTCGCTATGGGCGATGTTTTTAAACATGAGCTGGATAATAGTTTTCAGCGCATATCGGATCAGTTTGCCGAGCAGATCGATGTACCTGAAGAACGGCGGTTTTTAGGTCTTGATGCCTATAAGAAGGTAATTGCTGAATGCGACGCGGTCATTTTGGCGACTCCCCCCGGGTTTCGCCCCGAACATTTTAAACTTGCCGTTGATTCGGGGAAACATGTATTCTTGGAAAAACCCTTGGCCGTTGATGGCCCTGGCTACCGCCAAATAATCGAAACGGGAAAACAAGCGACCGATAAAAAGTTGAACGTTGTTGTTGGTCTGCAATCCCGATACGAGATTGCCATGAACGAATTGGTCGCGAAAATACATGCAGGGGAAATTGGCGATGTGCTGTCTACCGATGTATATTATAATGTGGGAATGGCAACCGTCTACCCTCGAAAAGCAGGTCAGACCGAACTGGAATACCAGATCAGTAACTGGCACTATTTCAATTGGCTCTGGGGCGGACAGTTAGCGGGCCAAGCCATACATCAGATCGATGTTATTAATTGGATAAAACAAGGTTACCCCGTAAAGGCGAGTGGCATGGGTGGCAGAGCAATGCTCAAAGGGCCGGACCACGGAGAAATATTCGATCATCATTATGTCGAGTTCGAATATGCCGATGGCTCTAAATTACACGTGCAATGTCGCCAAATGGACAACTGTGCCAACCGAATGGGGTTCAATGTGCAAGGCACCAAGGCTAGGGCCGACGAACGTTTTCAGTTTTTGGATAACAAGGGAAATGCCCTTTGGCGCTATCGTGATAGGGCCGACCCTTCGTCTTCGCAAATCGAACAAGATGTGTTTATAGGCGCAATATTAGGGGCCAAACCGTACGTGAACAATATAGAATACGGTGCCGAAAGCAGTATGACTACAATAATGGGCCGCATGGCAATCGAGTCTGGGCAGATTATCAAACTTGAAGAGGCAAAAGCTTCCGATTTGAGTATTGTGCCAAATCCTATTGTATGGGATATGAAGATGCCCAATGCACCTTTAGAAGATGGTAACTATGCAGTACCAGGGCCGGGAGTGAGAGTGCTGTAGAAAATTAATTGAATTGAATTACGCGCTTTGTAAAGAACAGCTATCAAAGCTTGGAAATGCCATCGAAGAAGGCCTTCTGGTCTACCAGACCTCGGTAAACGCCGAACGCGACAACCATGTTTTTAGAATGATGGAGACAGTTTAACCGCTAAGGATTTATTTCCGCACTGTTTGCTGCGTTTGTTTCTTTTTTTGGAACCTGCCAGCAGCAGGCTGGTTTGGAATTTCATTTTCTTTTGGAATTTGATACCTCGTACGCTTGCGGAGGTAGTTCACCATTGGGACTTATGGCCCTAAAATTAACTTTTGATTAACCCTTTGAATTCGGTTATTATGGTTAGTTTCCTTATGTTTATCCGACCAAAGTCTTGAATAAAAAATAAAGTAAAAAATAAGCGATTGATTATGGGAAGACCCGCAACAAAACCCACGAAATTAAAGGATGGGTATTATATTGAAGTCCGGAACAAGAAACAAAAATCAGGAATAAAAATTCATCGTCCAACCGAGGAACTGCTGATTCTTGCTATAAGGGAATATGAAAAAACTAAGGAAGTTGTAGTCTTGGGCAAACTGGTAAATGGTAAAATGAAAGAAATCGATATTCCCGAGTTAGTTTAAAGGAACTCGGCCAATCAGATGATGCGATATATTCCTAGAACTAAAGTATTGTAATTAATGGATTGGTTTTATCTTAAACAAAATTTGAATTGAAAGAAGCCTGCAAAATATTCGTTGCGGGCTTTTTCTTTGAAATAGACTAAATAAACTCGCCTTGGGTTTTTCTTTTACCGTGAATTTCGTACTTGCCCGGCCGGCTGGTTTTTCACTCTGATTTTTCCGTTGTCAGCTGCTGTCCGCTTCAGGCGGATGCGACCAAAAAAGTTCAGTCCCGATAGATATTTCGGGAAGGGTCCCAATAAAAACCCAAGACGCTTTTGACTTCTACCACGAAAAAATAGCTGACAACCAAAAAGATTTGAATCATTGTAACAAAGCCTTACCTTTTTAATTAGATTGCAATCCAGTTAGTTTTTTATTTAGAAGCATAACAGAGTAATTATGAAAGGAGATCTAAAAGAGGCCATACAATCGATTCTTACCGTAACTTCTCAAGGTACGTGGGTCGGTAGATGTTATGTGCCGTCGAATTTGGCCTACAACGGTATTGCGGGCCCTCATGTTGTTCAAGTAAGTAAGGGTAGGGTACTTGATCTTTCTTCATATTTTGGATCAACTGGTGACCTTATCAATACTAAAGAACCAGTCACCGAACTTACTTCTTTGAAAGACCTTCCCGACCTGGGCGGTCTAGAGCAGATTCTGTTAAACTCCGTATTCAATGCTAAAAAGAAAGATGTGCCTTGGCTTATCGCCCCGAACGATGTTCAGGCTATCAAAGCTTGCGGAGTAACTTTTATAGAAAGTTTACTGGAAAGGGTAATCGAGGAAAAGGCGAAAGGAAACCCTTCCGAATCTGCCAAAATAAGGCAACTCATTAGTGATAAGATCGGTGCCGATCTAACGGGTATTGTGCCTGGTTCTGAAAATGCCATGCAATTGAAGAAAGAATTGCAGGAGCAGGGAATGTGGTCTCAATATTTAGAAGTCGGTATCGGAAAAGACGCCGAGGTCTTTACAAAGGCCCAACCTTTTTCGGCAGTGGGTTTCGGGGCCGAGGTGGGTATTCTGAAAGATTCGAACTGGAACAATCCTGAACCGGAGATAGTACTCTTGGTATCTAATGATGGTGAAATCATTGGTGCTACATTGGGCAATGACGTCAACCTTCGGGATTTTGAGGGTCGAAGTGCTTTGTTATTGGGCGAGGCAAAGGATCAGAACGGATCTTGCGCTATCGGGCCCTTATTTCGTCTGTTCGATGATACGTTCTCCTTAAAAACCATAAAAGAAGAAAAAGTAAACCTTCGCATTCAAGGGGATGATGGTTTTCATCTGGAGGCTTCATCGCATATGAGCAAAATAAGTAGAAGCCCCGAAAAACTCGTAGCACAGACCATAGGCGAGAATCATCAATATCCTGACGGCCTAGTATTGTTCTGCGGTACTATGTTCGCCCCCATTCAAGACAGGGATTTGCCGGACAACGGATTTACGCATAAGCTAGGAGACGAAGTTTCTATTAGTTCAGAACATTTGGGGTCGCTTATCAACTGGGTAAACCATTGCCATAATTTACCAAAATGGAATTTTGGAATCGGCGCTTTTGTCGCTTATATCGTAAAGCGAAATAGCTTATAGGTTTCTAGAATACGTCGACCATCTTCATGAACATTTTTGTGAGCCGGTCGTCATGAAAAATGGAGCTTATATCCCTCTAACACTTCCGGTCTACAGTGTTACCATGAAGAACGAATCCATAAAAATCAACATTTTACCGAGGGTATCGTATGCCAAGAAATCAATAGGGATACGTTTAATACAATTCGGTAACTTTGTAACTAAGGGCAGTCCCTTCAATTTATATCGTTGGACTAATAAATCGAGGCATCCCAAAAAATAAATTCAACTTTTAACTTATTAAAGAAGAACACAGATGAAATTAATACGATATGGCATTTTAGG
>ENA-ORXM01003427-ORXM01003427.1-marine-metagenome-genome-assembly--contig:-NODE-3427-length-15826-cov-3.740809_pt1 | contig 15826 bp, 15 predicted proteins | sample MGYA00237867_ERZ511480 | MGnify/ENA primary metagenome ERZ511480 (study PRJEB26309, sample SAMN06266103) | marine metagenome | isolation source: Algal blade | place: United Kingdom:Sidmouth, United...
GAAAGTTTGAGCATTGCAAAATGCTGAAAATCATACTCAGTTTCTGAAAGTTTGGGCGTTGCGAAATTCTGAAAATCATACTTAGTTTCTGAAAGTTTGAGCATTGCAAAATGCTGAAAATCATACTCAGTTTCTGAAAGTTTGGGCGTTGCGAAATTCTGAAAATCGTACTCGGTTGCTGAAAGTTTGGGCGTTGCGAAATTCTAAAAACTGAAACTACCAAAAGTACTCATTCATGATGTCAAAAACTACCTCGGAAATAAGAACGAAATGCTAACAATGTGTATGTGGTCATGCGAGTTTAGGGCTGAAGAAAGAACCTCGTCTTTAGCTTTAAAACGCAAAATCACAGATTTTTCTCTGACCTGAAGAAAAAATTTAGAGCAAAATCTGTGATTTTGCTTTCTGCGGGTGCTTATTCTTCTTATCTTTAGTTTTCGCACATCACATACACGCACGTTGTCTTCAAGCTTAAAGAAAAATAGCGTTTTTAGTTAATTATAACCATTTATTTTTCTTATATTAGTAATAATAAAAAATACCGAAACAAAAAAACATGAACAATACCATCTTCCGAAAAAAATTATTTATCAAAGAGTTGACTAGTCTAGCAAAGGAAATGGCTCGTGCTGTCAAGGGAGCTAGTCCACAAGAGAGAAAAGAGAACAAAGCTTTACTAAAAAATTATGTCAATACAGTTGAGACAGCTAAAAAAGCTGTCATTCAAATAAAAGAACAACTCCCTCCCATTGGTGCTTTAGACACATCATTTGAAGCCATTATAGAAAAAAGTAAACTAGCAGAAACTAAACCAACCATTGAAAATAAACAGCAGTATAAAGATGCTTTAAGTTCATTTTTAAACGTATACAATAGCAGTTCTGATGAAGATAAAAAACTATGGAAAAATGCTTTTGAAGAGAGTAAAATTGAATATGAAAAAACAACTAAAAAACATAAAGACGCATTAGCTGTCAAGAAAAGGATTGATGATTTCGAACGAACAGAGAGTGCTAAAATTTACTGTATTATAAAAGGGAAAAACCCAGATGGCAGCGAATGGGGAAGAATTGATTTTGTTGGTATGAATTATGTCACGAAAGATCAAGACAAAGTTGCTAGAGGTGTAGCGGATACTAATAAACTTCCATTAGTCGTGAAGTATTATTCTTATGAAGATAAAAACTATACTCATATAAAAGATAGCAATCACCTAGAATCCATTTTTGATAAACAATTAATGGATGTTTTCTTAAAATCAAATCGCACTTCTTACGAACTCTATAAAAACTTTGATCGAGATTATGAATATCATCCTAAACAAGCTCAAATAATCGGAAGAGGGGCTTGGTACGTCAACCAAGCAAAACCTAATACTACTGAAAGAATTGCTAAAATAATAGAAGTGCCTGATTGGAATGATTTCCTTTTTGAAGATTTATTTAATCAATACCTTGATGATTGTGGGAAAGGAATTTTGACAAATACGGCTGGTAATATTCTAAAAAAGGAAATGACCTTAGCATTAGAAAAACAACAAGGTTTAATTAACGAATTAGAAACATTTCATATTGAACAAAATGATGGGGATAAGGATAGTAAATTACTAATTGATATTTGGAAGCAAAGAAAAGGAAACTTCCAAGAATCTATGAGTACACTAAAAAATGATTGTGTATCCCCTTATTCTTCACCAGAACCTTGTAAGGACTTTCGTCCTATTTTTGATGAACATGTTACAAAGTGTAACGCTAATGCTCTTCCCAAAAGAGTTGCAGATCAGTTAAAAATACAGATGCAAGATTGTATTGACAATAGTAAGACTTCTCTACAAGAAATGGAAAGTGCTTTAGCTAAATTCAAAAAAATTCCAAACTGGGAGGCTGATAAAGATGTCAAACAAAAAGTAGATGATTTACAAAAACAAGTTGAGGATAGAACTCAAGAAATAGAACGACAAGAAAAAGATTTAGCTTCGTTGCCTGATGAATGCATTCTTCCTATTCCTCTTGAAGTAACTTTCAATAACGGAAATAATAAAATTGCAACTAAGGATAATAAACAATTACAAGAAATCGCACAACTTCTAATTAATTATCCAAGTACTAAAATAAAGCTTATTGGAAATACTTCTATTTCAAATAAAACAAAAATCAACAAGGCAACTCCAGGTGTCGTAGAAATAGTTGAAACAGATCACATCATGCCGGATGATATTTTACCTAATGGTTTATCTCAACAGGAAATTGATTCAATCCGAAATCGTTCAACAACTCCGAGAGATTTAATGATGATTCGGGCAGAAAGAGTCAAACAGCTGCTTTTAAATTTAGGTGTAAATAATGACCAAATAGAAACTGTTCCAGGCAAAAACTTAGGTCAACCTAGTAGTAATCAAAAAGTGATTCTAGAATTTTATTAAAACACAGTTATGTCAACTAAAGTATTTGTTTTTTTAGGTATAATTTTTATTTTTTTATTTTTTAGTTGTTCTCCAAAGTATTCTAATCAAGCTGAAATAAAAATTGTCAAAAATATTATTAACAAACATAGCCACTTGACGTTTAAACAAACTGATGAGTGTTTATGTAATTTGACTTTAGATTATTTGGGAGAAGGAATTGGGGCAATTCAATGGTCTTTTTCACTAAAAGAGATAGATAAAATAAAGGTTGATGAAGATAAAACGGGATTGGATTTATTCTTCGAAAATAAAGAAGGCTTAGATGTGATAGTACTTGAGTGGTTAGATGGAAACTTTACTCTAGAAGAAAAAGAGCAAAGAACAGCTTATGATTTTGTTCCTTTCTATTCTATAAAAGCATCAGAAATGGAGTCTTTAGTTGAAACCATCAGAAAAGCTGCTTTGGGATGTGGAGCAAAAATAAAGTAATAATTTAATTACCTATTGTAGGATCAAAAGCCAGAAAGACAACAAAATATATACGTCCATGCAGAGTTTTGGGTTGGTGCTAAAAGTTCGTGGCATGGCTTACACCGCAAAATCGCAGAATTTACTTGTACTGATGAAAAATTACAAGCAAATTCTGCGATTTTGCTATTTGCAGGTGCAACTTTTTTTGTTCATGTATTCTACACAGGCGTATATACCGACGTTAGGTGCAACTTAATATTAAAAACTAAATTAGAGCATACTTGAAAATGGGAAAAAAGCTAACAATTTACATGATTGATGGAAAAGAGTATGGTCCAAGAACAATTGAAATTGGAAATTGGTCAGGTAAAGCTATCTATACTCCTAGAAATATGATTATGAATATTTTATCAAGAAATGAATTTGATAATCCAGGAGTATACTTTTTAAAATCTAATCCAGAGAATGAAGCCTATAGCGAGAAAGTATACATAGGTGAAGCGGAAAATATTAAAGCTAGAATAAAAACTCATCTAACAGACTCTAAAAGAGATTTTCATGAATTGGTATTCTTTATAAGTAAAGATGAGCTCTTAACCAAAGCACATATTAAATACTTAGAGTCTAGAATTATTCAAATTGCTAAAATTTCAAAATCTGCTGAAATAGAAAATACTCAAACACCTTCGCTTCCATCTTTACATGAAGCAGATATTTCCGATATGGAATATTTTCTTGACCAGATAAAGTTAATTCTTCCTGTAACTGGTCTTGAACTTCTAAAACCTTCAGTTATTAAAATTGATAGAAACAATCAACACCTTCTGAAACAAGAAGCAACAGTTGAAATGTGGCGAATCAAAACTAAAAATTACAATGCTAAAATGTATGAATCTGAAGAAGGCTTTATAGTTACTGAAGGATCTGAAGCAAATTTAAATACTTCAAAATCTCTTACTCAAGGATATAAAAATTTAAAGAAAAAATTAATTACTTCTGGATCATTGAAAAAAGAAAATGATAAATTACTTTTCGCCGAAGATGTCATTTTTAATAGTCCAAGTGCTGCTTCAAATATAGTATTAGGTCGACAAAGTGCAGGTCCAATTCAATGGATTAATTCAAAAGGAAAAACATATAAAGAAGTTCAAGAAAAAGAAATAAAAGAAAAATAGCAGCACCTAACAAAGTGTTTATGTCCATCCGAGTTCAAGGCTGAAGAAAGAGCCTCCTCTTGCGCTTTAAAACGCAAAATCGCAGATTTTACTCTGACACGAAGAATAAATTTTCAGAAAGTAGCATTTTTGCAGTAAAAAACGTAATTTACTACTATGGATTTTAAAAAAGGAAAAAATAGAAATACTCCAATACGACTCGATTCATTGGAGCAATTAGTAGATGTAAAAAATGAGGTTCGCCTTATCGATTTATTTGTTGATAGTTTAGATTTGGATGCTTTGGGCTTTCGTGTAGAGCATGCTAGTCAAGGACGTCCACCTTATCATCCCTCGACTTTATTGAAGCTCTATATTTACGGATATTTAAATAGGATAAGAAGTTCACGCGAATTAGAAAAAGCGAGCCAGATAAATTTAGAAGTGATGTGGCTACTAAGGCAGTTGAGTCCAGATCATTCGACTATTTCCAATTTTAGAAAAGAGCATCCCAAGCAAATTAAAGCAGTATTCCAACAGGCAATATCAGTAGCAGATTACTTTAAGTTGCTTGGGAAAAAGTTGGTGGCTGGAGATGGAACAAAAATAGCTGCTCAAAATTCAAAGAAGAATAATTTTAGTCAAAGTAAAATAGATCAACACCTTAAATACATCGATAATAAACTTTCGGAATATATTGAAGTTTTAGCAGAGACCGATGGAGAAAAAAAAAGAACTCATCGAAAAAATCGCTCTCCAAAAGAGGAGAAAAAAAAAGTATAAAGAACTCGAAAAACAATTGATAGAATCAGAGGATAGTCAAATTTCGACATCGGATACTGAGGCTAGATTAATATCTAATGGCAAAGGTGGCATAGTTGGTTATAATATACAATCAATGGTAGATTCAGCCCAGAATATACCTGTAGATTATGAAGTGACAAACTGTAATGACAATCAAGCTATGGCTCAAATGTTGGAAAGAACGATAGCTACCCTAAATTTAGAAAAGGATGAGAATGGGAAGTTAAAGGAGACTCTAAAAGGGCTATTTGATGCAGGTTATTATAATGGTCAGCAACTCTCAAAAGCTCAAGAACTAGGCGTAACAACTTATGTCTGTATTCCCAAAGCAGGAGGAAATTCAAAGCCGCCTGATCCAGCTTATAATCGTTCTAATTTCATCTACAATGCTGAACGAGACTTTTTTACCTGTCCTCAAGGAAACAAGCTTCTGACAAATGGAAATTGGAGCAAGTGTAGAAATAAAAAAGTCAAACAATACAAAACCGAGGCTTGTAAAAAATGCCCTGTTCGAGCCAAGTGCCCCAAAGCTAAAAAAGCTGGTAGAGTACTGCTTCGTAATGAATATGCTTGGGCCTGTGAAAAGAATCAAAAAAGTATGAATACCAATCCTGAGATGTATCGAAAAAGGCAGGCGATTGTGGAGCATCCTTTTGGAACAATAAAAAGAAGTTGGGGCTTCACATACATTATGACAAAAAAAGGAAAAGACAGAGCTTCTGCTGATGTAGGATTTATCTTTCTGGCTTATGCTTTGCGCAGAATTTTCAATATATTGGACTTTGAACTGCTTCAAGAGCATCTTAAAAGTCAAATAACTAATTTTTCACTTTGTGCTTCATTTTGGGACCTGCCAAAGCTTGTAGAATTGATTTTAAGAGCAGCTAATCTAATATCAAAGGTCGGAGCCAAAACTCTTAAAGGTATTCGTTAAAAATAGATAACCTGTTGATAATCAACTGAAATTATAAGTTATTCAACAATCTGACGTTGGCAGTAATTAGCGTTTTCTGAAAATTAAAAAGAAACTAAAATATGAGGTTTACGTATCTTAAAGTAAAAAATCCTATAAATGAAAACTCATCTTCTAATCATACTTTCATTCTTTTTTGCAACCTTAAATTTAAATGCCCAAGATGACTTTCGGGATTTAGCTTATTTCTCTAAACAAAAAACTGTTGAAGGGCTTTATTTAAAATACTCAAGCCTAAAAGTTCTAAAAGATTCTTCATTATCAAACTATGGACTTACTCATAAATTCAAAAGATTTGAAATTAAATCTCCAATTAAAGTTCAAATATCATGTAATGGTGCATCTGAAGCAAAATTTGATACAGCTATTGCCATCTATGAAATAGCAATTCTAAATGATGAGGATTACCACTATCATAATCTTATGATTGATTCTATCTATAGAGAATGGAAAAAACTAGGGAAAGAGTATTGGGAAGAATTTAAATTTTTATCAAAAGATAATTATTTGTTCTATAAAGAAGGAAATTATGTCCTCTACAACTTTCCCGCAAATAACAATCCTGGAAACTATTACTCTTTATGGTTTAATGAACATTTTCTAAGAGTTACATTTAAAGGTTTTAAAGAAAAAGTTGGTTGGGGAGGGCTTTCCAGCTTCATGAGTATTTCAAAATATAGGGACTTAAATCGCTTAAATATTATAGAACCATATAGTGATCCTTGGATGCCTCCTTTTGATTTTATCCTTTTGTATGAAGGAGGAAGATTTAAATAAAAACTACTGCCAACACAGTGTATATGTTCATCCTGCATTTCGGGCTAAAGAACGAGCCTCGGCCTTTGCCTAAGCCGCAAAATCACAGATTTTGCTTTGGGATTATTTATGTTTAACAGCGCATAGCTTGCAGCACGCCATAGACACATACGTTGGCTGCAAGCAGAAGAAAATTCTTAGGCTTATCATAAAAATTAACCTGTACAAAAGGTTCTAAATATTAAGAGCATTTGAAAATCAAATTCCATTTTCTCTAAATAAAGATCCATTTCTCATAATTAATGTTGTCGAAAAGACTTCTAAATCGCTTACTTAGACGAAATTGGTAAGCCCCTTACCTCAAAATAAAAAGAAGAGACTAAAAAAATAAAACTTCCTAAAACTATCATGGACTCTAACTTAAATAGTGAGGAGAACCAATTATGTACAAAATATGTTGAGGAGATGAACCTTGTCTTTTTATAGTAAAAAAAGTAATATCCTAAACTAAAAATGTATCAAATGAATAATGGAACAATCCTATTCTTAACTTTTGCAATAACAATAATCATAGGTGTAGCCATACGATATTTTCTGTGGAAGTTGAAGATAAAAGATCAAAAATCAATTGATAAAGATTGGGAAGATTTTGAAAGAGCAATTAGTAAAAATGATGTAATCCAGATTAGGCTAATTGGAGAAAAATTAGTTTGGAATAGTTATTTAAAAACAACTCAATTAAAAACAATGATTAAAATTGTAAATCAAAACCTAAATAAAAATCCAGAATTAGAAAAGTTAAGTCTAGATTTACTTAATAAAAAATTACATCGTGAAAGAAAAATTCTAACCTATAATCACTGAAGTAATATAACTAGACTGTAATGATGAAATAAAAATAAGCCAGCAGCCAACAAAGTGTTTATGCCCATCCGAGTTTAGGGCTGAAGAAAGAGCCTCGTCTTGCGCTTTAAAACGCAAAATCGCAGATTTTACTCTGACCTGAAGAACAATATCTGAGTAAAATCTGCGATTTTGCTCCCGTCGGGTGCTTATTCTTTCTACCTTTGAGCCTTCGCACGGCATAGACACCGACGTTGGCATCAATTAGAAAAAAAACCAAAAAGTATACAACAATCGAAATTCCGTATAAGAGAATAAAATAGTTCCACTCCTACCTTTACAATATTCTTTTCAATAACTAAAAACAATTAAAAATGAAACAGAATAAATTTGGCAAAAAAGGTTGGACTCCTGAAAGAATAGGAGATTTAAGTGGCAAAACATACGTCATAACAGGAACTACGAGTGGAACTGGATTTGAAGCTGCTCGAATACTTCTATCAAAAGGTGCAAAAGTGGTGATGCTGAATCGTAATCCCAAAAAAGCGGAAGAAACAATCAATGTTTTAAATCAAAAGCTGGGTAATAATATTGATGTGTTAAATATCCAGATGGATTTGGCGGAACAGGCTTCTGTAAGAAATGCAGCACAAGAAGTTCTTGATAAATTGTCTCGGATTGATGCTTTAATTTGTAATGCTGCTATTGCCCAAGTTCCTACTCAAAAGATAACAGTAGATGGTTGGGAAAGTCAAATGGGCGTTAATCACTACGGACATTTTACACTACAAGCATTGCTTTTTCCATTGATTGAAAAATCAAAAGGGCGGATTGTGACAGTTGGCAGTATGGGGTATGATATGGGGCTAAAAACCATCAAGTTCGATGACATGAACTGGGATAAAGATTACACACCTAATGATGCTTACAGCCAAAGCAAACTTGCACAGATTATGTGTATTTACGAATTACAAGATAGATTGAAAAAAGCTGGAAAAACCGAAGTTAAAGCCTATGCCTGTCACCCGGGTTCATCAAGAACTTCACTAATCGCTACAAGTGGTAGTTTAGTGATGCGAATTATTTTTGGTCTGATGAAATTATCACCTTTGACACAGCCTGCTGAAAATGGTGCGTATCCCATGTTAATGTGTGCTACGGAATCTGATTTGGACCAAAGTGCTTTTTATGGACCTACTGGTAGAAATAATTGGGTTGGACCTGTTGGAGCACATAAATTAGAACCACATGCAAAAGATAAAGCTGTTGCAGAGAGATTATGGGAAGCATCGGAAAAGGCAACTGGTTTGAAATGGGAAATTTAAGTCAAAAACTCTAAACTCTAAATTTATGGATATTATAAAAGTATCAACCGCTTGGGTAAAGTCTGAACTATTTTCAACTCCTTTTTTTGTTCTTTCTGGAGTCCTATTCATTGTGGCAAGTATCGGATTTTGGCAATTAGGAAAGACCGAAATGGCAAAGGCATATATCATTCCGACCTTGATAGCAGGTGTTCTACTTACAGTTATCGGACTTGGACTATTTTTTACCAATAAATCAAGATTAGCCAATTTTCCTGTCGCTTACGAGCAGGATTCGTCAGGTTTTGTAAAGTCAGAGCTTGCTCGTGCCGAAGCAACTTTAAAAGAATACAAAACAATTGTTTTTACAGCAATTCCAATAATTATTGCTGTTTGTGCCATAGGCATCATGTTCCTTAATACACCTATTTGGCGGGCAAGTTTGATTACAACTATTGCCATGCTCATAGTCATATTGTTAATTGACGGTACAGCATACGCCAGAATAGATGCCTATAATCAACAGTTGATTTCAGTAGATAAAGAAAATTAAAAGATGCCAATGAAACATTTCAAAACGCTATCGGCTTATTTCGACTACATTGAACTGCCTCAACCTGAACATCCAATGTTGAGCGTATTGTCAGCAAACGGCGACAGTTTTTTGCCTTGTCCAAAAGAGAGTTCACCTCCGATAACTAATGATTGTTATTCCATTAGTTTAAAGAAGATTGTCAAAGGAACCTTAAAATATGGACGTACAAAATATGACTTCACTAATGGAGTATTGATTTTTATTGCTCCAAGACAGGTTATGCAATGGGATAACAGCGCCGTTTTTGAACAAAAAGGATTTTCAATTAATTTCCATGAAGATTTTTTCAAAGGAACTGAATTAGCACATCAAATTAAGAAATATGGGTTCTTTTCCTATTCAGCGAATGAAGCATTACATCTTTCTCCAAGAGAGGAAAAGCAGATAGAATCCATCGTGGAGAATATTGAAATAGAATATCAAAACAACCAAGATGAATTTAGTAAAGAAATCATCATTTCACAATTGAGTACTCTTTTAAAATATGCCAATCGTTTTTATGAGAGGCAATTTTTAAATCGAAAAGAATTGTCCAATGATTTGTTGGAGCAATTCAATGAACAATTAGACAGGTATTTTGAATCGGGACAACTGAAAGAAAAAGGTATTCCAAGCATTGACCAAATAGCGGAGAAGATGTTAGTTTCACAACGCTATCTAAGTGACACACTAAAAAAGGAAACAGGTAAAACTACAACCGAACATTTACAACTATATTTGATTGATGAAGCCAAAAATATTTTATTGAATCCGAATAAAAGTGTTTCAGAAGTAGCTTATGAATTGGGGTTTGAATATCCGCAATATTTTTCAAGATTATTCAAAAAGAAAGAAGGAATAAGTCCATCGGAATTTAGAGAAAAATACAAGATGAATTAAAAAGAAAACTGATGCCAACAAAGTGTATATGTTCATCCCTCCCATACGGTCGGCACGCCATATACACGGGACGTTGTAGACAATTTAACCCTAAAAATCAATTAAGTCAACCATGAAACAAATACTTAAATCCATTTTTGAAAAGGCTATAAAAAATGAAGAGCTTGATTTAAATGAAAATCAACTACAAACTAATTGGCTTGGTTTCCCTCCTCTCGAAGAAATCGAGATTAATAAAAAAGAAACTCAACTTGGTCTTAAATTCCCTCATGACTATAAGCAATTCCTTAAAATATGCAATGGGCATTCAGAAATATCTAGTGTAGATCCAACTTTTCTTAAAATTAATGACGTTGATTTTTTTCGAAATTATAGTCCCGAAACTATAAAAACTTGGAAAAGTGGAGATTTAAAAGAGATTGGTATAAAGCTCGAAAGGAGTATTCTCATTGGAGGAAAATACGAAGATCAATACTTTTTATTAATTCCTCCTCTACATGAAAGTAATAAATGGGAATACTGGAAATTTGCTTTTTGGATTCCAGGAGAAGAGCCTTATAAAAGTTTAATAAATTATTTTGAAAACATTCTCGAATTCATGAACGAAGAAATGTAATCAACTCAAATACTATGGACTGAAAGTCCATAGGTTGAAAAAGGGACTAAAAGTCCCACAAGTTTCGGCTAAAGCCGACTAAAGATTTAAACTGAAAGTTCATTGAAATCATTCTAGAATGAAATTCTCATCTCCGTTTGGAGATTCTTTGTCGTGATCCAAATACTCTTGTAGTAGTTCATCTGTTAAATTTCCTACACTCCAACATCCATAACCTATTCCCCAAAAGTGTCCGCCCCAATAACGCTTCTTTAAGTGTGGATATTCTTGAAGTAGTTTTCTTGAACTTCTTCCTTTTAGACGCTTTATTAACTCACTTATTGATAATTTGGGTGCATAACTTAAGTGTAAATGTATGTGGTCTTTACTTACTACTCCTTTTAATATTTGTACATCTAAAGCATCACAGCCTTGTTTTATTAAATCTCTACAGCGTTTTTGAACTTCTCCTTCTAGTACATGGTATCGATACTTTGTACACCATACTAAATGTACTTGTAAACTATACACACTATGACTTCCTTTTCTATTTTTATTCATATTGTGAATTTAACAAAAAAAAACGACTGATACACCTCGCACTGAAAGTGCGTAGTTTTTACTAGCGTGCTTTAAAAATAAAGAAACAGGCTACAACAATCTATATATCGTCATCCCGCATCAAGGCTAAAGCTTAATTCTTGACTTTTGTCCTACTCCGCAAAGTCGTAGATTTTGAAGTTTCTAATAAAAATGAGACGAATTTACTCAAGCCGCGGATTTTAAAATATTTCTAATTTTGATTTCCATTTCAAGAGGAGAAAGATAGCCTAATGAAGAATGTAATCTTTCCGTATTATACCAATTAATATATTCTTGAATCGAGTCATATAATTGAGCAGTAGAGTTGTATTTAAATCGATAAAGCCATTCATATTTAAATCCTTTTTTAATAGCCCTTACTTTTCGAGCATTAATCCATGCTCGGTAAACCGTATTATCTGCCTTCATATCGTGACTTAAAGACCAACCCACAATTTTTCTATCGACAAGGTCGATTATTGTTGTGAGATAATTCCAGCTTTCATTAACTCGGATATAAGTAATATCAGACACCCATTTTTTTCCTAGCTCTATACTGGTAAAGTTTCTGTCCAACACATTTTTTGCTATTGGAAATGAATGATTGGAGTTTGTTGTATTTACAAACGTTTTCTTTAATACACTCTTTAGCCCCATTTCTTTCATAAGTAAACCGATGTAAGAGCGTGTATAATTCAGATTTTGGCGTTCTAATTTCTTCTGAATTCGATGACTGCCATAAATTTGCTTACTCTTATTGAAAATTATTCTAATCTGTTCCTTCAAGTGTATTTTTGAAGATGAAATTTGGAGTACATTTTTATTCTTAACCCAATTATAATAAGCGTTTTTACGCACTTGCAAACATTGGCACATCTTCTCGACTGTATAGTTGTTTTTATTTTCTAGAATGAACCTATACCTTAAATTTCGCTCTTGGAAAAGATGCTGACCGCTTTTTTAATATATCCCGTTCCATTTTTACTGATCTTAATTCCTTTTTCAAGGCTTTTAATTCCTCCGCTTCTGCAGATAGTTCTTGCTTTTTTGAAAAATCACCAGATTTAGCTACATACTCCCTTTTCCAACGGCGAACCATCCCTGGATCTATTCCACAATCTTTCCCTATTTGTTTTGCTTTGATGCCAGAGTTTAATAACCCTACTATCATTTCCTTGTATTCATTTTCATATTTCTTTCTCATAACGCAAATATACATTTTTAGGGCTTAATTAATTCGTCTCATCTAAGGTAGACATTCCAGCATAAAAACATAAGGCAATTTAAACTTACCATAGTCTGCAATAAAACGCCTTCCAACAATTTTTAAATTAACCTAATTAATGTATATTGCCGACCTATCTAAAAGTAAAAATCATGGAAGAAAATAAAATGCTAAGTTATATTAAAGATGTATTAGAAAACATGCCAACAGATTGGCTGAATCTAACAACCCATAGGCTAGATATTTATAATGAAGAATTAGCCAAAGTTCAATTCTTGGAACAATTTGAAATCTTGTTCAACAACAACAATGCTGAACCATCTGCTCTAAGTAAATTGCCCACAGCTTTCGATTATATTCGATTGGGGCATCCATTATCTTGTCTATTAGAATGGGCAGTTGCTAACTTAAATCAATTGCACTCAGAAAATGTTATCAGCTTTTCATCAAAGACGATTCCTGTTTTGGCAATTTTAAGGAAAAATTCCTTGGACAATAAAAATACTCAAATCATTTACACAGATGAATTGCCTGCTTTTTTTGAGCCTGAATTACTAAGAAGTGTTTATGGCTATACATTTGATTTAAAAAAAGTTCAAAAAGTAGAAGAGGTTTCTAAGTTTAATGGTAGCACTATTTTTATTGCCCAACCAGATGAAATTTGCAATTTTGAGCGCAATCCAACTATTGACTTCTTTATTAATATTCATGCTCACTTGGGAAGTATTCTATTAGTAAATGGGGTGCAAAATGAAAGTTATATCTCAGAAATTCAGCATGTTCGAAGAAGAGAGACAATTGCTATGACACCAGTTAATTGTCTTACAGCTTTAAATGCTCTAATCAACAATTCTTCTTCTGAAAATAAAGAAAGTAATGTTGAGGCTAATAAAGCAATTGTTTTAGATTCAATTGCTTCTATTACGGGCACTAAGGCAATGCCACTTGTTGGATCTAGTGGATTATCCATTCAATATGCAATTATGATGGGATTAATTCATGATGCCTTAGAGAAACATAAAGGAAAAGCGATTAAAATGATCATTCCTCCCAATTGTTATGGTGGAACAAATGATCAAGCAAGACGAGTTGCTGCTTGTATTGGTAACGTTGAAGTAGTCGATTTACCCGTTGATGGTGGTAATGATATGGTTCAAGGTATTGATATTGTCTTAGACAAAGCTGCGAAAGAAGATGCTGTTCCTTATATTATAGCTGAAATCCCAACTAATCCTAGAGTTGAGGTTCCTGATCTTATCAAATTGGAAGCTGTTTTAAGTAAAGTGCGCCAAACTAAAGAAGGGAAAACAGCTATTGATCCTGTCTTCATATTAGATCAAACATTTTGTCCTAATATACACTTTTTGGGAGAAGGAAAAATACTCTCAACTGTTAGAGCGATTTCCTATGCTAGTGGTTCAAAATTTCCAAGTGGTGGGCGATGTACTGCAGGTTATTGTGTAGCTAATCAAAAAACAGAAACTTTGATGAAAAAAATAGAATTACATCTAGGTCTTTGTGATAACGAAGCTACTAGGCTTCAATATGAAATATTAGCCGAACAATTGCCCTCTATGAAGCAAAGAATTTATGATGCGTATAAGAATACGCGTGAATTTGTAAACTTCATTAAGGAGACCTTACCTAGCGCAAAAATTAATTTTGTTTCAGAAGAATTGGCGCAAGAAGGCTTTACTCCATCTGTTTTCTCTCTTGACCTTCCTACTAAAGGAAATACAGATGAAGAAAAGGAGACTTACAAAAGAGCCTTAAACCACAAGTTAATTCATCTAATGATTACAAGAATCCCTAACGAGAGTAAGTATTGTGTGAGTTATGGTCAGTTAAAAGGCTGTTATTGGACAATACCTGCTACCTCTACTCAAGGGACAACTAAAGAAGGCGACAAAGATTATATTGCTCGTGTGGCTCTTTCTCCTAATATGGATTTAGAACTTCACAAAAAAGTTTTTTTTGATTTTGTTGAAAGCATATAGTAATAATAAGGCACTATGCCAACAATAATGGGAGGCTTACACCTCCCAACTTTTTTTTATACTTCGACTCTTTTGAGCATTTTTGATTTGAAAATTTTATTGTTCTAAAAGATTTTAGGTTTAAGAATAACAACTAACTCGGATAATTCCATAAAGGACCTCTTAAATTATCTAAAGAGATTTCAACCTCTAAAATATAATAAATAGCAATTAACAAGATTGTCGTATAAATAAGATTGAGTGCTACGAGAAGGTAAGAATACCGTCCCAATGACTTTAAGTTATGTGCTAATAAGGCGTGCATTGTCAATAGTGTAACCAGGCCAGGAAGCATGAACATAGCTTTCATACAAGAAAAATGAGGATATCGAATCGTTTGCAAAAAAGGTACTGCTACATAAAGTAGTCCTAAAAACACTGGAACGACATAAGCGAAAGAGATTAAACTAATACTGGAACGATTTATTGGCTTTGTTTTTATCCATTGAATTAGAGTTCCTAAGAAAAATAGCATCCAAATAATCCCCACTATATAAGCTAAACGCCCCACCCAAATTGCAGGATTTGTCCTAGGGCTTAAAAATCGCCATTCATAATCAAAAAAAGTTCTAGCAAAAAGCTCCGAAGGTACAGAAGCGGAAGTATTTTCTGTCATAAAGGGTTCTTGCAGCAGTCCCCATAATCTGAAAGAAAAGAATTCCACTTTGTCAATACTTCCAGGAAATTGGTTGTGTGCATTCGTAAAATGATCATAATTGCTCACCAAAAACCGACCACTCTCATTATATTTATACAGTTCCTCTAAAAAAGCAATAGTACTAATAAACAACAGAATAGGCATTAACCTTGTCAAGGCAAACTTCCTTTCTTTGAATAAGTAGATAAAAACTACTGTACTAGGCAAAACAAGCAATAATAAGCCATGTTGTTTGGAAACAGTTCCTAATCCCGTAAAAAGGGAAAGTATTATAAAATTAAAAAAACTAGTGTTCAGATCTTCTCTTTCAACAGATCTAAGACATCTAAAATAAAAGAGTAAAGCTGCTGTCGCTGTAAAAACAATTAAGTAATCATTTAGAATCATTGAGGAGGCAAATATATCTCGTGGTAGGGCGACTAGAAATGATAAATAAATAAGTTTAAGTTTGTCGCTTAAACCTATTTCTAAAAGGATGAAATAGAAAAGAAAGAGGGTTAAAATTGATAGAAGAGGATTAATGAATTGAACCATTTTCCAACTACTC